>JGI12210J13797_10337422_pt1 | contig 16830 bp, 11 predicted proteins | sample ElkSlonscriptome_3_FD_13797 | JGI IMG/M metagenome (IMG submission 13797)
CCAGACCTCGTCGGCGTCGTGCACGGTGGCCACGAGCTCGAGCAGGTGGCGCTTGTCGTCGTCGGACAAGTCACTCATCGACGCCACCGTCTTCGTCACGTCGTGGGCTTGCGGGTCGAAGTTGCGTAGACGTGCCTCGAGGTGGGCGGACAGGACGCCGCGGCCCGTGGCTTTTTGCAGGGTCTGGCGAACGACGTCGAACTCGCGACCGTCGAGGTAACGGTCCGCGTAGGCGGCGCCCATCAAGAGGTCGGCAATCGCTTCGGTGTGGTCTTTCATCGACGGGGCCGACGTTACCCTCGGTCCCTGCGCCTGTCGAAGACTTGGCCCGGGGTGAACGGCGATGGCACCGCAGGGAGGCCATGCGTGCGCTCCTCCCCGCGGTCCTGTCCCCCCTCCTCATCGGCTGCGTCGTCGGCGAAGACGCCAAATCCCTCGGCCGCTTCGAGGTGCAAGCGGAGCTGGAAGAGAGCTGCGGTCAGGAGACCTTCCTCGCCGCGCCGGAAAAGTACGCGTTCCAGGTGTTCCTCCGGCGCAGCGGCGGCGCCAGCGTGCTCTGGGACGATGGCGCGAACCGCTTGCTCTACGACCTCGACCCCGACACGGGCGCCTTCGGAGGCTCCACCACCATCCAGGTCGACCTGCGGACTCAACCCGAAGACCTCACCGCCTATGGCCTCGAGCCGGAAGACTTCCTCGACGGAGATCCCTTCGACGAGGAATCGCAGAAGGATGAGACGTCCCCGTGTCTCATCCGGCGCGTGGCGACCGTGGAGGGGGTCCTCGACGAGCAAGCGGGGACGACCGGCACCACCATTGAGGGCTTCGAGGGCACGCTCAGCTACCGCTATGAAGCCACCGACGCCAGCGACTGCAGTGACTTCCTCGATCTTCCGGTACCCCTCTCGGACAGCCTCCCCTGCGAGGTGCGCTACGCCCTCGACGCCGCCGCCAAGCGCTAGCTCGAACCGGCGGTGAGCGAGCGCGTTGGCTTGTTCGAAGCCGCGTCACCCGTTATGTATCCAGTGGCAGGAGGTGCGCTCAGAGTACGCATGGCCGCTTCCGCGCTACGAGGTAATGATGAGGCTTGAACTGACCGTATCCCGCTGGCTGGCATGCGCGCTCGCCGCCTTCATCCTGTCGCTGCCGGCCGTGGCCGCCGCGCAAGTGACGCTGCCCTTCACCGAAGACTTCGAGGGCACCAATGGCGAGACCTACACCACCAACACCGCTTCGCTGACCGGAGCGCCGGAGTGGTCCGTCGAGATCGGCCCCAACGGACGCCTACGCATGAATGCGGGTACGGGCTACGCCGAGACGGGTACGGGAGCGGCCACGCTCGACAAGGATCCGTCCGGAACCCCTACGACCTCGAACTTCCTCATCCTCACGTTGGACATGACCAACTACAACACCGCGACCAACGCGGTGGCACTGGACTTCAGCTTCCAGGATCACGGTGAGGAGTCGCACCCCAACGACCGGATTTGGGTGCGGGGCTCCAACACCGACACCTGGGTTCAGATCTACGACCTGGCGGCCAACCAGGGAACCAACGGGCTTTACCAGCAGGTGGTCGAGGTCGACATCACAAACGCCCTCATCGGTGCGAGCCAACAGTTCACCAACACCTTCCAGATCCGCTTCGGTCAGGAGGACGACTTTCCTTCGACGTCGCTCACCCTGAGCGACGGCTACACCTTCGACAACATCGTCGTGAAGGAGGTCCTCACCGACGACGTCGCCGTGACCAACGTTCTGTCGCCCGTCGGTCAAGGGTGCGGTGAGACCGCGCAGGACGTCGAGGTCGAGATCACCAACATCGGGGCCCTGAGCCAATCCAACATCCCCGTGCAGGTCGACATCACCGGCGACATCTCCCAGACCTTCAACGGCACCATTGCTGGCCCCTTGGCCAAAAACGCGAGCGACACCCTCGTCTTCGGCCCCATCAACACTTTCGACGGCGCCAACATCACCATTACGGCGACCGCATCTCAGCCCGGCGACCTCCAACCGAACAACGACACCCTCGTCACGACCCCGACCGTCAAGCCGACGAGCATCGCCTTCACGTCGCCGGCGGCCGTATGCCCCGGCGGCTTGGCCGACATCGCCGTCACCGTCGAGCCCGACACCGACTACAAGCTGTGGGACATGCCCACCATGGGCATGGAGCTGTCGCGCGGGTTCACCCTCACCACGCCCCCGGTGACGGCCCAGACCACCTACTACATCGAGCGCGCGAGCCTCATCGAGAGCAATGGCGCCGCCGACGACATGATCGGTATGGGCGCCAACTACCCCACCCTCAGCGATGGCCTCGTGTTCGACGTCACCCAGCCGGTCATCCTCGACGCGGTGAACGTCTACCCGGGCAGCACCGGGGACGTGGTGGTCCGCGTGCTCGACCAGAGCGACAGCGTGGTCGCGACCAGCTCGCCGGTCACCATCGTCGCCGCCGACATCGGCAACGCGGTGCGCATTCCGATCGCGGCTAGCCTGTCCGTTGGCGTCGACTACAAGCTCGACGCCGAGGGCTCCACGGTGACCACCCTCTACCGGAACAACACGGGGGCCATGTACCCCTACACGTCGAGCAGCATCAGCATCACCGGGGCCAAGAACGACCTCCCCGATTCCTACTACTTCTTCTACGACTGGGAGATCGTCCAGGACATCCCGCTCTGCGTCGACGAGCGCACGCCAGTTACGGTCGACGTCGACGCCAACGCCTGCAGCGCAGACGTCTCGGTGGCCATCGCGGGCCCGGCCTCGGCCGACCCGGGAATGAGCGTCGAGTACACCGTCACCGTCACCAACGACGGCCCCACGGTCGCGAGCGGCGTCAGCCTCGACCTGCCCACCCCCACCGGCGCGACCTTCGTGTCGAACGGGGGTGACTGCGACACCGCCTATCCCTGCGCGCTCGGCGACGTGCAGTCGGGCACCACGCTCACCATCACCTCGACCTACACCATCGACGGCGGCTTCGACGGTACGGCCTCCTTCACGGCCACCGCCACCAGCACCGCCCCCGACCCGAGCCCCGGCGACGAATCCGCCACGCAGGACACGTCGGTCATGGGCATGGGCGTGGGCGGCGGCCCCGGCGTGGGCGGCGCAAGCACTACCAACACCACGACCACCAGCGGTGCGGGCGGTAGCGCCACCAGCGGTGCAGGCGGCGGTAGCACCGGCGCGGGGGGTGACATGCTCGACGCCGAAGACGACGGCGGTTGCAGCTGCTCCACCCCGGGTGGTCGCTCGGGCAACGGTGCTCCCCCCGGCCTCCTCCTGGTCGCGGGCCTGGCCTTCGCTTCGATGCGTCGGCGGCGCCGCTGAATCGCGGTCCGCTCGGCACGCATGGTGCAGGGCGGACACCACCGATCCCAACCCAAGCACGGGACGGCGCGGACCTCAGGATGGGCCTGAGGTCCGCTCCCTTTGTTCACGGGGCGCCTCGACGGCCACACGGCGATGGCGTCGTCGTGCCCGTCGGGCGCGGCCGGGTGTCGTCTGCGAGCGACAACGGGCTGTCGTCTCCAGCCGACAGGCCGTCGCTTGCCGGGCGGGCTCGCGTCACGCATAAGCACGCCAGATGTCCGACGCCTCTTCCGCCGCGCTCACCATTTCCACCGCCGCCGTGGCGGGGATCATCTCCCAGTCCGTGGCGCGCTCCATCAACCTGCCGGGCATCGTCGTGCTCCTCGCAGTGGGGGTTCTCCTCGGTCCGGACGTGGCGAACGTGATCCGCCCCGACAACCTCGGGGCAGCTCTGCCCGAGGTGGTGGGCTTTGCCGTGTCCGTCATTCTCTTCGAGGGCGGCATGCACCTCGAGCTGTCGCGGTTCGGCAAGTACGAGAAGCCAATCCGCCGATTGGTCACGGTGGGCGCTCTCGTCACCGCGCTCTGTGGGGCGCTGGCCGCCCACCTCCTTCTGGGCTGGGACTGGCGCTTCTCGGGCCTCTTCGGATGCCTCGTCATCGTGACCGGCCCCACCGTGGTCACGCCGTTGCTTCGGCGCTTCAAGCTCGTGAACGCCGTCTCCGACGTGCTCGAAGCCGAGGGCGTGCTCATCGACGCCATCGGCGCCGTCATCGCGGTGGTCGCGCTCGAGATCGCGCTCGAGCCCACCACCGAGAGCCTCGCCAAGGGCGCAGCCGGGATCGCCATTCGCCTCGGCCTCGGCTCCCTGTTGGGGCTGGTGGTCGGATTCGTGGTGTCGTCCTTGCTCAACCTCCGCAACGTCATCGCCGAAGGCTTGGAGAGCGTCTTCGCGCTCGCCTTCGTGTGGGGTCTCTTCAAGGTGAGCGAGTCTCTCGTCCATGAGAGCGGCGTCGCGGCCGTGACGATGGCGGGGCTGGTCCTCGGCAGCACCAAGGGCCGCAAGCACCAGAAGCTGCTCGACTTCAACGACCAGCTCACCACCCTCCTCATCGGAATGCTCTTCGTGCTCCTGGCCGCCGACGTGCGTATCGCCGACGTTCGGTCGCTCGGTTGGCGCGGCGTAGCCACGGTGGGGGCGCTCATCTTCGTCGCCCGCCCCCTCAACGTGCTGATCTCGACCGCGGGCTCCAAGCTCCGCCTCAAGCAAAAGCTCTTCATCGCGTGGATCGGCCCCCGCGGGATCATCGCCGCCGCCGTCGCCTCCCTCTTCGCGACCACCCTCGACGCCCGGGGTTTCGAAGGTGGCGCCCAGCTCAAGGCGCTCGTGTTCCTCGTCATCGCGATCACGGTGGTGCTTGCCGGCCTGTCGGGAGGGCCCATCGCCCGGGCCCTGAAGCTCAGCCGTCCGCCTACCGGCTGGCTCTTCCTCGGCGCCAACGATCTGGCGCTGGTCACAGCCAAGCTCCTGCGTGACGCAGGCCACCGGGTCCGTCTCATCGACCGCTCCATCGACCAGTGCAAACACGCTCGCGAGAGGGGCTTCACCGTCATCCAGGGCAATGGCCTCGACGACGACATCCTCACGCGGGCGCATGTCGAGCGATTCGCCGGCGTGGTTGGACTGACCCCGAGCGACGAGATCAACCTGCTCTTCATCCAGAAGACACGGCGCGCTGGTCACGACGGCGAACGCTTCGCCGCCCTGCGGAGCGTAACCCTCGGCGCCTCCGCCGAGGACGTGGGCGAGGCCGGGGGCGCGGTCCTCTTCGGCGACGAGTACGAGGTCGAGCGCTGGTCGACACTCATCCGCGACGGTCGGACCCGCCTCGAGCTGCTCGCCGCCGGCTCCGAGACCCGATTCCGACACGATGTCGAGGGCAGCCGACTCGCGATCCCGATCGCCGTGCTTCAGGACGACGAGCTCAAGCCCTTCTCCAGCGACGTCGAGCTGAAGAATGGCGACAAGGCCTACCTTCTCGTCTCGGAGGATGACAGCGAGAAGGCCATGACCTGGCTCTACTCCCGAGGTTGGTACGCGCCGAAAGAGGAAGAGGAAGAGGAAGAGGGACTCATCTGAGGCCCAGGAGCCTCACCGAATGCGGTAGGCAATGGTGCGCGGCGCACCGTCGCGCACGAGCCGCACCGACCAGCGCTCGAGCTTGGCCAGCCGCTCGTAGAGTTCCATCACCTTGCGCGGGTCGTCGAGCGCCTGGCCGTTGATCGACTCGAGCCGATCGCCGTTTTGGAGGCCGAGAGCGTCGAGAAGCGACCCTTGGCGCACGCGCGACAAGCGCAGCCCCACCGTCTGATCGCCCTCGCGCTCGGGACGCATGCGCGCCACCCCCATGAGGCTGGACGGGGACGCCGCAATCGCCTCGGCGGCGGCGCGCTCGATGACGACCTCACTGTCGGTGAGGCGCCGGATCTGCTTCTTCCAGTCGGTGGCATCGGCGGTCTTCTCCGCCTCCTTGGGCGAACCCGTCGCGGCCGAGCTCCCCATCTGGAGAAAGCAGCGCCGGCCGTCCTTCTTCAGCCAGACCCGAGTGGAGATGATCTCGTCGACCTCGTAACCATCCACTTCGTCGCCGAGTCGACGCATCTTCACCCCGCCGTCCTTGCCCGCGATGGAGGCGAAGGACCAGCGTGGATCGTCGGAGGACGTGATGAGCACCACGCGGCCGAAGTCGCAGGCCCCGCCATCGGCCGGCGTCTCGGTCGGTGATTCTTCGTTGGGGGTCGCCGTCGCCGAGGAGGGCTCTGGGCTGGCTTCGGGCCCGAAGGGGTTGCGGTCGAGGATGGGCGATCCGTCGCGCTCCGTAGCCGCCGGTGCGGGCCCCGCGCTCCCCGCCGGGACGGGGGCCGAGGTCTCGGTCATGGACGAGCCGATGAGGTGACCGATCCCCCGGGCCTGAAAGTAGGCCACCAGACCCAACCCGCCCAGCACCACGACCGGGAAGGCACGCTTGAGGTTGCGGTCCAAGCTCATCGCCGGCTCATCCTGTCCTATGGGCCGCCCCGGCGCCAGCGTTGCCCCGAGTGCGCCATCGCTCGTCGGCCCGCGCGCGACGACGCCGCGCTACGCCAGGAGGGCCATGAGGTCGTCGCGGGTGAGGCCGGTGGCTCTATCCGCTTCGCCGAGGGCGGCCTCTGCGAGAGCGCGCTTGCTGTCCTGTAGCGCGAGGATCCGCTCTTCGACGGTCTGTTCGGCCACCACGCGGTAAACCATGACGGGGCGGTCTTGACCGAAACGGTGGGCGCGGTCGGCGGCCTGGTCTTCGACGGCCGGGTTCCACCACGGGTCGAGCAGGAAGACGTGGTCGGCGGCGGTGAGGTTGAGACCGGTTCCGCCCGCCTTGAGGCTGAGGAGCATGACGGGCGGACCGCCATCGGCCTGGAAGGTCCCCACCACCGAGCCGCGGTCGCGGGTGCTGCCGTCGAGACGGCAGAAGTCGATGTTCGCCTGATGAAGGAAGGGCTCCACGCGGTCGAGCAGGCTGGTCCACTGCGAGAAGACCAAGGCGCGGTGACCGTCTTCGGCCACCAGCTCGAGGGCCTCGAGCAAGCGTCGCACCTTCGAGCTGGGGCGAGGAGAGCCGTCGTCCGTGTGGGCGAGGTCGCCCTGACCGGGCACCAGCGACGCGTCGCACGCAGCTTGGCGCAGGCGAAGGAGGGCTTCGAGCGCTCCGAGCACGCTCCCGCCCTGATCGAGCTGTGACACCACCTCGCGCTGGGTGGCGAGGCGCAACGCGTCGTAGACCTCGCGCTCCTTCTCGTCGAGCTCGCAATGCAGCAGGGCGTCGGTTCGCGGGGGCAGGTCCTTGAGGACCTCCTGCTTGGTGCGCCGCAGGACGAAGGGCTTGATGCGCTCGCGCAGGTGGGCCGCCGCGCCGGGGGTTCCCGAGGCGATGGGCCGCTCGTAGCGCTCGGCGAAGCCCTCTCGGCCCCCGAGCAAGCCGCGATTGGCGAAATGCATCTGGCTCCACAGCTCCTCCAGCCGGTTCTCGACGGGCGTGCCGCTAAGCGAGAGGCGGCAGCGCGCCTTCAGTCGATAGGCCGCCTGGCTCACCTGGCTGTCGGGGTTCTTGATGGCCTGCCCCTCGTCGAGCACCACCGTGTCCCACTCGACGGCCGACAGCTCGTCGATGTCGTTCCGAAGCAGGGCGTAGGTCGTGATGGTCACGTCTGCCTCGAGGTCGAGCTTGCGGTTCGAGCCGTGGTAGGTCGCGAAGCTCAGCCCGGGGCGGAAGCGCTTCAGCTCGTCGGCCCAGTTGTGGAGCACACTGCGCGGACACACCACGAGGCAACGCTCGCGCAGGATGCACAGGGTCTGAAGCGTCTTTCCGAGGCCCATGTCGTCGGCGAGGATCCCGCCGAGTCCCGCCTGGCGGAGGAAGGCGAGCCACGCCACCCCCTCGCGCTGGTAGGGGCGCAGGTCGGCCCTCAGATCGTCCGGGCGCGGAGGGCTGGACAGTCCCTCGAAGTCTTCCACCAGCGGCCGCAGTCGCTCCAAAGAGGGAGGCGGGGGCTGATCGAGCGCCTCGCACAGCTTCATCATCACCGGCTGGGCGTGGGTGGCCACCTGCCCCTCGGGATCGCGCGCGGCCAACAGGTCGGACAGGCGCTCGCCGTGCTTTTCGAGCCACGCGGTCGGCACTGGAGCCCAGCCGCCGTCCAAGAGCTGGACCGCCCCGCTGCCGCGGCGCCAGGCGTCGAGGACCGCCGCCGCTTCGGCCCTGCGCGCGCCGTCGCTGAAGGTGGCATCGAAGGCCTGAGGATTGAGCTTCAGCTTCGGCTTCAGCTCGGAGGGGTAGAGCGTGCGGTGCACCTCACCTTCCACCGCCACGAGGTCGCCGTCCTCCCAGGCACGGAGCTTGTCGGCCAGGGCCACCGCCCGGGCCCCCGTCACGTCGATCCTGCGCCCGGGCACCATGTCGAGCTCCGCGCGCATGCGCTCGAGCAGCTCGCGCTCCCGCTTGGCGTTGCGCTTGGGCACGGGCCCCCCGAGATGGACGAGCTGGTCGTCCTCGATGCGTGCACACGGGGGATCGCCGTAGACCAGGGTAGGCAGCACCGACAGGGCGCCCCCCTTCTGGGTGACCGACAGATGGGGCCGCGGCTTGAGGTCACGGACCTTGTCCGGTAGCCGCTTGGCCTTCACCACCACCTCCGCGCGCTTACGAAGCTTGGGAAGCACATCGCTGATGAGCTCGGCCACCTTGTGGGGTCCGAACCGCATCTCCGCCGGGAGCTGCTCGAGGGCCATGCCCGAGATGTCGGTCAGGTCGAGCTGATGCAACACCGGAGGCTCACCCTCCATCATGGCCACCCCGTGGGCCGCGATCCGGACCAGGCCGGGAGGGGGCTCGAAACGCAGGACGTAGCCGCCGCCCTTCTGATCGCGCAGGGTGATCTGGGGTCCGATCTTCCGATCGCTGACCTTCACCGCCTCCCCATCGATCTTCACGTCTTCGGCCTGGGCGAGCAGGGCCAGGAGGCTATGAATCGACTCGATGGGCCAGAGCCGTACGCGTTTGAGCTGAATCAGGCGGTCGATCTGGAGGTCGGCCTCGGTGGGGGCGATCGCGGGCCCGCCCCCCCGCCCCGCGAGGTGACCGCCCAGAGAGGTCGTCAGCGGCGTCTCCTTGTCGCCCTCCACCGCGACCCGCTGGATCAACAGCCGCCCCTTCTCGATCGTGAGACGGTAACCCAGCCGCGCCCCCGCCTTCTCGCTCTGAGGCATGGGCTGACCCTTCTTGCGGGCCTGACGGGTGGCGATGATGGCCGCCGCCACGTGCTCACATGCGGCCGTCTTGCTGTCGCAGTCACACACCCACTCCTCGTCGAGGGGGAAGAGCGTGACCACCGGCGGCACCCTGCGGCCGGGCGTGGCCACGCGGAGCATGATGCTGTCCTCGTCGTAGGACATGCCGTCGACCGCGTCGGCGCGGGCGAGCTCGATGCCCCGAGACCAAGTCCGTCCCGGCGCCGCCTCACGGATGGCGGTGAAGAGCTCTTCGAAGGCTGCGGTCAGCTCGTCGCCCACGGCGCTGTCTACACTCCGCCCTGGCCCCGCGCAAACCCCGATGCATTCCTGATAGAGTTTCGTCCATGGCTCGCTCCAGCCGAATCTACGCCGCCACCATCCTGCTCGCGCTCTCCTGGGGCGCCTGCGTGCTGGATGTGGATGGCACGGCCCCCTTGGGCTCGGGGGGAGCCGGGGGCCTGACGGCGACCGGCGGCTCGGGCGGCACCCCCGTGCCTTGCGATCTCGCCGAATGCCCGGCGCCGAGCGGTCCTTGCCTCGTAACCGTCTGTCGCAACGACGGAAGCTGCGGCGAAGACCCCTACGACGCGGGGCGCCCCTGCGGCGACGGCGGGCAGACCTGTGACGGCTTCGGCGCCTGCAAGCTCCCCCTCGGCGCTGACTGTAAGGACCCCAACACGTGCATCTCCAACCACTGCGTGGACGACGTATGCTGCAACGAGCCCTGCGCTGGCGTTTGTGTGCGCTGCGACGCCCCTGGAAGCGAGGGCACCTGCGGGCCGCGCGAGCCCGCGAGCACGGTGTGCCAGACCGACGGCACCTGCGATGGTCTCGGCGGCTGCGCCGAGGGCGACCTCGTCGACGCCTCCACCTACGGGGCGAGCGGCGACCAGCACGGCTGGGACGTCGCCGTCGACCCCTTCGACGACCTCCTGCTCGCGGGGGGCTTCGACGATACCTTCACGCTCGCCGGCGAGACCCTGGCCACCACGACGGGCCAAGATCCGTTCGTCATCAAGCTCAGCCCCGACGCGCAGACGGCCCGCTGGCACCGCGCCTTTCCCACTGGAGGCACCAACGACCAGGCGAACTACGCCCGCGAGGTCGAAGTCGACGCCATGGGCAACGTGGTCATCTGCGGGATCTTCGAGAACAGCATCGAGCTCGAAAAGGGGCAGCCCCCGGAGAGCGGCTTCGGCGGCCGCGACATCTTCGTGGCCAAGCTCGACGGCGCGACCGGCAACACCATGTGGCAACGGGTCTTTGGCACGAGTTCCGACGACGTCTGCTACGGCATGGGCCTCGATACGGCGGGCGACGTCTACCTCGGGGGCTACAACGAGGCCGAGATCACCTTTGGCGAGCTGCCGCTGACCTACGGCGGTAACGAGGACGCCTACGTCGTCAAGCTCTCCGGCAGCGACGGCAGCCACGTCTGGTCTCGTGCCTTTGGCGGGAGCGACGACCAACGCGTGCGCGACGTGCAATGGTTCGGCGGCTCCGTCTTCATCACGGGGTGGGCTTCCGACAACATCAACCTCGCCACGAGCTACACCGGCCTCAGCGACGATCAGAACATCTACGTCGCACGCCTCGACGGCACCGGGAGCCCGCAATGGGACCGCCTCTGGGACAACGACCAGAGCAATGGAGTGAATGAGCTCGCCCTCGGCCCCACCGGCCACGTCACCATCTCGGGCCGTTTTCGGGACAAGATCGATTTCGGCTTCGGAGAGGTGGGCGCTTCCGGCAACGACGCCTACGTCCTGCAGCTCGACGTCGTCACCGGTGCTCCCCGGTGGGCGCGTGTCTTCGGCGGAAACGGAGACCAGAACTCATTTTCGCTCGACGTCGACGATGACGGCACCGTCGTGCTCGGCGTCGACTTCAACAACGAGATGGTGTTCGAGCAGACCATCGCCGCCTCCAACGGCATCGACAATGCTCTCATCAAGCTCGCCGGCGACGGGACCACCCTCTGGGTCCGGCCCATCAGCGGCAACGGAAACGAATTCTCCGAGGGCCTGCTCGCGACCGGCGGCAACAACCCGAGGATCGTCTTCACCGGCTGGTTCACGAACGCGTTCACCGTCGGCGGCATGACCACGCAGAGTCAGGGCCAAGACGACCTGTTCATCACCATCCACACGCCGTAGCCGAAGACGACATGCCCACGATGAGCGCCGCCCATTCAGCCCGAGGCTAGCGCCGCTACTTGCCGCTCGCGTGAGCGTGCTTGCCCGACGTACCGCGCGGCGCGGGCAGGCGCCGGGGTGGGATCTTCACGCGTCCGATCTGGTGCACGTTGCCCTCGCGCGGGATGCGGTAGGTCTTCCCCGCGAGGATCTTCGAGCCGGAGATCTTGTTCGCCTCGACGATGTCCTGGACCTTACAGTCGAAGCGCTTGGCGATCCGGCCGAGGATGTCGCCCTTCTTGGCCGTGTAGTGCGTGTAGTAGATGTGCGGCTTGATCACGCCTGCGCCCACGAGGTGTCCGTAGGCGCGACGACCCATCTCCTGTGCCCGCGGGTTGTAGAAGCGGATGTGGATGTGGGTGTCGTGGCCGGGGCTGTGGCGGATGATGGGCCAGGGGTCCTTGGAATCGTACTGGAAGACCCGGTCGAGCCACTCGGGGTCCTCACCGACCTCGAGGGCGTGGTCCTTGAGCAGCTTCTGAACCGAGGTGTTGATGAAGATGAACTTCACGTCGGTCTCGATGAGCAGCGCCTTGACGAAGACCCAGGTGCGGCCCACGTCGAGGGTCTCCGCATCGGCCACCCGGTACCAGCGGACCGGCTTGTTCTTGGTGGCGCGGTAGAAGAAGGAGATGTCGACGTCGCGACCGGCCTGATGGCTCTTGTGGCCCTTCAGGCTGCCGCCGTGATGGCTGCTGATGTCGCCGATGTAGAGGGGATGGCCGCCGGGGATGGTGGCGTGAACCTTTTCGACGGCGCGCGTGAGGTAGTCGATGGTCTCCTCGGTCGCGTAGGCGTTGCCCGGGGACATCAGGTGCCAGTGCTTGCCCTCGGGAAAGCGCTTGGGGTTGACCAAGGCGCCCTGCTGCGGCCGACCCACCGACATCGAACCGAGGCTGCCCAGGTCCTTGCGGATGGCGCGGCGGATGTCGGCCGAGGAGATGTCGATGTCGACGGAGCGATCGTCACGACTCGCGGGCGCATCACCATCTTCTTCGTGCTCGTGGTGATGGTGGGCCGCAGGCTCTTCGGCCTTCTTCGGCTCAGCACGCTTGGCCTTCTCCGCACGCGTGTCGGGCTCAGCTTCCTCCGATTTCTCGGATGGGGCCTTCTTGGGCTCAGCCTTTTTAGACGGGGCCTTTTTAGACGGGGCCTTCTTCGATTGGGCCTTCTTGGGCTCAGCCTTTTCGGACGGGGCCTTTTTGGACTCAGCCTTCTTGGACGGGGCCTTCTCCTCGCCCTTCGCGGGCTTGGGGTCGGTCTCCGGCTCCGCGTGTTCGGGCTCGCGCGGCGCATCCGGCACGCAGTCGTGGCACTCCTCCTCCGCCCGCGCGGAACGAGGTGCACCGAGGATGGTGCCGGCGGCCAAGACAGCCGCTCCGATGGTGAGCAGACGACGCATGTGGTCGGGGACCGTACACCACGATTTCGGACCTCGCCAGTCCATGGAGATCGCAGGATTTTGACACTTCTAGAAGAGAAGCGATCCCCCGACTTTAGAGGCAGATCCCAAGGCTCGAAGCGAAGGAAAAGCGGAAGGTCCCGCCCTCTTCGGTGGAGCAGTTGGTGTCGCGCGGACAGTCGTCGTCCTGGCAGCAGAAGCGACGGCATGAACCGTCCAGACAGGTGGTTCCGGGGGCGCAGAACGGCCCAGACACGGGATCGCAGGGGCCGCAGAGCGGCGCCCGGTTAGGCGGCGGGGCACAGCGCAAACCAGCCTGCACCCCGGCGACGAGGAGCACGTCGCAGGCCTCGCCCTCGGCGCAGTCGCCTCCCGCCACGGGGTTGCAAGTCACTTCCACGCCGGTCGGCGCCGTTCCGCCCCCGGTCCCGCCCGTGCCTCCAGCCCCCCCGGCGGGACCGCCGGCCATGCCCCCCGCCCCGCCACTGCCGGCGCTGGTGGTGGTGGTGATGGTGGCGGTAGTGAGCACCACACAGCTCCCGTCACTCTGGGGCGCCGGGGCCGGCTCGCAGTCGGGCACGAAGCCGCCCCCGCTGGTGTTGCTCATCCCGGCCGCGCCACCCTGCCCGCCGGCGGCCGATGTCGTCTCGCCGGCTTCGTCACAGCCAGCCGCCAGGCCGGTGGCGAATCCAAGACTCGCCAGGGCCAGGAGAAGAAGCCAGCGTGTCACGTCCCGAGCGGCCGCTCCAACTCCGACCGCAGCTTGCCGAGCTCCCGCGTGAGAACCTCGTCTTGGATCCCCTCACAGATCTCGTCGAGCCGGGCGAGCTCGTCCTCGCGTCGCTGGCGGAGCTGCTCGACCGTATCGCGGAAGGTCCCGAAGAAGGCGGTGAGCTCGTCCCCCTTGCGCAGGGGCTCGGGCACGCGCATGTCGCCCTTTCCGAGGCGCTCGAGCTGACCGGTCATCTTGAAGATGGGACCCGCCACCTTGTGGGTGAAGACGATACCGACGAGTCCCATGCCGAGGCTGAGCACCGCGAGCGCGATCGTGAGGGTCCACAGGAGCCTCTTCTGCTGCTGCTCGAGAGCGGTGGCCTGCGCCGAGAGGGTCTGGGCCTGTTGCTCGAGCGCCGCCTGCTGGGCCACCAGCTTCTCGCCCTGCTTCTTCTGATCGGCCTGGAAGGTCGCGAGCAGCTCGGGGCTGTCCTTGTACTCCTCGACGATGTTCATCTTCACGACGGCGCTCACCTTCTCGCTCTCGGTGGCGAGCTGCCGACCGAGGTCGACCGCTCTCTGACCGGATTTTACCGCCTGGGTACTCTGCGTGATGAGGGTGTCGCTGGTGCGCCACAGCAGCGCGCCGAGTACCGCGCTGAGCACGACGGCGAGCCCGAAGAGCAGCCCCGCGTAGCGAAGCTGAAAGTGTCGGTCGAGCAGGAGGTTCTTGGCGCTGCGTCGGTAGCTCGGCTCGTTGTCAGCCATGTTCGTCAATCCACTCGGGCCGCGAGGCTCATGAACTCGCCCGCCGCCTGTCCGCATGCCTTCTGCACGAGCCCGTCCTCCTCGCCCGCGTCGTCCTCGTCGATACCGCTCTTGCCCGCGCTGCGAGATACGCCCCCGAGGCTGTCACCGCCCGGGTAGTCGTAGAGGTCGACGGCGCAGGTCACCAGGAGCTCGCCTGTGGTCTTGGTCGTCGAGACCTTGGGCTTCAGGGCGTAGCCCACCACGTGGGGGCTTTTGCGCAGACGCTTCTTGGCCTGCTTGGTCGACTCACGGGCCGGGGCGAAGACGAAGCCCTTCCCGTCGGCGATACGCGATCGCATCGCCGAGACGGCGACCTTGCTCACGCTGGATCGGCCGGTGCCGTTGTCTACCGCCTTGAACGCGATGTAGTACTTCGCGCTCGGACCGAGTCCCGAAGCGCCCGCGCCCTCGGCGATGAGCCTCAAGGCCTTCTGGATCATCTTCTTGACGTTGCTGCTCGTCTCGACGCGCAGCCGTCGCTCGAGGCAGTCCTCGCCCCCGAGGGCGAGCCTCGCCATCCCGCCGGCCGACGCCGCCCGCACGGTGTCGACATCATCGTCGAGCCCGTCGCAAAGGGGAGGGATGGCCTTCTTGCTCGCCGTCGCGCCCAGCGCCAAAGCGGCCTGGGTGCGCACGCGAAAGTCCTCGTGGGTGCGGAGCTTCTCGGCCAGCTCGGCGATGGACTCCGCCCACGCGGTGCCGCTCAGGCTCGCGCCGAAGAGGCAAACGAGGCCGACGACGAGCCAGCGCGCCATCACGGCACCGCCACCGTCGCCTTCACGACCACATCCGGAGACGGGAAGCTGGTGCTCTGGATCTCGGTGACCACACAGGTCGCTGCGGCTGCGCCCTTCGCGTCGGAGACGCTGGTCCCAACCCCCTGCACCAAGCCATCCTCATCGAGGTAGAGGGTGGCCTTCATGGCCCCCGCGCCGGCCTGCGCACGGCACGCGCCGAGCTTCTTCACGAGCGCGGCGAAGGGGTCCTCCCCCTCGGCTGCGCCTTCCGCCATGGACGACTTCAGCTCTTCCTCCGACCAGACCTGGGCCGGCTCGGGCACCCCGGATTCGAAGCCGAGCGCCTGGCTGATCTCGCCCACGTCGCCTCCCACCGGCTTGGGCCAGGTCCGCGCCCTGAACGCGTCGAGGATGCAGGTCTCGGTCTTGTCGAGGCCGAGGTCGTTGTCGGAGAGGTAAGCCTCGACCGCCTTGCCCGTCCGATCGACACGCAGGAACACGGTCATGTCCCCCTCGACGTAGGGCAGAAGCTCGCGGGCTCTGCTCACGCAGGCCTCGGCCTTCTCGGTGGCGGCCCGGACCTCCTTCTTCACCGCCGCTTCATCGAGCGCCCCCACGGTACCGGTCACCGTGGGACCCCCGTCGTCGCCTTCGCCGCCACCCGAGGTGCCGTCGGGCGTCTTGCCGCCGCCCCCCTTGGCTCCGCTGCAACCCAGCGTCAGAAGGCACCCCAGCGCCACGCCCATGATCTGGGCACTGGCGCGACCGCATCGTCGTCGCATCGCCATCGAGAGCCCCCATGGTAACGCAAAGCCCCCGCGGAGAAAGGCCGGGCACCATCGCGCCGTCGACAAGCCCGTTCTAGCCGTCGAAGGGGACGTCTGCGCCCCGGGTGGGCAGAATGGACGGGCCGCCGGTGAGTCTCTCGTCGATGGCCCGCGCCGCCTCGCGTCCCTCGGAGATGGCCCACACCACGAGGCTCTGGCCCCGGCGCGCATCCCCTGCCGCGTAGACCCCTTCTGCGCTGGTCGCGAAGGTGGTGGTATCGGCGGCTACGTTGCCGCGCCGGTCGAGCTCGACGCCGAGCTCCGACGACAGCCCCTCGGTCTCGGGCCCCACGAAGCCCATGGCGAGAATCAGCAGGTCGACCTCGAGCTTGCGCTCGCTTCCGGCCCGCACCTCGAGCTTGCCGTCCGTCCGCTCCACCTCCGCCCCGACGAGGTGGGTGAGCTGACCGTCGGCTCCCTCCAAGCGTTGCGTAGAAAAGGCAAAGGCGCGCTCGCCGCCCTCCTCCTGGCTCGACGAGGTGGTGAAGACCATCGGCCATTGGGGCCAGGGATTGTGCTCCCCCCGCGCCTCCGGCGGCGCCGGCATGAGCTCGATCTGGGTCACCGAGGCCGCGCCCTGTCGGTGGCAGGTCCCGAGGCAGTCGGAGCCCGTATCGCCGCCACCGAGAATGACCACGCGCTTGCCCGTCGCCAAGATCTGCTCGGACACCGCATCCCCCGCCACGACGCGATTCTGCTGCTCGAGGAAGTCCATGGCGAAGACCACGCCGGGCAGGTCGCGCCCGGGCACCTGCAGGTCTCGCGGGCGACGGCTCCCGAGCGCGAGGAGGAGCGCGTCGTGGGCTCCCCTCAGCTCCGTCCACGACGTCGTCCTGCCCGCGTCGTATCCCGTCACGAACGAGACCCCGGCCGCCTCCATCAACGCGACGCGTCGGTCGAGCACCGAGCGGGCCATCTTGAAGTCCGGGATCCCATACCGGAGCAACCCTCCGATACGATCGTCGCGCTCGTAGACCGTCACCGCGTGCCC
>JGI12210J13797_10923900_pt1 | contig 16819 bp, 21 predicted proteins | sample ElkSlonscriptome_3_FD_13797 | JGI IMG/M metagenome (IMG submission 13797)
ATTGCCCTCAAGGACATCGCCAAATGCCTTTTGGGTCTATTGCGGTGATGAGGGGTGGAGGGTATGATTGAGGCTGGAAAAAATATGAAAAAGACACAGCCGCCCGAACGACCCCTGATTTCAAAAACTGCTGCTCCTGTGAGAACCAATAGGCGGGCGACCGTTTTTGGACTCGTGGGACTTTTAGGTCTTTCGACCCTTCTTCCGGCGGCGGATCAAAGCGCTGCCAGCGGATCGAGTTCGGCAGCGCAGGCCAACAATCCTCTGGCCAACACCACCGCGATCAATTTTCAGAATTACTATGTGGGGGAGTTCACTGGAGTGGACGAAGATGCGAACCAGTTTATCCTCCGTGCGGCGCAGCCTTTTAAGATCTACGATACGGAGTGGCTGGCCCGCGCGAGCCTGCCAGTAAACACCGTTCCCGATAACGGCGGGCACACGACCGGGGTGGGAGATTTTAATATCTTTGCGGCTTATCTTTTCGATACGGGGAATCCGGGCTTGAGCGTCGGAATCGGTCCGCAGCTCACCGCTCCGACGGCCAGCGATGACCGTGTAGGCAGTGAGAAATGGTCGGCGGGCTTCGCCCATGTCTTATTCGATGCGACTTCAAAGGTCGTCCAGTATGGCTACCTGCTCACCTGGCAGGCGAGCTTCGCCGGAGATTCCTCGGCGCCGGACGTTAACGAGGGAGCCTTCCAGCCCTTTGTATTCTACCAGTTGGGTGGCGGACTCTATCTGCGCAGCACCGGGATCATGGTCTACGATTTCGAGAGCGACGACTATACCATTCCGCTCGGGTTGGGTCTTGGGAAGGTCTTCCCGACAAAAGAGATCGTCTATAACCTCTATGTCGAGCCGCAGTATTCGGTGGTCGACCGCGGAGATTCTTTCGCGCAGTGGCAGGTATTTGCCGGGTTCAATCTCCAATTCTGAGACGCTGGGTCCGCCCACTAGAACTCCCGGAAATAAACTTATGAAAAAAACCTATCGAACTGTATTATTCCTAACTACCTTTTTGCTCGTAGCCTCGGTTCTGCACTCCGAGCCGCTTCCTTCCTGGAACGATACGGCGGCCAAGCAGAAGATNGTCGAGTTTGTTCAATCGACCACTACCGAGGGCTCACCCGGTTTTGTGTCGCCTGCCGATCGGATCGCAGTGTTCGACAACGACGGAACGCTTTGGTCGGAGCAGCCGATGTATTTCCAGCTCTTTTTCATCTTCGACCGGATCCAAAAACTGGCTCCTCAGAATCCGGACTGGAAAACCACGGAACCTTTTGCATCCGTTTTAAAGGGTGACTACGCCAAAGCACTCTCCGGTGGCGACAAGGCGATCATGGAGCTCGTGACCGCATCGTCCTCTGGCATGACGGGGGATGAGTATGCAGCGGAAGTGGGTGAGTGGGTCAAAACGGCGAAACACCCTGAGACGAAGATGCTTTACACGGATATGGTTTTCCAGCCGATGCTCGAACTCTTGGACTACCTGCGCGGAGCGGGTTACAAAGTGTTCATCGTCTCCGGTGGGGGAGTGGACTTCATGCGGGTCTTTACCGAGAAGGTCTACGGCGTCCCGGCGGAGCAAGTCGTCGGAAGTGAACTCAAGGCAAAGTTTGCGATGAAAGACGGTGTTCCGGTGATCGAGAAGTTGCCGAGTCTGGATTTTATCGATGACAAGACAGGCAAACCAATGGGAATCTACCAGCACATCGGGCGTCGGCCCGTCTTCGCTGGGGGAAATTCCGACGGGGACCTGGAGATGTTGCAATACACCACCATTCCCCGTGGTTCGGATGACGATTCCCTGCGTTTCGGTCTCCTCGTGCATCACGATGATGCGAAACGGGAATGGGCCTACGACCGCAAATCACACTTTGGAACGCTCGATAAGGCTCTCGATGCCGCCCCCCAATACGGGTGGTTGGTAGTGAGCATGAAAGACGACTGGAAGACAATTTATCCTTCGGGCGCTGGCGAATAAATTATCTTCTGCCACCCTCCGCCCAGGACTCGGTAAGTTCTCTCGGAGAGAAAGCCGGATAAGTGCCGCCTAAAACCAGTGGTAGAGGAAAAAGTAGATGAGGACGCCGGTTACGGAGACGTAATACCAGATTGGATACGTCACGCGGGCCCATTTGCGATGGGTCTCGAAACGGCCTTTGATGGCTAGGTAGAGAGTGCGGAAGATGAGAGGGAGGATGGCCATGGCCAGGATCACATGGGTGATCAACATGACGTAGTAAATGGGTCGCCAGAGGCCTTCGCCTTCGAATTCTGTGTGGACTCCTCCTTTGAGATACTTGTCGAGGACGTAGAAAAAGAGAAAGACCGCGCTCACCACGAGAGCGGTGATCATGGCGCGTCGATGTGCCTTCTGGTTTCCGGCTCGGATGAAGGCGAAACCGGCGGTGAGACAGACCACGGCGGTGCCATTGAGGGCAGCGTTGAGAGCGGGTAGGGAGAAGTCCATAGCGGCGAATTACTGAAAGAAGGTCCGGTCGAACAAAAGGGCGATGAGAAGGACGGGAAGATAGAGAAGACTGAACAGGAAGAGGCGATTCCCTGTCGAGCCACCAGTCTTGACGGTGCGGGCGAAGCGGATGCCTTCAAAGAGGAAGATCGCGTTGAGCAAGATGGAGCTGGCACCGTAGATCCAGCCCACTTCTCCCAGAAAAACGGGTGCGAGACAGATGGGGAACAGCAGGCCGAGGTAGAGAAAGTTTTCCCCGATGAGTCGTTTCCCGTCTGGCCGGGTCACGGAGAGCATTTTCAAATTTCCCTGCGCATAGTCGCCACGACAAAGCCAGGCGATGGCGAAGAAGTGGGGCATCTGCCAGAGAGCGAGAATGAAAAAGAGCCAGAGGCCGAGCCCGTCGGCATGCCCCGTGGCGGCGGCCCAGCCGATGAGCGGCGGGAGTGCTCCCGGGATTGCCCCAACGTGTGTGCACCAGTGTGTGTGCCTTTTGAGGGGGGTGTAGACGAGGACGTAGATGAGGACGGTGGCGAGGATCAGGCTGGCGGCCAGGGCCGGGAGAGCGAGGTAGGCGATCGCGATACCGATTCCCGCGGTTACGATTCCGAAAATCAGGGCGGAGTTGAGCGAGATCTGGCCGGTCGGGAGCGGGCGGTCCTTCGTGCGCTCCATGAGGCCGTCAATCCTGCGCTCAATGACCTGATTGAGAGTGAGAGCGCCTGCTGCGGAGAGAAAAATCGACACTCCGACCGCGAGAAATCCGAGCCACGCAAATTGATCGGGTGCGGCGAGGAAGCCAGCGAGGCCGGTAAGGGTGGAGAGGAACGCAAGTCTCGGTTTGGTGAGTTCGAGAAAGGGCCCAACGCGGGAGGTCGACTGAATCGGCGGGGCGGAGAGGGTGCCGTCTGCCGTTTGTTTCTCCGGCTCAGTGGACATCGGAATTTTCTGCGAGTGGTGAAGGGATAGCCGAGGGTTTGATCTCAACTGCGCGGCTCGACCAGAGTAGGGAGGCCCAGAGGGTGGCGATGAGTATGGCCCCGTTTAGCATATGAAGAGTGGCGACGTGCGGATTGCGGTTGGTCTCGAGGATCAGCCAGCCGAGCCAGACTTGCAAGCAGGTCAGTAGCACGGCGGCAAAGGCAAATTGACGTGCGTAGGAATGCCAGTCCGGCCGGGTGAGAGCGGCGAGCGCATAGACGATAACCCCGAGTCCCCCGATCATTCCAAGGGTGCGGTGAAGGAAGTGCACCCACACCGCAAAACCTCCTCCGCTGGGAATCCAGTCACCGGCAGCGTTGACCTGGGGAAAGGTTTGGATCGCGAGCCCGGCCGCGTTGTGGCGCATGACAGCGCCGATGAGGATGGCGATGACCAAGATCGAAAAGGAGATCCAGCCCAAGCTTCCAGCCATCCCCGCGCGTCCACCGGGCAAACCACGCACCCAGCGAGGGGCAGAGAGAACGGCGAGCGAGCACAGCGCGACGACGACGCCCTGCGCACCCATGGCGTGGGCGATCGCAAAGCTTCGGGCGATGAGATTATGGTCCGCCCCCGTGTTGAGATTATCCAGTAAGACGCGAAGCCCCCCGAGCAATCCCTGAAAGATTACGAGGGCGAGGAGGAAGTAGGCCAGCCTCCGAACGGCCGGACGTTTTTCGATTCGATTGTAAGCGATGGCGATGATGATGGCGATGATACCGATGATCATCCCGGCGATCCGGTGGCTGTGCTCGGCCATCTGGTCGGTGTTTTCCAGCCACCCTTCCGGATTCAGCGAGCCGTTTGAAAGGGGCCAGTCGAGAAAGGCCATACCCGCACCGATGCTCGTCGTGAAGCCGCCGGCAAAAAGCAGCACCCCCGACCAGACCAAAGCGATGAGCGTTAGTAGGAAGAGAACGGGCGAGAAACGGGCAGTCTGTTCGGTTGAATCGGTCATTCAGAAAGGGATGATCCGTTTGGTAGGCTGGGAAGTCAAGGAGCAGGCGTTCCGAGAAACGACTTTGGGGGACTATTGGGTGCGTGGGAATGGGCGGGAGCTCGTTTTCGAGAAATTACGGGCCCAGATGGTCTTGCTTTCCCAGGAGCTTCCCGCAAGGGTTTCGGGATGAGCAACGAAACGGTCACAATCGAAACGACAAAAGGCACCATGACGGTCACATTCTACGAGGATGTGGCTCCAAAGACGGTGGAGAATTTTAAGAAATTGGCCGGAGAAGGCTTTTACAATGGCACGGCGTTTCACCGGATCATGAAGGGGTTTATGATTCAGGGGGGAGATCCCCTGACCAAGGACGCGGATAAGCAGCATCTTTGGGGCACAGGTGATCCTGGCTACAAGATTGATGCCGAATTTAACTCCAAGCCGCACCAGAAGGGCGTCCTCTCCATGGCTCGCTCGGCTCATCCGGACTCCGCCGGGTCTCAGTTTTTCATCTGCCTGGGTGATTGCGCGTTTCTCGATGGCCAGTATACGGCCTTCGGCGAACTCGAGTCAGGCGTCGAGGTCCTTGAGGAAATTGGCGAGACTCCCTGTGACTACGGAGCGGGAGGCGAGAAGAGCAAGCCTGCGGAACGGATCGAGGTGACCAAAGTTTCGGTCGGATAGAGGCTGGGAATTTCACCGGTATTCTGCTGATCTGGTTGCCGTGCAAATGACGACCGAGACAGTGAGTTGTTTTCCCTGGCCGGAACAGGGCTGGGGGCAGAGGACGTTTGTCATGGGTATCCTCAACGTGACTCCCGACTCATTTTCAGACGGCGGCGAGTATTCTGCGGCGGACCGCGCGGTGCGGCGAATTGAGGAGATGGAGGCCGAGGGGGCGGACTTTATCGATATCGGCGCGGAGTCGACCCGGCCCGGGGCGGACGAAATCCCGGCGGCCGAGGAGTGGGCACGGCTGGAGCCGCTGTTCGAAAAATTGGGGCAGGGCGCCCGCCAGGGAGTTCCTCTATCGGTCGACAGCTATAAACCGGATGTCGTAGAAAAGGCGCTGAAGGCAGGCGCGTCGATCGCCAATGATATCTTTGGGTTTCAACGTGATCCAGCGATGGCGGGGGTCGTCGCCGAGAGCGGAGCCGGGGTGGTATTGATGCATAACAGCCGTGGTGAACCCGTGGCGGGGGATTTGGTCAGCGGGGTTTTGCGTTATTTTGAAAAATCACTCGAAATTGCCTTCGCTGCAGGGATTGAGAAGGAGAAGGTCGTTCTCGATCCCGGAGTCGGGTTTGGGAAGACGGTCGAGCAAAACTTGGAATTGATCCGGAGGGCGGGTGAGCTGCGCGAGCTGGGTTTCCCGATTCTTCTCGGGGCCTCGCGGAAATCGGTGATCGGGGCGACACTCGACCTCCCGGTGGATCAACGGCTCGAGGGCACCCTGGCCACCACGGTGGCCGGTATTGCGGGAGGAGTCGATATCGTGCGAGTTCATGATGTCGATCAGAACTTGAAAGCGGCCCGGATGGCCGATGCCATTTATCGCCATGAGCACATCACCTGATCGTATCCGCCTACGGGGACTCGCGTTTTTTGGGTTTCACGGGAACAACGCGGCGGAGGCTGAATTCGGCCAGCGGTTCTTTGTGGATCTGGAGTTGCGGCTCGACGTGCGGAAGGCGGCGGAGTCAGACCGGCTCGATGATGCGATTGACTACTCGGCCGTTTACAAGCGCGTGCGTCACTGGATGGAGCAGGAGCGTTTTCACTTGTTGGAGGCCTTGGCGGGCCGGATTGCGGAGGGGATTTTGCAGGAGTTCCCCGGTGTGGATTCCGTCGCGGTGGAGGTTCGGAAACCACAGGCCCCCTTGCCGGGAATCTTCGATGAGGTTTCGGTTGCGGTTGAAAGATGCCGGGAAAATTGACGAAGGCGTATATCGCGCTGGGTGGAAACCTCGGAGATCGGGAAAGGAACTTTAGCGAGGCACTGGCGGGGCTCCAGAGCTTTCCAACCTTGCGGTTAAAACGTGGATCGCCCGTTTACGAGACTCCCCCGATGGGGCCAGCGGGGCAGGATCGTTATTGGAATGCGGTCGTGGAGGTCGAGGCGGATTTGAATCCTGAGGATCTGCTTACGATATGCCTCGAAGTGGAGGAGCGGCTCGGCCGGGTGCGAGGGGAGAGGTGGGGCCCGAGAATAATCGATCTGGATCTGCTTCTCTACGGAGACCTGGAGTGGAACAGTGATCGCTTGATCCTTCCCCACCCGGAGATTGCGAAACGGGCTTTTGTTCTGCAGCCTTTGGTGGATCTGATTCCGAATGGTCTGCTCAACGGTCAGCGAATCGATGGCCTCCTTTCGCTTGTTTCGACCGAGGGGATGATCAAGGTGAAGGAAGATTTGATGTCATGCCGTCCGTCCAGCTAGATTCCGGAACGAGCTTGGAGGACTGGTTCGCTATTTTCTCCCAGCGGAGGCACTGCGTTTGGCTTGATAGCGTCGACGGTGCGCGAGGCGCAGATTGGTCGGTCCTCGCCGCTGATCCGGTAGAGGTGAGAGTCGGTCCCCGCGACCATCTCCTTGATTGGTTGACGGAGTGGGAGGAGCGTTTACAGACATGCCAAACGCTGGAGATCCCCTTCGTTGGGGGAGTGATTGGGCAGCTCGATTATGAGGATGAAATCCCCGGGTATCCACCGGCGGAGTCGCCACGGCTTTCCGGATGGCTGGGTCTTTACGAGACTGCGCTTGTGGAGCATCGCCCGACGGGTAAGGTTTTTGCCGTCGCCGGGGAGTGGATGGATGGCGCTGAGGCGAGGTTGGCAGATTGGGTCGAGGCACTTCCGGACTTTGTGAAGGGGAAAGGTGATCGTAAGCCTGTTGTGAAGGCCACCCGCCCCGTTCCCAACCTTTCTCGTGATGAATATCTCCGGAAGGTCGAACAGGTGCGTAAATGGATCGCTAGGGGAGATATCTATCAGGCTAATCTTTCCCAATGCTTCCAGAGCGAGGTCAACGTGAGTGCTCCCGATCTTTATCTCTCCCTGCGGAGTGAAAATCCTGCGCCCTATTCGGCCTATCTTGACCGCGGGGATCGACAAATCCTCTCGAGCTCGCCGGAACTTTTCCTGGAAGTCGATTCGGAGAGGCGTGTGGCGACGCGGCCGATCAAAGGGACCCGCCCGCGGTCGGCGAAATCCCAGGAGGATATCGATCTGGCGCAAGCACTGAGGGAGAACGAAAAGGAGCAATCGGAGCTCCTCATGATTGTTGACATGGAGCGGAACGATCTGGGTCGGGTCTGTGAGACGGGATCGGTGGTTGCGGATCGGGAATTTACCGTCGAATCGTTCGCTTCGGTTCACCACCTGGTGGGAGAAGTCAGAGGATCGCTGCGCGAGGGGGTGTCGATGGGAGACTTGCTTGCGGCCACCTTTCCGGGAGGCTCAATCACCGGAGCTCCAAAAAAGCGCGCGATGGAGATCATCCGGGACCTGGAGAAACGGTCGAGGGGTGCCTACTGCGGGACGATTGGGTTTTTGTCTGCGGGGGGGATTTCGCGCTGGAACATTGCCATCCGGACAATTGAGAAAAAAGGATCGACGGTATCTTTTGCGGTTGGGGCGGGTATTGTCTGGGATTCGAGTCCGCAAGCGGAGTATGAGGAAACCCTGCAGAAGGCGCGGAAGATCCTGTCTTGTCTGGGCTGGTCGGAAGAGAAGCTTCAACAAATCGATTGACGGAGGGATGAAAGCGGAGATGGAGAAATACCTAGTCTGGAACGGCTCATTGCGGACGGCTCATTCACTGGAGATCAATCCCCTCTCGGAGGCCTGGCTCTACGGCTACGGCTGCTTCGAGACGATGGCGTTTTCTGAGAAGGGAATCCGATTTTTTGCAGCGCACTGGGAGCGCTTGACCCAAACGGTCGATGAGATGGGCCTGGAATGCCCGCTCTCTCAGCGTCGACTGGGACAGGCGGTCGAGCAGCTAGCGGCGGAGAACCATTGTCCGGCCGGAACCGCTCGGCTCTCGCTGCACGTGGATGGCTCGCGGGTGGATTGGATGGTGCGTGTTTATCCCCGCACATCGGCCGGGGAGGGTGGCCTGCGTCTCAGTATCTCCCGCTTCCCCCATCCCGGGCCCTCCCCGTTGAGTCGCTGGAAAAGTAACAATTACCTCCTCAATCTTGCGGCCTTTCGCGAGGCTCGCGATGCGGGCTTCGATGAGACGCTTCTCTTGCATGGGGATGAGGTGGTCGAAGGATCGCAGTCAAATCTCTGGCTTCTCAAGGACAACGAACTCACCACCCCCCCGCTCAGCAGCGGCGCCCTCCCCGGCGTAACCCGCCAGCAAATTCTCACGTGTGCCGGGAAGATGGAGATCAAACTGCGCGAAAGACCAATCCAAAAGAGCGAACTGCAGCAGGCCGATGGCCTCTTTCTATCCAACACGGGCCGCCTTTTTTCGGAGGCGGAAGAGTGTGAGGGTGCGCTGTATCCATCTCATCCAGAGATGGTTAAAGAAATAAGAGATCGATTGAGAAACGCCTGAGGCGTCCGCAGATGTCAATAGATTAAATTTCTAATAAACCAGGTTAAAAATATCTGACACGGCTCGATTTAACCTGTCAAAAAACTATTGACGGATTCCTTTTGGCCGGTCGCTTTTCCAGAAGAGACTTTGCCGTTGTTCTTGTTTTACGGGTCCGAATGTCTCATTTTCTGAGAATGACTGTATCTCGTGACCAAATCCTTGCCGTAGTTTATCGATGCGTCGAGCAGTTGGGCGAGGAGCTGGAGTTGGAGAGGCTTCGGAATCCTGACGAAGAAACCGCCCTGATGGGTGAAAAGTCTGGAGTGGATAGCATTGCGCTGGTCTCCCTCATCGTGGAGATCGAGACGAGGTTGTCGGAAGATTTAGGGTTGGACCTCGTCCTCGCGGATGATCGGGCGATGAGCTCCCTGCGCTCGCCGTTTCGGCGAATCGGAGCCTTGGCGGATTATGTTCAAGGCCTTGCGGAAAAAGGAGAGTCATGAAGTCGATTCTTATCACTGGCACCCGGAAGGGATTGGGGCGGGGGCTCGCGGAAATTTTTCTTGAGCAAGGCTGGAGAGTTTTTGGATGCAGCCGCAAAGAGGCGGATTGGAGCGCGGAACGTTATCGCCACTTCGTCTGCGATGTCTCGGATCCTGTGGAAGTTCGAGAGATGGTAAAGAAGGCCGAGAAGGAGAGCGGCGGGATTTACGGGCTCGTCAACAATGCGGGGGTGGCGTCTATGAATGCACTACTCTTGACCCCGGCCCAAAGCGCGAAAGAGATTTTGGAGGTCAATACCCTGGGGTCTTTCCATTTGATGCAGGAGGTGGCCAAGGGAATGTGTCGTCGCAAGTCCGGGCGGATCGTGAATATCAGTTCGGTTGCCTCTGCTTTGGATCTGGAGGGGGAAGCCATTTACGCCGCGAGCAAGGCGGCGGTCGAGTCGCTGACTCGCGTTGCGGCGAGGGAATTCGGGTCCTTCGGGGTGACGGTCAATGCAGTGGGGCCGACCGTGATCGACAGTGATTTAGTGAGAGCGGTTCCTCAGGAGAAATTGACTAGGCTCAAGGAGCGCCAGGCTGTGCCCCGCGATGGGACTGTGGAAGACTTGCACAATCTAGTGGATTTTTTCCTAAAACCGGAGAGCTCGTTTATCTCGGGGCAGGTGATCTACCTGGGCGGGATCCGTTGAGGCCGGTTTTTGCTTATGTCTGAGGGCGCGAGCAACTTTCTCTTCTCTCGGATCGAGGACTATGGTGATCGGATCGCTCTCATCGCTGGCGGTAAAGAGTGGAGCTATCGGGAGCTTGGAAATCGGGTCGAGAAAGCCCGAGAGTTTCTGCGGGCGAGAGAGGAGAAAGTCTTCTTGGTGGGTCCGGACTATGGAGTCGACACGATTGCGCTGCTGCTCGCGGGGATTGGATCGGGGAAGATATTGGCACCCGTCGCCACCCTGGACGAGAAGGAGTTGGAAACAATGGCGGGGGCCAGTGGAGCCGATGCTTTGATCAACGGAGATCTTGGGATCGATGCGCGGGCGGTTGTCAAGTTTCCGGCGGTAGATGGAGAGACGAAGCCTCCTCTTGTCTCTGATCTCCTCGGGCGTGGTTCAAGCGGGTTAATCCTGTTCAGCAGTGGGATTACCGGGAAACCGAAGGCCATGCTTCACGATTTCGAGAAATTTATTGAGAGCTACCGCGACCGGAAGGAGCGGGCAGTCCCAATCCTTTTGTTTCTCCTTTTCGATCACATCGGTGGGCTAAATACTCTGTTCGGTTCGTTGGCTTCGGGGATGACCTTGGTCGCTCCCCCGGATCGCGACCCCGAGACCATCGCCAAGTTGGTGGAAGAGCATCGGGTGAGAATCCTGCCCGCGACTCCATCCTTTCTGAACCTGTTACTCCTGGCGGAGATCCCGGGTCGATACCAGCTGAATAGCCTGAGGATTATTACCTACGGGGCGGAGGCAATGCAGCCGGGACTTCTGGATCGGATCAAGCGCGCTTTCCCAAAGGTGCGATTGATTCAAACGTTTGGAACGAGTGAGACGGGGATTGCGCGAACGGCGCCGAGAAACGACACCTTTCTTCGGCTGGATGATCCGAATCTGGAGACGAAAATTGTGGATGGAGAGCTTTGGTTGAGGAGCGGGAGTCAGGTATTGGGTTACCTGAATGAATCCAACGAAAGATTCACTGAAGAGGGCTGGTTTCGGACGGGTGATGCGGTCACCGTCGAGGGAGACGGTTCGATTCGATTTGTTGGCCGGAAAAAGGAGATGATCAATGTCGGCGGGGAGAAGGTTTATCCGGGAGAGGTGGAGGCGGCTCTCTTGAAGATGCCGGAAGTGGGAGCTTGCCGAGCTTTTGGGGTGCCGAATGCGATCCTGGGGCAGGCCGTCGCCGTCGAACTCATTCCTCTCGGCGAGATCAACCCATCCGAGTTGCGGTCGCGAGTCCGGAAATATGCTCGAGACGCGTTGTCTCGCTATAAAATCCCGGTGGATATCCGGATTGTCGATGAGATCTCCATCAATTCGCGGGGGAAGCGGGTCACGGGCGCCCCTCGGAAATAGGGAGATTGTTGGGTGGGTGTCGGATTCGTTCGCTATTCCATAAAGTCTTTGCCAATCTGAGGGAAGAATGTTCGTCAGTCTGCGGAATTTTAAGATCGCGATGATCTCGGTGGTTACGGGTGATCGGGAGATTCATCTCGATGACGAGGTCGATGCCTATGGAGGAGATGTGGCTCGGCTCGAGCGACTGAAGAAAGCCACAGGTCTATCGCGGCGCACGGTGGTTTCCGAGGGAATCACCGCAGTGGACCTCGCGGAGAAGGCTGTTCGGAGGTTGGAGAGAGAATCGAATCTCGATGTCGGGTCGGTCGACGCTTGTTTTTTTGTGACGCAGACTCCTGATCATTTTCAGCCTGGGAATGCCGCGATTCTACATGGGCGGTTGAAGATGAAGAAATCGGTGGCCTGTTGGGATGTGAATCTTGGATGCTCGGGCTGGGTCTATGGCTTGGTTCAGGCGGGCGCGCTCATTCAGTCCGGGGTTTTTCGAAAAGTCATGTTGGTCGCAGGCGACACGCTGAGCCGGCAAGTGGATCCGGCGGACCGGACAACGGTCCCCCTTTTTGGAGATGCCGCGAGTGTGACCATTCTTGAGCAGGACGAGGGCCGGGAATTTACGGCAGTGCTCGGGACCGACGGGGAGGGTGCTTCTGCGATTCGGGTGCCCGCTGGAGGGTTCCGAGTTCCCTTCTCGGAAGCGGGCGAATTCCAGGATGCGGAAGGCAACCCGCGTCGGGAAGAGTATTTGTTCATGGATGGCGGTGAGGTTTTTAAGTTCACGCTCCGAGAAGTCCCAGCCGCTCTGGATGAATTGCTTGAGAAAGCGAATCTGGAGAAAAATCAGGTGGACTATTACTTTTTTCATCAGGCGAACGCCTACATCCTGTCGAATTTGCGGAGGAGAATGAAGGTGGAAGCGGAGAAGGTCCCTGATGTTACACTCGGTCGCTATGGGAATCTGAGTAGTGCATCGATTCCCGCCGTGATCTGCGAGACTCTGAGAAAGGACCGCGAGAACCCTTCACAAGGTGATTCGCTGAAAGCAGTGCTGGGTGGATTTGGAGTCGGATTGTCATGGGCGACGGCATTGACAGATTTACAGGGAATCGATTGCCTCGATGTAGTGACGTTCGGTAATGATTGATTCGACGGTATTTCTCGAAGTTTTTGTGACGGTTGTCGATGGGTTGACCCGGGATGACATCTCCATGGACACAGCGATCAAGGAGATTCCCAATTGGGATTCGCTGGCAAAACTCAGCGTGATCGCAGAACTGGAAGATCGTTTTCAAGTAGATATTGGGCTCGGTGATCTCGCTGGCTGCCAGACCATTGCGGATTTGAAAGAGCTGGTGGAGAAACGGTCTGTCGAGAGGTAGAATCGGATATTCCTAATGTCTTCGCCGAAGGATTTATATATAGCCGGAGCTGGCGGGCTCGGTAGAGAGTTGCTGGCATGGCTTCGGCAGTCTCCTGATTGTGGCCGGGTGTGGGAACCGAAGGGCTACCTCGACGATGATCCGGAGGCTCGGGGGCGCGATCTCCCTCTCCCTTTGGTGGGGTCGGTGGACGGTTTCAGCCCAGGCCCGGATTCTATGGTGGTTTTGGGTCTTGGAAATTCGGAACCAAGAAAGGATGTGGTGGAGAAATTGGAGGCCAAAGGGGTCGACTTTCTCACCTTCGTGCACCCCTCGGTCAATATTGGAGAACGAGTGACGATCGGGCGCGGCACCGTGATTTGCCCGGGTTGTGTCCTGACCTGCGACATCTCGGTCGGCGAATTTTGTTTTTTCAATCTGAAGGTTACCGTGGGGCACGACGTTTCCCTCGATTCGTTCGTGTCCATCTCTTCGCAGGTAGACCTGTGCGGAGGAGTGGTTGTGGAGGATGGAGTCTGGTTTGGATCCGGTGCCAGAGTCATCCCTTGCAAGAGGATACGGAAGAAGGCGAGGGTTGGGGCTGGAGCGGTAGTGATACGCGATGTTCCAGCCGGAATCACCGTCTTCGGGAACCCTGCAAAACGGATTTGAAATTTCCGCCTGATCCTCAGGGACTTATGAACCCGGATAAAAATACCCTGAGAATTAAGGATCAGGCTGGAAGAAAATAATTGCCGGAGGCATCCGGCGAGGGTTTCTTGGCTCCATGGAGGGACGGTTTCATATTTTCGGATCAAGTAGCGCGGGAAACTGTGCGCTGCTCGAGACGGAAGAATCAAAGTTCCTCATCGACGCTGGATTTTCTGGTAGAAAGACCCTGGCGATGTTGCGGGGTGTTGGGGTCGATCCCGAAGATCTCGATGGAGTTTTCATCACCCACGAGCACAATGATCACGCTGCGGGAGTGAGGGGGCTCGCCCAGTTTCAGGAGCTGCCCTTTTTTGCGAATCGGGATACGGCGGTTGGGCTGCAGGATAAACTCAAAAGGAAAGCTTCGTGGAAGATTTTTGAGACCAATCGCCCCTTTGTTTTCCGCGATCTTGAAATCCTCCCAGTGGCGATTCCCCACGATGCTTACGACCCGGTTTGTTTCTTTTTCTCCTGGGGGCGAGGAGACCTTTTTTCTCCGTTTCGGAAATTGGGCTGGGTCAACGATCTTGGGCACGTTCCCCCGGCGGTGTTGTCGAAGCTCGGTGAGGTGGATACCCTTGTCATCGAATCGAACTACGATGAGGAGATGCTGGAAAGGGATACGAAACGACCCTTTTCCCTGAAGCAGCGCATTCGAAGCCGCCACGGCCATCTCTCCAATCAGATGACCCTTGCGGCTCTCGAAAAGATTGCGAAACCCCGCTGGAGTGATCTTTACCTTTCCCACCTTAGCCGAGACTGTAACGACGCAAGTCTTGTTGAGGACACCTTTGGCTCTTTCTGTGAATCCCGCCACCCCGAGGTCGCTCTGACCGTTGTATCTCCGCTCACTGCATGAACTCACTAGGACAGGAAATGAACAGAAGAAAAACGAAGATAATTTTCACGATAGGCCCCGCCTCGGACAGCCAGGAAAAGCTCCGGGCTTTGATCCGGGAGGGGGTCGATATTTGCCGTATCAATATGGCCCACGCCCCTAGGGAGGCTCTCGCGGGAATTGTTTCCCGGGTGCGCGAGGCGGGCGAGGCAGAGGGACGAGACATCGCGGTGATGGTTGATATCAAAGGCCCGGAAATCAGAACGGGTGAAGTTGAAAATCCATTACAATTGAAAGAGGGCGATTTGCTCGACTTCGCCTGTATTGAGGGTGCCGATGAGAAGGGGGAAGTTCCACTCGTCCAAGTCAATTATCCCGGGCTGATCAACGACCTGGATGAAGGTAGCTCGATTCTCGTTGATAATGGCCTCCTGCGTTTCAAGGTTTTGCGGAAGACGGAGAGCCGTCTCCAGTGTAAGGTCGAGATTGGCGGAAAAATGGGGAGCCGCCGCCATATCAATCTCCCGGGGACCCGCGTGAGCCTGCCAGCACTGACGGATAAGGACCGGAAGGATATCGAGTCCAGTATTGCTGCAGGGGTTGATTTTTTCGCTCAGTCGTTTGTCCGCGAGCCGGAGGATGTGGAGATGTTTCGTCGTTTTCTCTCGGAGAAGAAGAGCTCGGCGAAGATCATTGCGAAAATTGAGGACCAGCAGGCGATCACCAATCTGGATGACATTATCCGGGCATCCGATGGTCTCATGGTGGCTCGCGGGGATCTTGGAATCGAGTGCCCCTACGAGGATCTTCCGGTGATCCAGAAGCGCGCCGTCCAGACCTGTATCCGTCTTCTTAAGCCTGTGATTGTCGCGACTCATATGCTCGAGTCGATGATCGAGAACCCTGTGCCGACGCGGGCGGAGGTCTCGGATATCTCCTATGCGGTCGGCGAACGCACGGACGCAATTATGCTCTCAGGGGAAACCACCGTTGGGAAGTATCCCCTCGGATGTGTGCGTGTTTTTAAGCGAATCGCGGAAACGACCGAGAGGCAGGATGATGGTGCGACGCGGGTGGATCTGGAACTGAAGAGCCCGAAGAGTAAATTGGTGCGGTCGGCGGCCCGTCTCGCCGAGGATATCGAAGGAGCCGTCGTGGTCGTTTTCACCCGTGCTGGAAATTTGCCGCAAATCGTATCGTCGTTGCGGCCTCTGCGGACGCCTATTTTTGCATTTACGGATCAGCCTAGCCTGGTTCCGCAGATGAGGCTGATCCGGGGGGTCGAGCCGTTCTTGATTGATTTTGCGGAGGATCGAGAAAAGACGATCCAGGATGCTTTTTCGATGTTGATTGACCGGAAGGTCGTCGATCCGTCGGTCTGGGCCGTCCTCATCACCTCGGTGCTTCGCAAGGAAGGCTTGGTTGATGGACTCCAGCTTCGCCGCCTGAATACCTGAGGAACGTCGGGCTAACGGTGTTTTCCGTAGAGTTCCCAAAGATACAGAAACGATAGGGAAAAATCACGTGGGGCGCGGCGGATCCACTCGTCAATCTCCTCGGGCTTCTTCCATGTTCCTCCCGCCACCTCTTCGGGGTCGGGCACGACTGTTCCCTCGAAATTCTCGATTCGGTATAGCCTCACGAATTCGTAGCCAGTCTCGGGAACGGCGGGAACGGCCATTATCTCCTGCAGGTCGTTTGGTGTCGCCTGGATTCCAAGCTCTTCTCCCAATTCCCGCAGGGCCGATTCTTCGTAAACCTCTCCGGAGTCGACATGGCCCGAACACGAGCTGACCCACTTGTTCGGGGCAGTATCTTTGGTGGCGGATCGTTTCTGAAGGTAGAGGGACCCGTCTGCCCGAAAAACGAAAACATGGATCGCGCGGTGCAGAAGTTTTTTGCGATGAACCTCTTGCCGCGTTTCTTTTCCGATGACGCAGTCGTTTTCGTCGACTACGTCAAACCATTCGGTGCTAGCAGATGAGTTCTCCATAATCATCGATACCCCCGGATAGATCGGTGGAAAGACCTTTGGCTATGGTCGCCACCGCATCGTGTGAATGGAGCGACTCCAGATGAGAGCAGGATACGGCGAATGCGGTGATCGCAGGTATCGCGTCGAGCGAGCCGTAGACGAGCCGAACCGCATCTTCCACAAATTTCTGGTAAGCGCCGTTGAGTTCCGCGAAGGCTTGTTCATCCAGCCTCCTCACCATGGATTGAGTCTCGGTGGCCAGAGCCTTCTGGCAGATCGCTACGAGTTTTTCAGGAGTGATGGCTTCATCGTTGTCGAGAACGACCCGCACCCGCGCGCGGCTGCGCTGGGAGTGAGGGATCGCGAAGACCCCCCGGCTCTCGCGGGCGTGTTCTGAAAGATCTGAAGAG
>JGI12210J13797_10037684_pt1 | contig 16816 bp, 17 predicted proteins | sample ElkSlonscriptome_3_FD_13797 | JGI IMG/M metagenome (IMG submission 13797)
AAGTCGAGGTACTGCATATTTATCAATGTCATCCTTTTTAATAACCCGATAGGCCCCTTCATCTTCAAGCGTTCCCGAAACTTCCACTCTCCAAAACCGTGCTTCGATCTTTCGATGGCTTAATAAATGGGTGTAGGACTTCTCAGGTGCAGAACCCATCGAGGCAATTTTGGTTTTTGGAAATGTTTCTTGCACATAATTGCTCATTGTCCTCTCCCCTAGGTTTTCCATGTCTTCTACCGATGCGAAATCGTAAAGTCCTTGCCAAATATCACGCTCTTCCCTCTTTTTCAATACTATCTCATTTCCTTTTTCAATGACTGCATAATCTATCCTTCTTAAGGTTTGTTTGGTCTTCTTCAACTTGACTGGCCTTTCGGTAATTGTGCCTTTCTGAAATGCCAGACATTTGCTTTGGACAGGACAATGAAGGCAGAGCGGCTTTTTAGGTGTGCATACTAAAGCACCTAGTTCCATTATTGCTTGATTGAATAAGTCCGGACGCTCCTTGCTAAGAACACCGTCTGCCAATTCCTGAAATATCTTTTTTCCCTCGCTTGAATTGATGGGGGTGTCAATATCGAAGAGTCTGGATAGCACACGGAACACATTGCCATCCACCACAGCTTTAGGTTCTTTAAATGCAAAACTGGCAATAGCGGCGGCTGTGTAGGGTCCCACCCCTTTTAGCTTTATAAGAGTGTTGTAGTTTCCTGGAAAAACTCCGTTGAGCTCATAGTGGATATACTTAGCGGTTTCATGTAGGTTTCGGGCTCTGGAGTAATAACCTAATCCTTGCCAATTTTTCAAAATTTCGTCGGGTTCGGCCTCCGCTAAGAATCCAACGGTTGGATAAGTGGATACGAATTTCAAATAGTAATCAAGCCCTTGATCTACACGGGTTTGCTGGAGGATGATTTCAGAGAGCCAAATCTTATAAGGATCGGTGGTGTTTCTCCAAGGCAAGTCTCTCTTTTCATTTAAATACCACAAAATCAGCTGCTCATCTATATCCATCGGGTCAATAGTTAGGACTCATAGGTTTAAAAAACGAATTTAGCGAAAACCCCTTTTCTACAACGCTTTAATCAGGTATCTTTGCGCGGAAATCAGAAATAGTAATCACACCTATAAGCAAATAACACATGACTAAAGCAGACGTTGTTGCAGAAATTGCAGAACAAACAGGTCTTGAAAAGGTAGCTGTTCAAACTACCGTAGAAGCATTTATGAACTCAGTTAAAAAATCATTGACAGGCGGTGAAAATGTCTACTTGAGAGGTTTCGGAAGCTTCATAGTAAAGGAAAGAGCCGAAAAAATCGGAAGAAACATCTCAGCAGAGGAGCCAATCGTAATCCCTGCACACAACATCCCGGCTTTCAAGCCGTCTAAATCTTTCGTTGAGAAAGTAAAAAAGAACGTAAAAGTTAAATAACACAGCGAATGTCAAGTCACCGTGGAATTCAAATAGCATTGGTTTGCGGTGGTCTTCTTCTTGCAATAGGGTTGATCTTTGCACCGCGCTTGCCGAAAGATAAGCGAGTTGTCGAGACCAACCCTCTTGCTTTAGAGATAGATCAAGCGGTTGAAATGGTTCAAAATGGGGATAACCCTATGCAAGGAATCATGAAATTGCGGGCGATTCTCGAGGAAGATTCTACACAAGTAGATGTTCATTGGCATCTTGCACAATTTTCCATAACTTCGCGCCAAATTTCCAACGCAGAGTTGCGTTTTGAAAAAGTGATACAGTACGATACCGACGTGAAGTATCCGACGGCTTATTTTTGGTTAGCACAAACAAAAGTTCAGTTGGATAAAGACGCGGAGGCCATCCCACTACTCGAAGCTTATTTGAATTACGAAGAAGATACAGTTGTGATAAAAGGGGTGGAGAGAATGCTGAATCAGATTAAAGAAGAAAATAACTTTTAAATATACTTTTATGCCAAGCGGTAAAAAACGCAAGCGCCACAAGATGGCCACGCACAAGCGCAAGAAGCGTCTCCGAAAAAATCGTCACAAGAAGAAATAGTTTTTTTCTGAATGAGTTAGCGCGGGCTTAAAGCCCGTTTTTCGGCACATAATTTTTAGAATTCGTGAATCTTGAGCTAGTAGTAAATGCCAGGGGAAACGAAGTTGATATTGCCTTTCTAAAAGACAATGTTCTTACAGAGTTACACAAAGAGAAAGGAAATCAAGATTTTGCGGTAGGCGATATATACCTGGGAAAGGTTCATCGTGTTATCCCAAGCCTTAATGCGGCGTTTGTCGATGTAGGCTACGATAAAGATGCATTTTTGCACTACTTGGATCTTGGTCCTCAGTTTAAGTCGCTTCACAAGTTGGTGAAGAGAACTTTATCTCAGAAGTCTGTTCCCGCATCTCTTCAGGATTTTCCTATGGAGGAAGATATTGATAAGAACGGTAAGATCAACAACGTCGTTTCCGGTAGTCAAAACATTTTGGTACAGGTTGCCAAAGAGCCCATCTCATCAAAGGGCCCTAGGTTGACCTCAGAAATCACCCTGGCGGGACGATTCGTCGTTCTTGTACCTTTCGGTGATAAAATTTCTCTTTCCCAGCGCATTAGAAATAAGGAGGAGAGAACCAGGTTGCGTCGTCTCTTGCAAAGCATTAAGCCAAAAAATTTCGGCGTAATTGTTAGAACTGTAGCAGAGAACAAAAAAGTAGCTGAGCTAGACGCTGATTTAAAAGATCTTTACGCCAGGTGGGAAAAGATTCACGAAAACCTGAAGAATGCCAAACCCCCAAAAAGAGTTTTAGGGGAGTTAAACAGAACATCTACCGTACTCCGGGACTTGCTGAGTGCAAATTTTTCTAAAATCCATATCAACGATCCGGATATGGGCGAAGAGGTGAAAGAGTATCTGAGAAAGATAGCTCCAAAACAGGAGAAAATCGTAAAGATTCACGATGGTGACGATGTATTTGAAAAGTTCGGAGTGAATCGACAGATAAAGACCGCCTTCGGCCGGCAGGTGAACCTCAAAAGCGGCGCTTACTTAATCATCGAGCACACGGAAGCCATGCACGTTATAGACGTGAACAGCGGTAGCCGAAAGGCAGGTGATAAGGGGCAGGCTCAAAATGCTTTGGAAACCAACCTCGAATGTGCTGAGGAAATCGCACGAGTTTTGCGACTCCGCGACATGGGTGGTATCATAGCTATTGATTTTATCGACATGCCCGACAGGGCGCATCAAAAACAGCTTTTCGAAAAGCTTAAAGATTGTCTAAAAGACGATAAAGCAAAGCACAATGTTTTGCCTCCGAGCAGATTCGGAGTGGTAGAGGTGACGCGTCAGCGCGTTCGTGAAGTGACTGATATTTCTACCGAAGAAAATTGCCCGTGCTGTGATGGAACTGGAAAAATACAAGCTTCAGTCTTGATTACAGATACCATAGAGCATAACCTTAGGTATTTGGCAGAGGAGTTGAAAGTAAAGAAAGTCGTCATAAAAACGCATCCATTCCTATCCGCCTTTTTGACAAAAGGACTCATTTCAATGAGAAGGAAGTGGGGAATGAAGTTTAAGATGAATATTAAGGTAGTTGCAGATACTGACTATCCTTTTCTTCAATTCAAATTTTTCAATCCTCAAGGAGAACCCATTGACGATTAAATACCGTCGTCGACTAAATGGTCTTCCAAATTCATGGCTTCATCACCGGATGAAAAACCAATAACGTCCTTGTAAAGGACATAAAGTACGCAGTAGGATACCGGGAAGGTGATCAGTACGCCAACGACTAAAAATAGAACACCCACAACATTGAAGATTCCGAGAAGAATAAGGAGTACAAAAAAGTGAAACCACTTCATGTTGACGATTTTTATACTGGTTTTGATCGACTCCCAAAAATCCATTCCTGCGAAGAGGATTAAGGGTATTGCCAGACTTGCAGCAATGACGAACCAAATTCCAGGTAGGACAAGAAATATAATTCCCACCGCAGTTAATATCCCGGTGATGAAAGTGACTAGAAAAAGCTGAATAATATGGTCGAAGCCTTTAAAGAAGTCATTAAACTGTAAATTTCCTTCTTTGTCTAATTTGCGCGCTCCAATGAAAAGACCCGCGGTAAGTGGAGGTGTAACCAAGTAAGATACAATTTCGCTCAATATTTCGGGCAAGAAGTCCAGTGCGACTAAAATGAGTCCCGCTGCAAGTCCATACAAAATGAAAGGGCCGGGTTCCTTTCGGAAAATTTTCCAACCCTCGGAGAAGTATTTCTCTAGTTGGAAGGAATATCCATTTTCAATCTTTTTATTAATTCGGATGTTGTCGTCTTGAATCTGCATGGCCAATAGATTTCCGGTAAATTAAATGATTCCTCGTGACTTCAGCTCCATGTACTTATTAATCACCTCTACGGATAATTGCTCGGGCACGCAGGAAATTGTTTGAATTCCTTGTTTTCTGAGCTTATTGGCGATTTCTTCCCGTTCACTTGCTTGCTTGGCAGCTAGGGTAACTCGATACACATCCTCAACTGATTCTTTCGGCTGATTTGCATTGTCCACTAATTCGGAATCTTTGAAAAGAACCATAACCAAAAGGTGTTTTCGACTCATTTTTTTGAGAAGCGGCAACGCCCTGTCCGCCGTGTGTTTCGTTTCAAAATTGGCAAAGAGCAAAATCAAACTTCTGTTTCTGGCCAGTCGGTTGACCGATTTAAATAAAAGCTCAAAATCGGGTTCGAGTGATCTCTCCTTTTCGTGATAAAGTGAGTCGAGAATTTTTCTGATCTGTCCCGATCGGTTTTCAGCCCTGAGGGCCGTACCTATTTTGTTGGAAAACGTAATGAGGCCAACGTTGTCGTATTTTTTCAAGGCCACATTAGAGATTGCCAGTGTCGCATTGATGGCATAATCCAAATATGTGACATGACGAAAAGCCATCTTCATTGCTCGGCCTTTGCTGATCACGCAGTAGAGATTTTGGCTTCGCTCATCTTGGTAGTGATTCACCATGAGTTCACGCGTCTTTCCTGTCGCTTTCCAGTTAATACTTCGGTAATCATCGCCTTCAGTAAACGGAGAAATTTGTTCAAATTCATAACTCTGACCTATGCGCTTGTACCGCTTTTGTCCTGCAGGTGAGGCCATTCGACTAAACGCCAATAGCTCTGTTTCGTGCATTTGCTTGATGCTGGGGTAAACGGCAATTTCGTTGGAAAGAGGCAAAGCAACTCGACGTTTGACAAAGTGTAAAGGCCCTTCCAGCAGGACGTTAAGCGTACCAAATTTATAGATGCCCCGATCGATTGGTCGAAGCTTGTAAGCCGCCGTATTTTTGCCGGCTTCGAGTGTTGTTTCGATCCTGAACTTGCGCTCCTGTAGTTGATATGGCAGCTCGTCAATGATAGTTGCTTGAAGGGGCATTGGACTTCTGAGGTCAAGAACCAGTTTGACCTCGGTATCGTCAGCCAGCCCCAAAATTTTCGGTAGTTCGCGCTTTCCTTTGAGCGTAACGTTATTGCCGAAAAGAATAATCGCATCAGCAGCGCTTAGTACTACCAAAATTGCGGCAACTACTTGTCCCAAACGGAAGAGCATGGGAAAGCTGAAGCCAAAGGCACATAAAAATATGGCAGTAATACCCGTTGTAAAAAACAAAGGTGTCAGCCAGAGCTTTTGTGCTCGCCCTTTTTTCATTTCGGTACCTCTACTTTTCGCATCAAGCTTTCGATGACTTCTTTGAGTTCTACCCCTTCTATTTCTCGCTCGTAGCTCAAGATCAGACGGTGGTTGAGCACCGGGAACACAGCTTTCTTGATATCGTCTGGAGTCACGTATCCGCGTCCGTTCATCAATGCCAGTGCCTTAGAAGCCTTCAAAATACCCAATGAAGCTCGTGGTGAACCTCCTAAATAAAGGTCGCTGTTGTTTCTTGTGCGGTCTACTATTTGGGCGATGTAGGTGATGAGTTCATCCTTGATGAAAACCTGCTCTACTACTTGTCGAAACTTAAGGAGATCCTCTCCACTGAGAACAGGGTTTATCTGGTCTTCCCGATTGCCATAGAAATCCGACTTGAATTTTTTCAGCATGATTTCCTCTTCTTTAAGGCTAGGGTAGGAGGCCACCAATTTGAAGATAAATCGATCGAGCTGAGCTTCCGGTAGTTTATACGTCCCTTCTTGCTCCACCGGATTTTGTGTAGCTACTACAAAGAAAGGAGGAGCGAGCGCATAAGTTCGTCCGTCGACGCTCACCTGCTTCTCTTCCATCACTTCCATCAGGGCAGCTTGAGTTTTAGCGGGTGCTCGATTGATCTCGTCGATCAGTATAACATTGCTGAAAATTGGCCCTTTCTTATAGTGAAATTCTGAGCGTTTCATGTCAAAAACCGTGGTCCCGATGATGTCGGTGGGCATCAGGTCAGGCGTGAATTGAATTCGCGTAAAGTCTACCGAAATACATTTGGCTAAAAGCTTTGAAACCAACGTTTTTGCAATCCCAGGAACTCCTTCCAAAAGTACATGACCATCTGTAAGAAGTGCGGCGATCATAAAGTTGACGACCTCCACCTGACCCACGATCACTTTTTCGATTTCCTTACGGATTTTGTCAATGGCGAGGCCTGCTTCATATGCCTCGGCGCTGAGCTGACTTTCAGGGCTCGAGCCGTGTTTTGGCGTTTCGGTAAGGGGGTTCTCTTCTCTTGATTGTTCGCTTTCTTGGCTTTCGTTTTCTAAGGACATCGTAAATAGAATTCAGTTATTTCGCGGTCAATTTTAAGTAGTTCGCTATCGTTCAGGGTGCTGTTGTACCGAGAGCGCTCCAGTTGCTTGAAAAATTGTTCAATATAATTCTTATCCAGTTTTAATTTGGCGGATGCCAGCTCAAAGAAGTCATCGTTGAGCTTCTTTGCATTAAGGCTGTAGCGGTTCCGTAAAAACGAATGGAGCAGTTTTATTTGACTTTGTACGATATCTCGATGGCTTCCTTCCTTGCGGAACAATTGGTACACCATATCGAGATAGGCTGAAGTTTGATTTTCCGGAAGGGATACCACCGGAATCGCTCTTTGCTTTCGACGCATGCTGTTGATGATGTAGAGAAATGCCAAAATGATTGTCAGGTACCAAGCCCACTTTAAGGACTGATGAGCCAAAATAAATTTTAGTGGGCTTTCGCCTATGGCGGGGCCATCGGATGGAGATGGAGAAATGCCTGGCTCTAGGTAGTAATAAGTTTCTCCCCCTAAGTTCGAAAGCAGCTCGTTTACATAGCTAAATACGCTGTCATTTCTGAAGTGGTAATTGGTAAAAACCAGCGGGGTCGAATGCAAAAACAGTTTCCCCTTTCCCATTTGTTCTTCGACTAGATTGGGGTATCGCCCTCCGTTTAATTCAATGAATCCCTTTGATTCCGTGCAGAGATCATCTTTAAAATAAACCCACGAATGTAAACCGGGCTGATTGTAGGTATCAAAGGATAGCTCAAAAGAGCCGCTTTCGGTCTCGACCAAGATTGATTTGGATTCCTGTTTGTCAGATGGGGCTTCATCTGCTTCTGCATGGCAATCGATCAAGGAGCGCATCGTCTTACCAGCTGATTTAGAGCTGACGAGCAGGTTGTTGCCCTTTTCAATAAATTGTTTGAGAAGCTGAGCTTCCGTGGAATCGATCCATGCGTAACCCGCCACGTAAACCATCGTGTTCCCCGAACTTTCCAAGTAGGTCTTGTCAGAAAACAGGCCATCCAGAACTTCGAATTCAGCGCTTGACTGTTTGAGTACATTTTTAAATAAGCTCAGATCGTAAGGCTGGACTCCGTCATCATTGTACGTTTCACCCCAAAAGTATCTCTCTTCGCCTTGAGAAAATAAATACAAAAGCCCAAGTACCACCACTGCAGCAACGCCAATAAAGATGGCAGTTTTTCGATTTTTATCCATTTTTTATGGATTCAATAAATGCGATGAATTGAGGCTCGGCTCGGTCAAAATCGAGTTGGTTCACTTCATTGGCCCCGTACCACGAAAACTCATGGAGTAGGGTCAGTTGGAAGAAATCAGGGGCTTTTTCCTGCCAGGACATTTCTCGTGTGTATTCGCGATTGGTCTTATCGGACGCTGCTACGAGCTTTCCATGGGAGTCGAGGTGTTTGATGACGATCTGGTAGAGTATTCTCACGGCTTCACGAAAGTTCTTCGCTTCTTTGGCTTTTTTGTGTGCTGCCCAGAGTTCTTCGAGCGGTGACAGGGCAGTTGGCCCTTCTTCAGTCAAATCGACTTCCTCGACGCTTCCTGCTTTTTCGGATGTTTTTAGGCGGTTACGACTCACCAATCTCACCACCAAAAAAATGAGAAGAGCGGCCAAAATGGCTACTGCGATGTACCGCATTACAGTTACCCAGTCCGAGGGATTGACCTGTGGAACATCGAGGTCAAGCTCAGGTACTTCGGGCGGATCTTCATTGAAATCCATGCCTTCTTTGTTATCGAGCCATGAATCTCGGTCAAGTGGGGCCTGCAGATAGTAGAGTTGCCCGGCTAGATATGTTATTCGCTCGATCATTCTTGCTCCATTCCGTAAGCTCGGCGCTTCATTCCGATGGTCTTGACTCTTTCGGCCAGACCGATGGCATTTTTGGCTTCTTGTGCTGAATAATATTCCAACAGCTGGGAAAAAAGAGTCAAAGGAAGAACCAGGCCCAGTCCGAAATGATCGATGATGATTAAACTCAAAATGGCCACTTTTTCCTTGATCTCAGTGTCAGCATCAATATTCCACTGAAGGACCTCCACATAGAACCAAGTGAAGGGGGAAGCCAGCAGAACCAGAATCAACATGGACAAAAGTCCAATGGATAAAAAAGTAACAAATACATGCCTTTTTGTACCGTTCAACAGTGCAAGCATCGAGCTGAACGCATTTGGGAGAGAGAGCTTTTCCGTTGCGGAAACGACAAGCCAAAAAGTAAGAAAAGGGATGGCAATAATGCCCAAAGCGGCCACCAACAGCTGATCGGACAAGATGCTCAACTCAAAAAGTGAAACGATAACCAATATTTTTATTAATAGCGATCCATTGATTTTGACCGCGGCGTCGGGATAGGCTTTACCGAAGAGGAAAAAGCTGAGGGCGACCATACCTGAAATGAAAACGCAGTTGAGAAAAAAGCTCAATGGGAAAATTGAATAATCGTGAAACTCATACAGGCTGAAAGGATCAAACTCGCTGATGGTAATCATATCGAGACCTTCTGAACCGTGCAAGAGATAGAACATGAATGCGTACGTTAAGGCAAAACCCGCCGCTATCCCTAAAATCGAAAAGAATGATTTCCGGTAAATCATAAAGGTCGTGGTAAAGATTTCTCTTGCCTTCCGCAGGCCAAATAGACTCGGTAATTTTTGTGTTTCCGGAATCAATTCTTCTTGGTCTAAGATTCCTGTCGGCCTTCCGCTAAAGCGAAGAGAGGGGTACCACCAAAAATAAACCCCAACGAAAGCAAAGCACATGAAAATAAAGCTTCCTCTCAGTAGGTCGGGCATATCGGTAAGGCGAGTAAAAAAGCCTTCGATAAACCCGGCCGTGATGAAAAAAGGCACCAATCCCACCATGATTTTAATGGCTCTTCGGGCACCAAGAATAAAGGATTGACGCCGAGGCAGGGTGCCCGGAAACAACAAACCCCTTCCCATGGTGAGTCCTGCCGCTCCTGCGATCACAATGGACGAAATTTCCAATGCGCCATGCATCCAGATGGTGAGAAAACTCTCTTGTAACAAATCCCGCTCGATGAAAAAATACTGGAAGGTTCCCACCATGATTCCGTTGTAAAGCATGATGACCAAGGTGCCGACTCCAAAAAAAGCCCCTAAGACAAATGTTCTGAAGGCGACCAGTATATTGTTGATCGTTATTTGTAAAAACATCCCGAACTCTTCGCTGGACTTGTACACACCCATTGGGTCGCCATTGGCGATGTTATCTTCGGTCATGGCCACATAGTCCGAACCGAGTATGACGTGAGCAAAATCGGGATCGTGAACAGTTGAAAGAACTCCAATGGCCATAGAGACAAGAAAAAAGAGCAGTGATACGTTCAGTTCTCTTTTTGCCTGGTAGAGGGCTAATGGAAGATCGTTGATCCAAAACCAAGTGAATTTTCGCGTCTTGTCTCCACGTTGGCGGTGGAGTTTCAGATAAATACTTTGCGCAAGGTCATTGAGGTATACTCTAATGCTGCGTTTGGGGTAGTGCGTGCGAGAATAGGACAGATCTTCAGTGATCTGCGAGAATAAGTCGCTGAATTCTTCCGGATTGACGGTTGATTTGGTTTGAGTCGCCTTCTCAAATCGTGCCCAATTCTTCCGATTTTGCTCTACGAATCTTTTCTCACGCATTTATTTGAGTCAAGCACTCGAAGGTATCTAAATTACTCTTTTTGAGAAAAGAAAATTGTCACTGAGTGCTGTTTCTTCTCATTCAAATCAAATTCTCTAATTTCGACACAATGAGGAAGGTCAGTATCAGCACGGCGCAAAACATAGTCATTGACTTCAAGCTGGCCACGATTGGTCAGCGGTTTCTGGCTTTTGCGCTTGACATGATTGTCGTGGCTGCCGCTACTACCATATTTTCCATCTTTCTCGCTGTAATAAACACAGATCTTTTGTTCATCTCCGGATTGATACTCATGCTTTACACCTTAGTCATGGAGCTCATTTTTTCGGGACAAACATTGGGAAAGATGGCTTTAAAAATTCGGGTCGTTTCATTAGATGGAAAGGAACCGCATCCACTTGACTTTGTGATTCGGTGGTCTTTTCGGATTGTAGACATCTGGTTTAGTCTGGGAGCGTTGGCGGTTGTCATGATCAGCACTTCTTCCAGAGCACAAAGATCGGGCGGAGTTCTGAGCAACACCATGGTGGTCAGTCTTGGCTCAGAGTCGGGATTATCGCTCAGGGATATTTTGCAAATCGAAGATAGATCGAAATACGCGCCGCAGTATTTTGACGTGATCCGCTTTAGCGAAGATGAAATGCTCACGGTGAAAGCAGTGCTCGACAGGTACTCCAAGTTTGGGAATAAAGCGCATTGGACTCTGCTCGAAAACACTGCCGATCGCTGTGGGAAAGTCTTGGAGTTAACTGAAATTCCTGAGAATAAGATCAAATTTTTGCGCACCCTGATTAAGGATTACATCGTAATCACTCGCAGCTGATGGCCGTCAGAAAATATCCGCCCAAAGAAACACTGGATCGCATGAAGCATTGGTGCGATCTTCGAGAAAGAGCGCATTCAGAGGCCCGAAAAAAGCTCAATGGTTGGGGTGTTTACGGAGAAGAAACGGAAAACATTTTGGCCGAATTGATCAGTCAGAACTACCTCGATGAAGAACGATTTGCTCGAGCTTTTGCTCGCGGAAAATCCCGAATCAAAGCCTGGGGTTGGAAGAAAATAGAAATGAGCTTGAAGGCAAAAGGTGTTTCAGCTTATAGTTTGAAAGCTGCCTTTGAAGAAATTGATGAAGAGGAGTATTTTGAAGGGTTAATGAATCTTGCCACTAAAAAAGAGCGCTTACTGTCAGAGCCTGATACCTTTCGGCGAAAGCAGAAACTCCTTCGTTTTTTAGTAGGTAAGGGCTATTCCTACGATGAGTCAAAGAAAGCCGTGGAAGAAGTGCTCAAATAAACCGCTAACCTTAGCATTTGTGTTATTTTTGTCGCCATGATTACAGCAGACAATATTGCAGAGCTTGCTGGGCGCCTGGAAGCGCTAAGGGGGTATCTTTGACATACCCGGCAAGCAAATAGAGATAGAAGAAGAGGAAAAGCACACCTTGGATCCTAACTTTTGGGATGACTCCAAAAAGGCCGAGCAGATCCTGAAGAGAATCCGAAACAAGAAAATTTGGACGGATGCTTATTCTCAGGTAGAAACCAATATCGAGGACCTTCGGGTGCTCTTCGATTTTTTTAAAGAGGGCGAGGCCGAAGCGAAAGATGTAACAGATCAGTACGAGGTTACCATGAAATCCATGGAAGAGCTCGAGTTTAAGAATATGCTTTCTGCCGAGGAAGATAGTATGGACGCCGTGATGCAGATTACTGCAGGTGCGGGTGGTACCGAAAGTTGCGACTGGGCTTCGATGCTTATGCGCATGTACATCATGTGGGGCGAAAAGGGCGGAATGAAGGTTAAGGAACTCGATATCCAAGAAGGAGATGTGGCAGGTATCAAATCGGTTACATTGGAGTTTTCAGGAGAATTTGCATTTGGCTACCTCAAAGGAGAAAATGGGGTCCACCGATTGGTGCGTATTAGTCCTTTCGATTCGAACGCCAAGCGTCACACGTCTTTCGTTTCGGTATACGTCTATCCTTTGGTAGATGACACCATTGAGATTGACGTCAATCCTGCCGACATCACTTGGGATACCTTCCGATCGGGAGGGGCAGGAGGTCAAAACGTGAACAAAGTCGAAACGGGGGTAAGACTTAAGCACAAGCCCACGGGTATTGTGATTGACAACACCGAAACGCGTTCGCAGCTGGGAAACAAAGAAAAGGCCATGCAGCTTTTGAAGTCACAGCTTTACGAGATGGAGATTGCCAAAAAGATGGAAGCGCGCGAAGAGATTGAGGCCAGTAAGAAGAAAATTGAGTGGGGATCGCAGATCAGAAATTACGTGATGCAGCCTTACCAATTGGTGAAGGATGTCCGCACAGGGCATGAAACCTCAAACGTGGATGATGTGCTGAATGGCGATCTTGATGGCTTCTTGAAGGCCTATTTAATGGAACACGGAAAAGCATAATTTTGGCTGTCTATAGAATACAGTATCGGCTTTGCTCTTGTTTCAGAGTCAGTCACTGGAATAAGCCAACACCTTGAACTCTTAAACTTCATGCGACACTTCGACCATGCTCAGTACGACGTTTGATAATAAACCATATAGCTCAGCCAATCAACATAAGTGACAAATTTTAATTATGGCCGATAAATACACGATCTACCACAATCCGAGATGCCGAAAGAGCCGAGAGGCTTTGAATTTTTTGATTGATGAAGGAGTTGATCACGAGGTGGTAAAATATCTCGATGAGCCGCTGAATCCTAAGGAACTTAGGTTGCTTTTGGCGAAGTTAGACCTCGATGTAAGCGACATAATCCGCAAAGAAGAACAACTTTTTAAACAGAAATACAAAGGACTCGATTTTAATAAAGAGGAGTGGCTACTGGTTTTGGAAGAAAATCCGAAACTGATGCAACGGCCCATAGTGGTTAAAGGCAGTAAGGCCGTAATTGGTCGACCACTGGAAAATGTAAAAAAACTACTCAAATAGATCATGGACTACCGAATAGAAAAAGACACGATGGGTGAGGTAAAAGTACCTGCCGAAAAGTACTGGGGAGCACAAACAGAGCGTTCACGGAAAAACTTTAAAATCGGCCCCGAGGCGAGCATGCCACTCGAGGTGATATACGGATTTGCTTACCTGAAAAAGGCTGCGGCAATAACCAACCACCAAGCAGGAGTGCTTACTGAAGAAAAAATGAAACTCATCGCCTCAGTCTGTGATGAAATTCTCGAAGGAAAGCACGATGACCAATTTCCTTTGGTGATTTGGCAAACGGGATCGGGAACCCAAAGCAATATGAATTGCAATGAAGTGATCGCCAATCGTGCCCATGTTTTAAATGGAGGTCATCTGGGCGAGGGCGAACGAAAAATTCACCCGAATGACGACGTGAATAAGTCTCAGTCGAGTAACGATACTTATCCTACAGGTATGCATATCGCATCCTACAAAGTCATTGTGGAGAAGACCATTCCCGGGGTAGAAAAGCTGAGAGACGTTTTGGTCTCTAAGTCTGCTGAGTTTATGAACGTGGTAAAAATCGGTCGAACACACCTGATGGATGCTACTCCACTCACTTTGGGTCAAGAGTTTAGCGGCTACGTTTCTCAACTCAACCACGGTTTGCGCGCCTTGAATAACACGCTGGCTCACCTGAGCGAGTTGGCTCTTGGTGGAACTGCAGTTGGAACGGGAATCAACACACCCGACGGTTATTCTGAAAACGTGGCAAAAGCGATTGCTAAATTGACCGGTTTACCCTTCAAAACCGCCGAGAATAAGTTTGAGGCTTTGGCTGCTCACGATGCCATGGTAGAGACTCACGGTGCCTTGAAGCAATTGGCCATCTCTTTAAATAAAATTGCCAACGACATCCGAATGCTGGCTTCCGGTCCCCGAAGCGGTATTGGTGAGATCATAATTCCGGCCAATGAGCCCGGCTCTTCCATAATGCCGGGAAAGGTCAACCCCACCCAATGTGAAGCCTTGACGATGGTCTGCGCGCAAGTCTTCGGAAACGATAGCGCCATAGGTTTCGGTGGTGCTCAAGGACAGTACGAGCTCAACGTCTTTAAACCGGTGATGGCTGCGAACTTGATCCAATCGGCCAACCTCATTGGCGATGCGTGCCTATCATTTACCGAGAATTGTGTTGTAGGTATTGAACCGAACTACGAAGTAATCAAGCGCAACTTGAACAATTCCCTGATGTTGGTCACAGCTTTGAATACGCACATCGGTTATGATAAGGCGGCAAAAATTGCCAAAGAAGCTCACAAAAATGGTACGACGCTAAAAGAAGAAGCCGTGAGATTGGAGTATCTCACGGCCGCTGAATTTGACGAGTGGGTAGACCCACTTAAAATGACGGGATTGTCTTAGGCGAAGTTCGCGTTCTTCCCCGTCTTCAAATCGGTTACAATTTGTTTGATACGCTGCTCCTCCTCCTTCGGGCAGAGGAGTAACACGTCTTCCGTGTCTACCAAAATGTAATTATCAAGACCCTGAATTACGACCAGTTTATTTTCAGGGACGTTGACCATGTTATCGCTGCTGTTGTAAAGCACCACGTTCTTTCCGATAACGGCATTGTGTTCTTTGTCTTTTTTTACGTGAGTAAAAAGTGAGCCCCAAGTACCGAGGTCACTCCAGCCAAAATCACTTAGTACAACATTTACGTTTTTCGCTTTTTCCATAATTCCGTAGTCAAGAGACACGCTTTCACACACGGAGTATATTTCGGCAATTTTTTCCTGCTCTTGATCGGAGTTTAGTGCGGCAGCACCTTCTTCAAAAAGTTCTGTGACTTCGGGCAGGTGCTGCTTGTAGGCTGCGGTAATACTTTCGAGCGTCCAAATAAAGATTCCCGAATTCCAATAGAAATCTCCGCTTTTTATAAACTCACGTGCCAAGTCAATATTGGGTTTCTCGGTAAAAGTTTTCACCTTTCTCACGTTTTTGTCCACTGCGTTCTCAGCATCCGTAAACTGGATGTAGCCATAGCCCGTATCAGGTCGTGATGGCTTGATACCAAGTGTCACCAAATTTCCCGTGGATTGTGCCTGATGAAGGGCAGTTTCGATGGTTGCGATAAAAGCTTGCTCTTTGAGCACCAAATGGTCTGAGGGGGCGACAATCATCCTCGCGTTTGGATTCTTTGAGCGAATTTTTTCATTGGCGTAAGCTACGCAAGGAGCCGTATTCCTTCGCGAAGGCTCGCAGAGAATTTGATCGTAAGAAATTCCGTCAAGTTGCTCTTTTACCAAGTCACGATACAGATCATTGGTTACGATATAGATGTTCTCTTTCGGACAAATGTGAAGAAATCGCTCGAAAGTTTGCTGGATCAAGGTATTACCCGTTCCTAAAATATCGTGGAACTGCTTAGGGTAAGAAGTGCGGCTCATTGGCCAGAATCGGCTACCAATTCCCCCTGCCATTATTACGCAGTAATTGTCTTTGTTTACCATGGATTATTCGTTCTACAGTGATGAACCTGATTTTTTGCTCGATTCGTAGCGAAGTCAGGCTTAAAATCGGCTTGCACGAAAGTAAGCCATAATTTGAAAAGATGCAGGTGCAGTGCTCTGCTAAATGGTCACCACAGGCTTTACTTTTGCTCGGGTTGAAATAAGGTATTGCTTGCCGTCTGCAACTCTTCTACATAGAACTCTGGTTCTGCGAAGTAGAGTATACTGATATAGTTCCCCTCTGAATTCGAATTGGTCGTTTGGCGACAGCGTACCCAAAAACTCGCCCTCTTCGGCGTCATACTCGGCGAGTGCTTGGCTCAATATGGGACAGGAGCAACTTGATGCCTTGGGGCGCGAGATATGCAGGTGAAGAGCCTGCGTAAGCTTAGGTGGGAATATATTCTTATCGACAAAAAGCTTCAACATATTCGTGTAAATGTTTTTCCACTCCTTTCCGTGTGGAGCAGCTCCTTTGCCATGTTTTAAGTAACATCCCAAGTGAGCGAACTCATGAATGGTGGTGATGAGAAAAGAGTAAGGATGGAGATCTCCATTCACGGAGATACGTGCTGCCCTACCGTTATGACCCGGTCTGAAATCGCCCAGCTTGGTTTGTCTGGGTTTCGAAACGACAAATACCACGTTTAGCTCAACAATCCACTTGGCAATGACTCGAGCAGTTCCTGCCGGTAATCTGGGGGTCAGCTTTTTCTCGAAGTGAGTAACTGCTTCGTGGGCTGCCATGGTTTTATCCTCTTAGAATCATTCCGGGTAAAACGATCTCACTCGTCCATTTCGGGCAAGTGTCGCATTTTTTCTTTTTATTGGCAGCACAAGACGACGCTAGCGCGGCAAAGGCGATAGCTACTGAAACAACAATGAGTCTTTTTTTCATTCGATACCAAAATTAAAAAAATTAGAGGGAAATACTTCCCGCTTTCTTGATACGCCTTATTAACGGCCGAATAGGAAAATTAATTATAACCTTT
>JGI12210J13797_10789796_pt1 | contig 16810 bp, 15 predicted proteins | sample ElkSlonscriptome_3_FD_13797 | JGI IMG/M metagenome (IMG submission 13797)
GAACTGAGAACTCTAAACTCGTGACTTTGCCCGACGCGTACTGTACTATTGTGAATATGCAAGAACAGCGGCCACTACAGATTACCATTACACCGGGCACGATTGTGGCTACGTTGTTTATCTTGCTTGGATTTTGGCTGGTGTGGTATTTGCGCGAATTGGTGCTTGTGGTGGTGACGGCGGTGGTGCTCGCGAGTGCTATCGAGCCGGCTACGGTGCGTATGGTGAAGTGGGGTATGCCCCGTGTGCTTTCTGTGGTGTCGATATACCTCCTTACCGTTTTTTTGATTACACTCCTCTTTTATTTCTTCGTTCCGCAGCTTGTTACTGAAACACGTAATTTTGCTGAGGCATTTCCTGCGTATCTTGAATCGTTGAATGTTTCAACTCAAGACCCACTCTTGGGTGAGACTGGCGGCTCGATTACCGATTCATTGCTGTATGTGCAGGATATGTTGCGATCTTCGTCTTCTGGCTTGCTTTCGGCAGCGTCTACTATTTTTGGTGGGTTGATGTCGTTTGTGTTGATTATTGTACTCTCGTTCTACTTGGCGGTGCAGGACCGGGGGCTTGAAGATTTTTTGCGCACCATCACTCCGGTGCGAAAGCAGGACTATATTCTGGACCTTTGGAAGCGAGCGCAGCATAAGATGGGGCGCTGGTTCCAGGGGCAACTCCTGCTCTCGCTTATTGTGGGTGTGTTTGTGTATTTAGGGCTTTGGGTGCTGGGTGTGCCCTATGCGTTACTACTTGGAATACTCGCTGCACTTTTTGAACTTATTCCGGTGTTTGGTTCGATTCTCGCTGCTATTCCTGCCGTTGCAGTGGCTTTTTTGGGGGAGGGCGGGAGCACTTCGTTAGCATTGTTTGTGATTATTTGGTACGTGATTGTGAATCAGGTGCAGGGTAATGTGATTTATCCGCTTGTGGTGCAGAAAGTGTTGGGTGTTTCGCCTATTGTGGTGATTCTTGCTATTATCGTGGGCGCACAGCTTGGTGGCTTTTTGGGTATTCTGATTGCGGTACCTGTTGCTGCGGCGATACAGGAGTACGTGAATGATTTGCAGCGAGACCGAAAGGTGGTGACAGTTGAGGATGAGGTTATTGAATAGCACTATGAGCAAGATTTCACTTACGACCACATTGCCATACGTGAATGCCGACCCTCATGTCGGCTTTGCCCTTGAGGTTGTGCAGGCGGACGCTGTGGCGCGGTACCATCGCCTGATGGGGCACGAAGTGTTTTTTAATACCGGCACGGATGAGCATGGGCAAAAGATCTTTGAGCGCGCACAAGCAGCAGGCGAGGAACCGCAGGCGTACGTCGATCGATATGCTGCGCGTTTTGAATTGCTGCGCGAAAAGCTCGATCTCTCGTATGACGCTTTTATTCGTACGACTGACGAGAAGCACGTGGCGGCTGCACAAGAATTTTGGCGACGTTGTGCAGCGCGTGGAGATATATACAAAAAGGATTATCAAGTGAAGTATTGCGTGGGGTGTGAGCTTGAGAAGCAGGAGAGTGAGCTTGTGGACGACTTCTGTCCGTTCCACCCCGGGAAGGAGCTTGAAGAGCGCAATGAAGAAAACTACTTTTTCCGTTTTAGCGCATATCAAGAAAGACTCTTGGCGCTGTATGATGAGCGACCGGACTTTGTGGTACCTCAGCACCGCTTGAACGAGATTCGTGCATTCATTGAACGGGGTCCGCAGGACTTTAGTATCTCGCGTTTGAAAGAAAAGATGTCATGGGGTATACCGGTGCCTGACGATGACGATCATGTCATGTATGTGTGGTTTGATGCGCTTGTAAATTACATCTCAACACTCGACTGGCCAGATGAGAAGCATAGTGAGTGGTGGCCGAGTGTGCAGTTTGCAGGGAAGGACAACTTGCGCCAGCAAGCTGCGATGTGGCAGGCGATGCTCTTGAGCGCGGGGGTGGAGCCGAGCAAGCAAATATTCATTCACGGCTTCATCACAAGCGGAGGGCAGAAGATGAGTAAAAGCGTTGGGAACGTGATCGCGCCGTTTGATATTGTGGAGCAGTACGGCACTGAAGCGTTGCGCTACTACCTCATGCGGCACGTGCACCCGAGCGAGGATAGTGACATGACCATGGAGCGATTCCATGAGTGCTACACGGCGAACCTGGTGAACGGGTTAGGGAATTTGGTCTCGCGTGTGATGAAGCTTGCGGAGACGCACCTTGATGTACCAGTTGAGCGGCCAGAGACAGCAGCGTTCCCGAAGGAGTACACAGAGGCTATCGAGCGCTATGAGTTTAATGTGGCAATGGATATGATCTGGAAGCGTGTTGGGGATGCGGATGAGACGATGAGCACGGAGCAACCCTTTAAGCTGGTAAAGGGAAGTGAAGAGGAAGTGAAGCGGGGCAAAGAGGTCATCGCCGCACTTGTGCTTGAGTTGTATGCTATCGGACGCATGCTCCAGCCGTTCATGCCCGCAACGAGCGATGCTGTCAAAGCAACCGTATTGGCGAACACAAAGCCGGAGGGGATGTTTCCGAGGATTGACAGTGTAGCATGACCGCTATCGGTTGGCATTTTGTGGGTTGAACTTCTTACATCACCTTTGTGACGTGTATCACATGATCATACATCGAGCTTTCTGGCACTATGCACTACATCGACACACATACCCACGTAAACCTTGCCGCATTCAATGATGACTTTGGTGCGGTGATTCGGTGTGCGCTAGCGGAAGATGTGTGGATGATCAATGTCGGGACGCAGATCGACACCAGCAAGCGGGCGGTGGAGCTTTTGGGTACGTACCCGGAGGGTGTGTATGCGACGGTGGGGTTGCATCCGGTGCACACCAGTGCCAGTTTTCATGACAAAGACGAGATAGGGGAGGACGGGAAGGCGTTTACCTCGCGCGGGGAAGTGTTCGATATGGACGCGTACCGAGCGCTCGCCGTGCACCCAAAGGTGGTCGCAATCGGGGAGTGTGGGCTGGACTATTTCCGAGACCCGAGTGACGAGGAACGACAACGACAGATTGAGGCCTTTGAGATGCAGATTGCACTTGCAAATGAAGTGGGGAAGCCGCTGATGCTTCATTTGCGAAGCGGGAAGGGTGGGAATGCGTATAAAGATGCATGGGAGATTTTGCGAAAGCAGGCCAAGGTGCGAGGGAATAGCCATTTTTTTGCCGGTTCTCTGGATGATGCTGGCAGGTTTTGGGAGATGGGCTACAGCACGAGCTTTACGGGAGTGATCACCTTTACGCATGATTATGATGAGGTGGTGCAGGAAGCGCCCAAGGAGCTTATCCATGCCGAGACCGACGCGCCGTATGTTGCGCCTAAGCCGTATCGGGGACAGCGCAATGAACCACTGTATGTACGGGAGGTGGTGGTGAAGATGGCGGAACTGCGTGGGGTGCTCGAGGAGGAGTGGAAGGCGCAGCTGTGGGAGAATGCGGGGGAGGTGTATGGGGTATAGGTATGCGGTATACGTATCGGTATCGACGTCGAGTGTCACGTAGCAATCGACGTCGTTGATTTGCTGGCACAGCAGCACTGCAGGTAACTGTAGCGTAGTGTTTAGACCAAGGTATGTTGTGCTGCACAATTGAAGAGGATAGAGAATAGAGAAAGGAGGGTAGAGTAGGGGTAGTGTCGAAAACGCCCGCGGGGTGAACCGCGGGGTGGTGGTACTAGCGCACAATGGTGCGCTGCTTTGCTGGGCGCTTGCGCTGGATGAAAAACATATTGACCATAATGAGCGCGGTCGAGCACACGATCCAGAGCGCGATGATTCCAGCCGCCACAAGCAGGTAGTCGTACCCGAGTACCAGCCAGAGCGCGGCGAGGATCGATATGAACTGGATTGACCGATGAAATCGTACAAGACTATGCTCCCGTTGTTAGTTTACCGTGCTGCTGGGCGACGTGGGTGAACGCGCAGTGTCTTGCTGCGTTGTACCGAAGCACAAGCCAGGTGATGCCGACGGCTGCTATGGCGAAAGGCATCGATAAGGCCATGATGCCGGCGACAATGGGGCTGCCTTCGGCAGCAATTGCTGCCGCTATTATTCCCCAGAGTATAATAGCAGCGGCTACAAAGAATGCCACCAGCACTGCGTTGTCGTTAGCTTGAATTTTCAATTGCGTATACTCCTATGGTAGGTAGGTAGACCGTACTGATGGTACGTAAAGCACATGTAGATGTCAAGGGGGGGTGGTGACTGGCCTGCCTGCGAGTGCAGGATGTGTAGCACATTAGAAATTTGTTATTCCTGCGCATCCGCCCAAGCATCTGCGGACGGGAGTAATCATGTATTCTGGCCAGATTCCCCTGGATCTCCTCCGGCCCGATTCGCCCCAGCTACGGGGGGCAGACGTGCGACGGGCGGATCCGCGGGGATGACGAAACAAAAGGTAACGACTCTACAACTAACTGGTTGTGACGTGTGGGCAGGCGGCACGGGACTGGCTACTTCTGCATAAGTGTGCTATTGTGCCCGGACATTATCAGTGTCATTCACTATATACACATGACAAAAACACATGAAGACAAGGACGTTGAGCGCGCAACATACGAGCTTGGCTATCACCTTGTACCTTCGCTAAGCGAAACAGACTTGGCGCTTCGTGTCGAAGAGCTCATGAAGGTAGTTGCAGACAATGATGGCAGTATCCTCTCTGAGGGTGCACCACAGAGCTGCAATCTTATCTACACCATGCGCCGCCTACGCGGAGGTACGTGGGAGAAGTACGACACGTCTTTTTTCGGCTGGATGCGTTTTGAGGCACCAGCTGAGGCATTACCCACCATCAAGGCCGCACTTGAGGTTGATGAATTTTTGGTTCGTCATCTTTTGTTGAAGCTTGATGCGAAAGCACTTGCGCCCGCACCGGAACGCAAGCCAAAGCCTGTAGCCGTTAAGGGGGTGGTAGAAACCGAGCCGAAGCAGCTTGAGAAGAAGCAGGATGAGGAAGAGAAGGGTGAGGTGCAGGAAGAAGAACTCGACAAGCAGATAGAAGAGCTGATAAAGTAAGGGTAACTGAATGTTCAATTTTGCAATTTTGCAATTCTCAAAAACGACGACGTATTTGAAAATTAAAAATTGTACATTGAAAACTGTATGTGCCGCTTGAGCACATACCCGGTCCTAGGTTATCAGTAATAGGGGCAACTGGCTCTTAAAAAACACAGAGTATGTATCTTAACAAAGTGATCATTATCGGAAACCTCACACGTGACCCAGAGCTGAAGTCGCTTCCAAGCGGTATTCAGGTTGCGACCGTGGGTATGGCGACCAATCGTTATTACAAGGACAAGGATGGTAACCGCCAAGAGTCGGTGGAGTACCACAACGTCGTTGTGTTTGGTCGGCAGGCAGAGACCACTGCGCAGTACTTAAAGAAGGGTAGCAGCGCGCTTGTGGAGGGACGCTTGCAGACACGCTCATGGGAGCAGGACGGACAAAAGAAGTATCGAACTGAGATTGTTGCTGACCGCGTGCAGTTTGGTGACCGTAAGTCTGATGGTGGTGGAGGTGGCGGAGGCTACCAGCAGCCACAGCAGCAGGAGTCACAGAGCACTGGCAGCAAACCACAGGGAGATACTATTGAGTATCCGCAGGAGGAGATAAATCCTGACGACATTCCTTTTTAGTCCGAACACCACTGTTTGGCTGATGGAAAAGCGTTGTGTAGCGTGTTTGCCGCTCTCTACTGTATGACTCACAGCTCTTAACTCAAAACTCTAATCTCAACATTACATTATGAACAATCGAACAGAAGACGATCTGCCGCAGGTGCGCTACTTCGACTACAAAGATGTAGAAACCTTGCAGAAATTCATTAACCCGCACGGCCGTATTGTTGGTCGTACGTACACCAAGCTTCCAGCAGGCGCACAGCGCCAGCTTGCACGCGCGGTGAAGAACGCTCGCTTTATGGGCTTTCTACCGTACGTGGTGCGATAGTTACAGACGATGGATAACAGACAATAGAACAAGGAAACGCCGGCCCCAGAAGGGTCGGCGTTTTCGGTGGATGTGGCCTACTGTTTGTTTGTGTTCTCTTAGTGGAGACTGAATTCCCCATCAAAGAGTTCAAGACTACATCGCTTACACAGGTCTTCGAAGGTGAAATTTGGGAGACGGTTGCGGCTAATGTCACGCTTGTTGTACGTACGTACGAGCCAACGAAAGAGTGTGTCGAGATCGGCCTCACTTAGGTGTAGGTCGTCGGTGAGATGGTCAGTATCGGCGAAATCGACGGGCCTGGCCGCTGCAGCTGCTTGGGCACTCGGGAGTGTGCGAATGAAGGCCTCAATTTCGTTCTTTGCTTGAGCTCGTGCGGCGTCTCGTTCGAGTATTGATGCCATGGTGGTGTCCTCGGTGTATTTCCAGATGTCACCATACACTTACGTGTAGATTTCGTCAAAACTAAGGTTTGCGTAGTTGTGAGCGCGCACATGTGTTTGTTTTGTGGACACAGAGAAGAGGTGTTCGTGTAGTACCAACCTAACAGGTAGTTAGACGCGCTGGGTTGCCTTGTCATGGCTTCCGCCCAGGACTCTTGCAGACAGACAACAATGACGGACGGTGAAGCTGGGCGTAATCTTAACAAGAGAGGGTATTGCTTTAGGTAAGCAAAGATTGCGCAACATAATTCACTGAATACTAGCACTACGCTTTTTCCACTCGTGTGCTGTACTCGCCCGTTTCGGTGTTGACCTCGATAGTGTCGCCTTCGTTTACGAAAAGCGGGGTTTGGATGACGGTGCCGGTTTCGACTGTGACGGCTTTTGTGGCGCCCTGAGCGGTGTTGCCCTTCACGGCAGGAGCAGCTTCGGTGACTTTGAGCTGCATTTTGATGGGGATGTTTACCCCGATGATTTCTTCGTTGAAGAGCACTGCATCGTATTCTTGTTTTGCTTTGAGGAATTTTACGCCTGGGCCAATGAGGTCTCCGGACAGTGGGAAGCGTTTGCCAGGGTTGCCTGCTTCGTGGAACATGTACTCGTCTTTGCCAGCGTTGCCGAATATGAACGTAATTGGCTGTGTTTCGAGCTCGGCTTCTTCAACCTTATCGCTTTGGTGGAATGAGTGTTCGACCACCTTGCCGGTGACCAGGCTTTTTAATTTGGTGACGTTTTGAGGCTTGTTTGCCTGCATGCGGAAGACTCGATAGGTCAGGACTTTGTGTGGCTCATCGCGGAAGACGATGACGGTGCCGGTAGTGACTTCGTTGTATTGGAGTATGCTCATAGTTGTGTCGATAATAGAGTAAAGATACTAGAGAAGAGAGGTGCGGAGGCTATTGTAGCCAAAGGGGCGGGGTTTGTACAGTAACAGGCACCCGGAGGTGCCTGTCTCGATGCCTGTTACAAGGCTGCTGGGTCGGCTTGAATGCCGCGTGCCTCGAGTTCGCGTGCGGTGTGCTTCTCGACAATTGTCTGTGACCACGCGGGGTGTTCGTGGGCAATTCCAAGCGCAAACAGCATTGCGGTGGTCATATTGACCTTTGTGCTTTGCGCGGTGCGGACTGCAAGTTCCTCGTGTCCTCGTGCCCACCAGGTCTGGAGTGTTTTCTCCATGACATCATCACGCACACCTTCCGGTAACATGTTCCAGAGGAAATCGCACACGTCACTGTCGCCCGATTCCCACATGTAGGTAAGCAGTTGTGGAAGGGAATCCATGAACAGTTCCGGAGTGAGTGCATCAGCTCGATGGCACAAGAGTGCGAGCGCGTAGCGTACATGACTGTTTTCGATAAACCATTTGTACTGTTCGCGCACGCCTTCCGGGGTACCCTCTTTGGCAAGCTGAAACGCGTTGTGTATGCCCCATCCGTCGGTACATGCGCTTGCACGCGCAGTAAAGCGATCCATGAGCGTGTGATACAGCTCTGCGCCGAAGGTGGCTACTAGATATCTGCGGCCGAACTGCATACCGTGAGGGTCGATGCGGAAGTTGCATAGGTCGTGACTCATGAGGTGCTCCTGTGGCTGGCGTGGCGCGCGAGTTTTTCCACTGACGTTGTACCACGCTGTTAGATGTGTGGCAAGCAACTCAAGCCCGTGGTGCATAGTTGCACTCTGTATAGGCCAGGGTATCCTATACATATGTACTTTTCTGACACAGATGTAGCTGACTGGAGCGATGAAGAGGTGCTTGCGGCTTCGGTGCGGGAGCCTGATTGTTTTGTGTACATCGTGCGGCGGTACGAGGAGCCCTTGAAGCGGAAGGTGCGGAAGGTTTTGTATCGCGAGGAGGATGTCGAGGATACGGTGCAGGAAGCGTTTACGAAGATGTATGTGCATGCACATCGGTTTCATGCGGTGGAGGGGGCGTGCTTTAAGAGTTGGGCCTATACTATTGTGATGAATACGGCACTTACAAAGTATCGCAAGGTGATGCGAGACTTGGGGCGCACGGCTGAGCTTACGCCGGAGCATTTTGAGACTCTTCCGGATGATGTGCACGAAGAGAGCTTTCGGATGGAGCTTTCCGATTACGTCATTTCCATTTTTGCCAAGATGCCCGAGAACCTTGCGCGGGTTTTGGAGTTACACTTTGTGAAGGGGTTGCCCCAGGCACAGATAGCGGAAGCAGAGCAGGTGAGTGTGGGAGCGGTAAAGACGAGGGTGCACCGAGCCAAGGCAGCATTTCGAGAGTTGGCGGAGAAGTATGCGCCGTACTAGTTGGGGTACTCGTTTGTCTGTGTGGGCGCTGTTTTAGTAGCCAAGCCCTTGCTGAAGCTGAACACAGTGTATAGCAGTGAAGTTACAAATCAAAAATTACAAGTTCCAAATACACCTCAAGTTACAAACAGTGAGCATGCAGCAATGTTCGATGATTACGCATTGTGATTTGTTTGGAGTTTGAGATTCGGTATTTGAAATTTTTAGTCTTGCGTTGAAGTATTACCACCATAACCCTTACGACATGAGCAACACTATAGAACAAACAGTAATGCACCGCGTTCACCGCATTCACTTGTTGCGGCGGGTGCTGGGGGCGACGGCGCTCAAGGCCTATGGGCTTCTTGCCTTTGCGCTCGGGCTCTTTTCGTCGGTGTCGGTCGCGAGTGTCTATGCGAACATGGCGGGGCTGGGGGCACCCACGCAGATGGGGCGGTACCTCTTGGGGGCGCTTGTACACACCGACTGGCTTGTGAAGCTTCTTGTGTTTGGGATGTTCGTTGCGGCGGGCATGCTGCTGCGTGATATTCTGCGTGGCTTCTCAGGCAGGGTGCTGCTGCCGTTTGTGCGGGTGTAGGCGAAACGGGAGGCAGTGCCTCCCGCGTGTCTGTGGCTCATGCGAGCTCGATCCAGCTGCCATCGCGCTGGTCATGGTGGAAGGAAAGCTTCCAGCCTGCTTGGGCGTACTTCTCTTGGAGCAGCTTCTGTACTTTGTTGCTCGTGGGCAGATCATCAGAAATCGTCAGTCGCCCACCGTCGTACGATGCACGAATTGTCTGATCGATCCGCCGTTCGTACTCTCTGACCTCAGCCTACTGGTCTTTCGTGAGCTGCTGCGGCGCATCTTCTTTGCGAACGGCCATGGTGTGCCTCCTACGCGTGTGTGGCAGGGAAGCAGGTGCCCCCGCCTTCTAATAGTGTAGTATATACACTAACTAAGGGATGTCAAGCATGCGTGCTGTGCATGGGGCACACAAACGTAGAGATTCATTTTTGGTACGTATACCATCAGCAAGAAACCTGTAGGTCCCACAATATATGCCGAAGCTGGATTACCACTCCACCCACCCGAACATGCGGGCGGAAAGCGGGTGGAGCGCTCGTAATGACGACGAAAGCGACATCCCGGAGGTTTATTGATGATGGTGTTACTCTCCCTACACCTCCTTCAACGCCGCACGTATATCTTTCAGTAGGCTGTTGGCGATCTTCTTTTCCTCGCGGAGGTACTTGCGGGCTGCGTCGTAGCCGCGACCAAGCTTTTCTTCACCGTAGGAATAGGAGGCGCCGGCCTTTGAAACAAGATTGTACTTTTCGCCAAGTGCTAAGAGCTCGCCCTCGCGGCTGATGCCTTCGTTGTACATGAGGTCGAACTCGGTGACACGGAAGGGTGGTGCTACCTTGTTTTTTACTACCTTGACTCGGTGGCGGCCACCGACGACCTCGTCGGCTTTCTTTATTTGGGCGATGCGGCGAATGTCGAGGCGTACGCTTGTATAGAATTTGAGCGCTTTGCCGCCGGGTGTTGTTTCGGGATTGCCGAACATGACACCAATTTGCATGCGGATTTGGTTGATGAAAATAACCACGGTTTTGCTTTTGTGGACGATTGCGGTGAGTTTTCGGAGGGCCTGACTCATGAGTCGGGCTTGTTTGCCGACATGCATTTGGCCCATGTCACCCTCGATTTCGTCTTTGGGGGTGAGGGCTGCGACTGAGTCAACCACAATGACGTCTATTTTACCGGAGCGCACGAGGCTTTCGACGATTTCGAGCGCCTGTTCGCCATTGTCGGGCTGCGAGACCAAGAGCTGGTCGATTTTGACACCGATGCGGTCTGCGTATTCCGGGTCGAGTGCGTGCTCGGCGTCGATGAAGGCGCAGATGCCACCCTTCTTTTGTGCTTCTGCTACGGCGTGGAGCGAAAGGGTGGTTTTACCACTTGATTCCGGCCCGAAGACTTCTATGATGCGACCGCGCGGGAGGCCGCCAATACCGAGCGCCCAATCGAGGCCCAACGAACCTGTAGGGATAGCGTCGATGTCGGTGTGGGGCTGTTCGCCCAGGGTCATGATGCTGTCTTCGCCAAACTTTGTTTTGATGGCGGCGAGGGTGTCGCCTATTTCAGGGCGTGTTTTGTCTGCGGGTGTTGCGTCGTCTGTGGTTGATGCCGATTTTTTGACTGCCTCGTCCTTGGCGGTGGTTTTCTTTGCTGCTTTTTTTGGCATGGTAATGTCGCTAGTGGTAATGAGTATATAATGTACGTGGTTTGTGTGCTGTGTTTTCTCTATGCTCTATTTTCCCTTGTCTTTTTCCGTACTCTTATCTTCCTGCCGACCCAATGAGTGGCTCGCCGTGGATTTCGATGTGCTCCTCGCTCATGCGACCGAATCTGTCTTCTGCACGTATTATGAGCATGCCGCCGCCTTGTGGGGTGAGGAAGGGTTCCGCAAATCTGCCTGAGGAGTCGAGTGAAGCGGTGCGACCATTTATTGAGACTCTGCTTACCTGGGAAGCTTTGCCGCGCACTTCGTAGAGTGTGCCGTAGACGAGTGCGCCGTTATTGGGTGACTCGACAGACAGGAGCGGGCCGGCAAGGAGCGTGCGAGCTTCGAAGAGGCCGTATCCCGCAGTAATGAGCACAAGTGTGAACGCAGCTATGCGGGATGCTGTGGAAGATGAATGCATAGTGTTACTCGTCTTCGTATGAATCGTAGCCAGATTCACCGCCACCGTTACCCTCGAGCACTCTGCGCGGCTTGCTTTGCCCCTCGGACTCACCGATGACACCGCGCTCTTCGAGCTGATCCATGATGCGCGCTGCACGGCCGTAGCCAACTTTAAAGCGGCGCTGTATGCGGGATGTGGAGGCTTTTTGCTCTGTCACCACGAATGCACGTACGTCCTCGTACAGCTCGTCCTGGTCGTCGTCTTCTTCCATTTCGTCGAGGTCTATCCCTGCGGCACTGTTGCCACCGGTGTTTGATGTGCCGTTGCCCCCGTCGCCGATTTCGATGAGCGCTTCGTCGAGTGTGTCTGCGTTGTGTTTTTTGATGTATGTCACAACCTTTTTCACCTCGCCGTTGGTGAGGAATGGTGACTGGATACGTATTGGCTTTGGTGAGTCGCCGGAAAGGAAGAGCATGTCACCATAGCCGAGGAGCTTTTCTGCGCCGCTTTGGTCGAGGATAACGCGGGAGTCTATCAAGGTGTTCACCTTCAGTGCGATGCGCGTTGGGATGTTTGCTTTAATGAGGCCGGTGATGACCTTTGCTTCTGGGCGCTGGGTAGAAAGGATGAGGTGGATACCGACTGCGCGGCTCATTTGGGCAAGGCGAACAATTGCGCCTTCGAGTTCTCGTGGGTATGCCTGCATGATATCCGCGAGTTCGTCGATGATGATAACGATATGTGGAAGCGGTTCGGGCATGTCGAAGTCGGATACGTCCTTGCCACGCTCTTCAAGCTTTCGGTACTTTTCTTGGGCTGGTGCGACTACCTTGCTGTGGTAGCCCCCAATGTTTTGTTCTTGGTGGTCGCGCAGCACGTCGTATCGGCGGTCCATCTCTTTTGCTGCCCATTTCAGCGAAAGAATGCACTTTTTTGCATCGGTAATCACCGGGAGGGCGAGGTGGGGGATGCCGTCGTACATGGTGAGTTCGACGCGTTTTGGGTCGACCATGATGAAGCGGAGTTGCTCGGGCGCATTTCGGTACAGGAGCGAGGTGATGAGGGAGTGGATCATCACTGACTTTCCGGAGCCGGTGGTACCTGCAACAAGGAGGTGGGGCATTTTGGCAACGTTTGCGTAGTGGGCGGTGCCGGAGATGTCTTTACCAAGGGCGACCATGAGGGGGTTGGTGGCGTTTGTAAAGTCCTGACCTGCAAGGAGGCCACCGAGACCGACGATGGATTTGCCGGTGTTTGGCACCTCGATACCAACAAGCGCTTTGTTTGGGATAGGGGCTTCGATACGGATTGGGGAGGCAGCCAGCGCAAGTTCGATGTTTGATTGGAGGCTCACGATTTTTGAGAGGCGTACCCCGGCAGCAGGCTTAAGGGCATAGCGGGTTACTGTTGGTCCGACGGTGATTTCGTCCATTTCAACGGGGATGCGGAAGTGGAGGAGGGTCTTTCTGATGATGTTTGCGCGAGCTTTCGTGTCGCCAACGTTTGGCTTGCCCTTGTCGTGATCGAGGAGTGTGGTTGGGGGTGCTACGTACTCGGGAGCAGGGGTATGTGCTGGCGCGGGTTTTGCAGCCTTACCTTGAGGAGCGGGGTGCGCTTCAGGTGCGATGAGCTCTTCCTCGTCGATTTTTTCGTCTGCGTCGTCCTCCTCTTCGTCCACATCCGCCTCTTCGTCTTCTGCAACGTCAGGCTCAGGAATTGCTGCATCGAGTTCTTCTGCTGTAGGAACTGCATCTTTGCGTCGAAACATGCCAAACAGTTTGTGCCAAAGTGTTGCCCACAACGAGCTGTCGAATACCAAAAGGAGCGAGACGGCCAGGAGCCCGGCAAGGAGTACGAGTGTTGCGACGGTGTCGAGGTAGGTTACCAAAGGGCCTGCAAGGAGTGTGCCGAGCATGCCGCCACGACTCTCTGCGAGCGTACCGATGATTGCAAGAATAGAAAGGAAGAACAGCGAGGCACCAATCATGCGTACGGGGCGCACGTCTTGGTCTGCTTCTCTGTTTGAAAGCAATGCCCAGGCAAACGATGCTAAGACCAACGGCACGATGTATGCAGCAACACCCGCAAGCCAGTACAGGGCATCGAAGAGTAGCCCGCCAAATCTGCCAGCCATGCCTAGGCTTGAGAGCAGACAGAGCACTGCCACGACAATAATAAGGACAGCACTAATGCCACGCAGCGTGCGCTCGTCGAGCCTTCGCCAAAGGGGTACCGCTTCATCAGCTGATGATTTGCTGGATCGGTTCTGTTTCTTTGCCATGAAAGACATTGTACCACAGCACAGCGGAACATTTCGTGGATAGCTCACTGTATACGCGGGTTTGTACCGGTAAAGAGCCATTGGGTCACTACACAGTATATAAGGTGCACGAGCGGAAGCCGGAGTGGTGGTGCATGAGTCGTGTATGAGCAGAAAGCATCCCAGCATGTGTGGGAGAATGCTGCAGCTGTGTCACAGAACAGACTCGGTACGTACGCAACTTGCGGACACGTGTCCAACAGCTATACTCAAGCCAATAGTCACACACAAAGACATGTGCCGTATCAGCCAGGCTTGCAGACGTAACGGCCAGCATAAAATAGTCTTTAAGACACACAACAATGACCTTACACTTTAAAGACATGAATCAGCACACTGCACCGCTTCTAGGCCAAACTAAAAGAGACATTGCATTACAGTCTTACACAAAGGACAAGTGTACACGCATAGCCTCGGTGCTCTGCAGCATCACCGGACTCATGGACAAGGACAGTCTCATGCGCGGTGCGCTTGAAAAGACCTCTATCGACCTTGCAAAAGACGCAGCAATGTCTGCTATGTCGCAAGCGGCACGTGACGATGTGGTGGGTAACCTCTATACCCTCACGGCGCTGCTTTCGGTTGCTGGTGAGAGTGGACGCGTTGCGTTGAGTAGCGCACAGGTGCTCGGAGATGAGTGTCGTGCACTTGTGAACTTCCTTGCCGAGGCAGGGTACGTGAATGCCGCAAGTGCGCTTGATCCGCGACAACTCCACAGCACCCCAACCGACACTGCGTTTGAGACATACACACATAAAAGACCAGTAGAGACATATGTCGGCCACGTTGCTGTGCCCGAGGTGCCACAACAAGGACATGCTGCCGTTCGTGCACAAACAGACATGCAAGAGTCACGTGGCGTTGCCGGCAAACAGGTGTCTGCACAGTATCGTGAACGAGTACAAGAATCACAAAAGGACAGGCGAGCTGTTATCTTGTCCTTACTCCAACGCAAGGACAGAGTGAATGTTAAAGACGTTGCGCAAGTGATTAAAGACGTGAGTGAAAAGACAATACAACGAGAGCTGCTGGCGTTGGTAGCCCAGGGTGTCCTTGTGAAAGAGGGGGAGCGACGATGGTCGACTTATCGTTTGGCGTAGTGCGTATACGGGTATAGTCGGGTATCCGGTATTAGACCCTCTCCGGCTGCGTGTTGGGGCGGATGATGGCACGCTTTGTCTGCCCCACACAAGCAGCGGACGTGTTGAGGGGAGAGGATGAGAACACTTAATCCCTCGTGACACACTAGAGTGCTTTGTGGCAATGCCATTCACGTTAGACACCGTGTCTCAACCTGTCATACCTCTTGATGCAGGAATGATGGCTCTCACCCCTCTTTTTACGTCCATTGCTTTGTGGTTGTTGGGGAGTAGTCTTTCCAGTTGATGGTCTGTGCTCACACGCTTCACAGTCTTGTGAGATGCGCCTGAGCGGTGCCACATCACGGTAGGTCGTCATATTTGACTCAATCGAGGATCTAGAAGAACGTGGCCACAAACCTGGATTCCCGCACACAATTCTTCAGCCCGTGTGTTTGGGCGGACGAGTAAAGGTTCTGTGCGGATATGACGAATGTCTGAGCATGTACGGTTGATGTTATTGACACATGCATCACTGTGTTCTGAAACTGGTTCAGACTGTAACCTTTGTACGTCCTGTCCGTCTCCAAAGACAGTACTGCAAATGGAGCTGTTTTTGCTTGCATTTAGCGGTAATTGCGGTAGGGTACTCTTGTACGTAGCGCTTTGATATGGTGCATTGTGCGTATATCCACACAATGCGTTGCGTACACTATAGTAGTAACCCTATAATGCAGGGAACACGGCACTAAGGTCGAATGAGGCTGTTTGCCGTGTGTCGCGCTATGCGACGGGCTGTTCTTTGACAATTGCATAGCACACTACTTAGAGCGTTCGCTCATATATATGAGTGTTCGCAAAACATCCACCAGCTCATCGTTGTTGATGAGAGGTGTGCTGTCTTTGGTTTCAAAGTTGCCGAGGTAAGGTTCCTACGACTGACAACTGAACACTGAAGACTACTGACGTCCGCACGACCTTGTTCCGCTCTGTGCACGCACAGACACTGGTTGCAACATGAAAGACACGCAGACCAACTTTCTTGACACCAACTTCTTACATGCGGTGGTCGAACAACTGTGTGTAAGAAATTACAGTTGGTATTATTCGGGGCCTTCTAAGTGCCCCACATTACTGGGGGGCACCCTCGCCCGCCGTCACCACATGTTGATGTGCGTTGGCGGGGAAGAGGGGCCAGAATTACTAATCTCGCGCGAAGTGCCTAGGGTTGTCGAAACTCGCTACGGGCACGACGCGCGGTCTCCTTTCAAGGGCTTATCATTTATTACAAGTTAAGTACCCAGCAGAGGGAGATAACAAATATATAACGTTATGACGTTAACATTGAATAAAATTGTGACCGGCCTTGTCGGTCTCGCAATGGTAGCTGGGCTTGCTGCTACGTTTACCGTAGAGCGCGCACATGCTGCTGAGATGTCTCTATCAGACCTCGTTGAGCTCTTCATTGCTCTCGAGATCATCCCAGCAGACCAGGCTGACGCCGCACTTGCTGCGGTAGAGGACATAGATGAGACACCTGCAACTCCTTCGATGAGCTGCTACTTTACTAACAACCTTTCACAGGGTGACACCGGTGCTGATGTCATGGAGCTCCAGAAGTTCTTGAACGGCATGGACTTCACTATTGCAGCAAGTGGCGCTGGTTCTCCAGGTCTGGAGACACAGTACTACGGTCCGGCAACAGCAGCAGCAGTTGCTTCCATGCAGGAGGCATACGCAGCTGACATCCTGACACCGCTTGGTCTTACGACCGGCACGGGTTACTTCGGCGCTTCCACGCGCGCAGCAGCAAACGAGCTTTGCGCAGCAGCTGGTGACGACGATGATGATGACATGCCGACCATCCCAACGCTTCCGGGCGATGACGACGATGACGACGACGAGCCCGCAGACGACGATGACGACATGAGCGAGCTTTCAGGTGAGGGTACCCTCAAGACCTACGAGCTTGACGACGCTGACGAGGACGAGCTTATGGAGGGCGAGGAAGACGCTGTAATTGCACAGCTTACTCTTGAGGCTGAGGATGG
>JGI12210J13797_10485737_pt1 | contig 16800 bp, 15 predicted proteins | sample ElkSlonscriptome_3_FD_13797 | JGI IMG/M metagenome (IMG submission 13797)
CCATAGTGATACAGCACTTCCATATTGCCGGTGTCCGGCGCGTTGCAGTTGAAGATTTCCGGGGCGATAAACGAGCGCCCCATCAGCTCAGCCATAGGAGCATAGTCAAGATTGCTCAAGCCCTGCCCCAGGTCTTCATCAGGAAGGAACAGATTCCACAAGCCGGCGGCTCTGGCTTTTTCTTTCAGCTCCTGTATGACCGGCAGCACAACCCAGGGATTATCCAATGCTGCCATATCCTGGTGCCATTGTGGTTCAGCCGGAACCACATGCTCGCGCATGAAATGGCGGAGTTTGTGCGCCAATTCCTGGCCTTTTTTCGACGGTGTTAAGTCCATTGAATATCCTTTTTCTGCAAGTCTTAGAAGCTTGGGCATTTAAAGTTCAGACGTTCGTTTGTCCAGTTAGTATGCATAGACGATCAGACTGCCCGAGTTTGACGGTCTCAGATCGCGCCACATTGAGTTTGAGTTCACGCGCGTGATTTCCTTCGCCACTTCCGGAACGATGACGATGGGTGGATGGGCTCGAAAAACTGTCTTGCCCGCATTCAAGACCAAGCAGCAGGTCGCCTCGCTCGGCAACCGCAGTCTCAATATGCTCCATCGATAGATCTCCGCTTAGCCCGTAGTCGGAAACGCTTCGAAATTCCACTTCTACGCCGTCGGGGCCGAACAACTCATCAAACACCAAACGTGTCTCGGGTTGCAGTGCGATCCGCGCCAATAGGTGGCTGATGACCAGCGGGCTTATAACGATTTCCGCGCCCGGAAGTCGAACCAGGCCCTCGTTTGCAGCATCGGACAGTTCGAGCAAAACCTGTGGGCGCTTTGGCAGGTTGCTGAGCAGGCCTTCTACCAGTCGATGGCCAACGATGGCCCGGGCATCGGCCTCTTCCTCGCTGGCCATCAGGTCGCTGGAGAGGAAGAAAATGGTTTGATAGGACGTCAAATCAAATCGTTCCATGGTGCCATCCAGAAGGTAATCGGCTTCATGATGGCGCAGTTCAATGTTCTTGAGCGTTACGCCGTAATCCTGAAGTGCCGCATTGCGCTCGCTTATTTTGGCAGTCGACACGAGGTCGATGTCAAAGCGTCGATCTGAGTACGCGGCCATTTCAGATAGTAGATTGGGTAAACGTCGACTCCAGCCCAGGAGCAGTATTCTGTAGCGCCGCTTGCCCTCTTTTAGAGATCGTGTGGCCGCGTGCCGCGACGATTTAAGCGTTGCTGAAGCGTTGGCACCCGCAGGCTCGATATCGGCCAGTTCACGGGCCAGAAAAATGATCGCGTCGGACGCCAGAATACGGGTATCTGAACTCAGATTCAGCTGCGCTGACCGTCCTTCACGAGAATCCCGAATCAAGCCAAGAACCAGTGCCTTTGGGCAGCGGACCGCAATATCTCTCAGGCTGGCACCAGCCAAGTCCTTGGCAGATCGAAGCATGACTTCGTTGCCATCTTCTGCCGTGAGCACCTCGCGATAGAAACTCGATAAACCCGGATGCAGAATGTTCTGGGTCAACAGACGCGAAAACGTATCGTCCGACGGCAGCAATTCAAGTGATCCGCTGTAGGCGTTCCGCGCCATGTCCGCACGCCGAACGTCTTGAAGTTCAGCAATGATCAGCGGCGGGCGGGTCCCGGACTGCACGGCGCGTGAATCAATTGAAAGCAGCGATCGGATCATTTCAACGTCCAGGCTGATTCGTCGATTGATCCGCGTGAAGTCGGTTGGCATGATGACGAGCGCGGCATTCAGGCAACCTGCGCGATGGATGGCCTCATCTTCAAGCGGTGACCCATCCCGGAGAATGATGTCGCGCGCATGCTTGCCAATCGTCGAGTCAGTTCGAAGCGCCTGAGCTTGCGCAGCGGTGACACCCTCAGACAGCACCACGACACGCAGTCGACGTGATTCAAACGCATTCTGATACTGCTTCTTTGATCGATCGGACCCAAACAGTTCGCGCAGCAAGGGAATGGTGCGGTTACTCCATCCAACAATTACGACGTGATCTTTCATCGACACCGGCGTAAGCCCACGCTCGAAGTCGCGCATGCGGGCAATCAACCACTGCGTCATGATTGCAACTAAAGCCCCCAGAAACACGACATATCCGCTGATTGTCAGCAGAGTCGAGACCAGCCGTTTCCAACCGCCATCGTCATCGCCTAGATAACCAGGATCAGTCAAGCGAAGAAACGCCCACCACAGAGCCTCCAGCAAGTTACCATCAAACCCCGTCAGTGCCACTGCGAGGCCACCGAACAGAGTAATCAGGCCAATCCCCACGGCGACCACAAGCAATTGGAAGCCAGCGCCCTTGACGAACTGGCGCTCGATCAGAAACTTGATTCGATCCACCAGGGCAAGCTTGATCAAAATGACGCTCTCAGTAAAGACTAGTGATACGGGCAAACTATAATAGCGGGCTACAAGCTGGACCGGATACACCAAAAGCCGATTTATCAATGATTCCTGACTTTGTTATCGCCGGGGCGCCCAAATGTGGCACCACCTCGCTCCATCACTGGCTGCATCAACACCCTGATATCCACATGATACGGGGCGAGCCGCATTATCATTCGCACGATTTGAACTACAACCAGCCGCCCATGCCCAAGCGACGTTACGCAGCGTTGTGTCGTCAGGCGGGTGATAGCCAGTTGCTAGGCGAGAGATCAACCTGGTATCTGTATTCAAAGGCGGCAGCCAAGTCCATCCATGCAGCCAATCCAAACGCCAGGATTTTGATACTGATTCGTCAACCGGCAGAGTTCTTGCACTCGCTGCACGCTCATTTGTGCCAGCGTGGCGGGCGCGAGCCCTTGTCCGATCTGAAACAAGCGCTGGCCGCTGAACCAGAACGACGCGCCGGCCGCAACATTCCGCGCAACAGCAGATTCAGGGAAAAATTTCTGTATTCAGAGTTAGTGGACTATTCCAGCGGCATTGAGCGCTTCCGCACAGCTTTCGGTACTGAGCAAGTAAAAGTCATCACGCTGGAAGCTTTACGTGATAATCCGCAAAAGGCGTATACCGACGTTCTCAATTTTTTATCGCTGGACAACTCGTTCAGGCCTGAATTCAAGATTCTGAACCGCTGCGCGCCCACCGGCAGCAAGCTCTGGCGTCGAATTTGGCGCAGCGGGAGCTGGCGCCATACGGTACGACGTTTATCGCCGCTCTGGTGGCAGGCTCGGCAACTGGAGCGAAAGCAAAAACGCCGTGAACAAAACGCGTCGATCGCGCCCTGGCCCAAACTCGACCCTGCGCTCAGGGCAGAATTGACCCAACGTTTTGAGCCGGATATCGCAGCACTCGAAGCGTTATTTGATCGTCCCTTACCAGAGTGGCGAAAAATGTCCGGTCGCTGAGCCAGCACTAGAGTTGTTCGTCCAGAGCATTTCGAATCAACTTGCCTCGCGGCTGGCGCGCTTGCGTTCATGTTCTTTGAGTAGTTTTTTGCGCAGCCGAATTTTGTCCGGGGTGACTTCGAGCAGTTCGTCGTCAGCGAGAAATTCCAGCGCTTGCTCCAGGCTCATGCGAATGGGCGGAGTCAACAGCAACGCATCGTCTTTACCGGCGGCGCGCACGTTGGTGAGCTGCTTTTTCTTCAGCGGATTAACTACCAGATCATTTTCACGACTGTGCAGACCAATGATCATGCCTTCATAGACATCCTCTCCGGCACCTACGAACAGCTTTCCGCGATCCTGAAGGTTGAACAAGGAATAGGCGACGGTGGTGCCTTTGTCCATACTGATCATGGTGCCGTTGATGCGCGCGGCTATTTTTTCGGTGACCGGCCCCCAATGATCGAATACCCGAAAGAACAAGCCGGTGCCGGCGGTCATGGTTCGGTAACTGGATTGAAAGCCGATCAAACCACGGGCCGGTGCAATGTAGTCCAGACGCACCCTGCCCTTGCCGTCAGGCACCATGTCCTTGAGCTGCGCCTTGCGCTCGCCCATCGCCTGCATCACCGCGCCCTGGTAATTTTCTTCCATATCGAGCACGACACTTTCCCAGGGCTCCTGGATCTCACCGTCAATTTCGCGTTTTCGCACGCGCGGTCTCGACACTGCCAGCTCAAAGCCCTCACGCCGCATGGTCTCAATCAGCACCGATAAATGCAGCTCGCCGCGCCCTGCGACCTCGAACTGATCAGGGTCAGCAGTATCAGCAATCTGCAGGGCGACGTTATGAGTTGCTTCCTGGAACAGCCGCGAACGAAGCTGCCTTGAGGTCAGGTACTTTCCTTCCAGACCCGCGAACGGTGAATCGTTGACTTGGAACGTCATGTGAATGGTCGGTTCATCGACTGACAGCGGCGGTAACGCTTCAACATTCGCCGGGTCGCACAAGGTGTCCGAAATACTGATTTTTTCAATCCCCGAAATGGCGACGATATCGCCAGCACGGGCCTCTGGAATCTCTTCGCGCTTCAAGCCACTGAAACCCAGCACCTGAAGCACGCGACCAGATCGTTTCTTGCCTTCGCGATCAATCACCGCCACCGACTGATTCGTTTTAACCGCCCCGCGTCGTATCCGCCCAATACCAATCAAGCCGACATAGGTTGAGTAAGAAAGGCTGGTGATTTGCATCTGAAACGGACCGTCCGGATCGACCGGCGGCTCGGGCACATGCTCGATCAAGGTTTCGAACAGCGGGGTGAAATCGCCATCGCGAACAGTGTCCTCTAGCCCGGCATAGCCGTTCAGGCCTGAGGCATAGACGACCGGAAAATCGAGCTGGTCGTCAGTTGCCCCGAGCTTGTCAAACAAATCAAAAGTCTGATTCAGCACCCAATCCGGGCGCGCGCCGGGCCGATCCACCTTATTGATGACCACGATCGGGCGAAAGCCCATAGCAAAGGCTTTCTGAGTCACAAACCGGGTCTGCGGCATTGGCCCATCGACAGCATCAACCAGCAGCAGAACGGAATCGACCATCGACAGCACGCGCTCAACTTCACCCCCGAAATCGGCGTGGCCTGGGGTATCGACAACGTTGATTCGCCAGTCGCGCCAGGTGATTGCGGTGTTTTTCGACAGAATCGTGATGCCGCGTTCGCGCTCCTGATCCTCAGAGTCCATGACCCGTTCGGTAACACGCTCGTGCGCTGCGAATTCCCCAGACTGCCGCAGCAGTTGGTCGACCAACGTGGTCTTGCCATGATCAACATGGGCGATGATCGCGATATTGCGGAGTTTCATGCGTTTGCACTCGGTGCGGATGATAGGCAGCCGGACATTATACGGGGAGACGGGAGACGGTGGTACGGGAAGACGAGAAACGGTAGGATTTCCGCCTTCCGTCTTCCCGTGCTCCCAACTACTCGCTTTGCGGCGGCGGCAGGGCTTGCAGCCCTCGACCTTGCTGCAAGCGCAGTGCGCTGCGATAGCTTTGTGAGGCTGCTTCCAGGCTGCCGGATCGGTCGTGGATTCGGCCCAGGGCAGCGAAGGCTTCAGCGTCTGGTGTTTGATCCAGCGATTTTTCGAGGTACTCGCGGGCCTTGTCGTACTGACGGTCTTGCAGATACAGAAAACCTAGAGCCAGGAGAATGGATGGATTGCCGGGATGTTTTTCAAGCCAGGCCTCGCAATCATTGATGCGCTGCCCGCGCTCGCCCTCATTGACCTGCGAATACAGCCGCAGAGCATCGCGATCGGGACCTGATTTAAGCAGTTTTCGAAGCTGTTTGCCGCCGGCTTCAGGATGGCCGAGCTCGGAGGCTCGCCGAGCATAGGCGAGTACAATTTCGCGCAGGCTGCGCTGTTTCCAGCGAAGCGCGTCCCATGCCTTATCCAGCGATTCTAAACTGCTCGCTGCCGCCATTTCACGGCACGCCGCCAGGACTGCCAGGTCTTTTTCGCGCTGTTCATCAACAATACCGGCTTTTCGCAGCGCGGGCGTAAGCAATCGCACATCACGCCAGCGATCCAGCTCCTGGTAGTCTTGAAGCAAAAGCCGCAGCACGCCTGCGTGCTTGGGCTTTTTCAGGTGCAATGACTCCAGGATCGGCACCGCCTCTTCAATCCGGCCTTCAGCCGCCAGCATGCGGGCTTTTGCCAGGTCGGTGACAAAATGCTTGCGCCCAAAGCGCTTATCTGCAAGCTGCAGCCACTGATCGCGAGCCTGCACGTCAGACTGGCCCTGGGCTGCTTGGGCAGCCGCCAGGTAGCCGGCGGTGTTGCCGTGATGAGACAAGGACTTCGCAAGCGATTTTTCAGCCCGCTGCCAGTCGCCCTCAGTAAGCGCCAACAGCCCATTCTCCAGCTGGCGTTGAGCGCGGTACTCACGCTGGCGGCGCATCATTCGGCCGGGCAGACGAAACAGCCCGACCACGAGATTAATGGCAATCCAAAGCAAAATGACCGCGCCGACCAGGGTCAGCAGCGACATCTGCAGCCGGTAGTCACCAATATCAATCGAGACCAGGCCGGGGTCGGATAGCAATCGCGGAGCGAGCAATGCAGTGGCAATGAGCGCAACCAACGCAAGCGCAATCAGGATTAAACGCTTCACAACGAGTCGATGAGCCGGCTCAACGCACCAGCGGTTTGTCCGAGTTCTGTCGGCGCAGGCGCGACGCTCAAATCATCAATCGAATTCAGTTCAGCACGCACCGAGACCAGCGGCTCACTTTCGACCTGAAAGTACTCATCGATCAGCGCACTGATCTGACCCACACGCATTTTCAAAGCAGAAAGATCTCGGCGCTCAGCTGCCAATCCCGCTGCAGCCAGATTCAAACGCAGTTGCTCTTTGATCGCCACCACCATTTCAGTATCTAAACTTGTTCCATCGCGACGCTCAACCGTGACAAGTTTTCCGAGCGACTCGCGCATGCCACCCAGCCAACCCGGTTGTTCATCGTCAGTCGCAGCGGTATCGCCTGCATCCGCTGCAGCAGATTGGTTTGACTCAACGTTCGAATCTGCATTTTCTGTCAGCATTGGCCACGTATCAACCTGGCGCTCCCAACCGGCCAGGTTCGCACCCATGGTGGTCCAGTCTGGCGACTCCAAATCGCGGATCATGCGAATTTCATCGGCAATCAACTCGCGCGGCCGTGATAAACGACTATCATTAATAGCTGTAAGTTGCTGATTTACCTGTTCATAGAGATTCAACACAGCGGATTTTGCGCCGCCTAACTCCAAACGCGCTTTGGCCATGGACAACAGCGCCGAACTTTCGATCAAACTTAATTCAAGCGCGAAGTCACGTTCAGCCTCGCGCTGAACGCCTTGTTGCTGTTGGAGTTGCTGTTGGAATGATTGCGCCAGCTGCTCAATGCGCGATTCAATGTCGGCCTGACTGGCGGCCAGCTGGTTAACGCGTTGATCCATGTCGGCTAGCTGCTGATTGATCGCCAACTGATCCTGTTCAAGCTCTGTCGCAACGAGGGCGGCAGCTTCAGCATTCTCCTCAGCGTTATTGGAAGCAGGCGTGTCGAGGTCTTGAGCGACTACAGCGAAAGATTGAAAAAGAAACCAGCCAGCGAAAACAAGGCCGATCAGTGGATTAACTGAGCCGTGCAAACCTGATGTACCCGAGCCCGGTCCCAACCTGTTGAACCTGGATTTGATTGGACTCGTCCGATCATCTGCGATTAAGGGGGCAAACCTCGAATCCTTGTTGGTGCAGTTAGATGCAAGTATTTCGTTCAAAACTCGATTCGAGGTATTTTTTTTATTCATAAGCATAGAGATTTGATGATAATCCACCGACTACTGAGATTAACCCAAATATGACCCAAACGTTGTACAAAACGCGATCTCACTGGCTTCGCGCATCGCGTTATCCGAGCTTGTCCCCTGAACTTAAGCACAACTCAGTGCAGCCAACATTGCCGCATTATCAGCGCCCTGGCTCAGAAGCAATCGTGATGCCCCGAGGTCTTGAGCCATTCTGCCCAGTCGATCAGACGGAACGATGAACGTGCCTTGCTGCAAACGACGCCAGCTCGCATCAGGCAAGGCTCGCTCTAACCGCTCCAGGGCACTGCCACTGTAAATCAGGGTCACCCAGTCTGATGACGCGTTCAAGAGGGCCAGCTCAGCGCGCGTCGGCGTTTTCGTGCATCGCCTGTAGACATTCAATCGATGAACCTGCGCACCCCGTCGGCGCAATGTCCGATCAAGCAATCGCCGGCCTTCGCTGGCAGCCAGAATCAACCAGTGTTGACCCGCGACCAGTCTTATTTCATCAAGCGCCAACATCGCTTCACTGGTACCGCGGCTGGTCGGATAACACAATCGACGCAGCCCGAATTGAGCGGCCATATCGGCGGTTGCGGCACCCGGCACAATCGTAGGAATGTCTTTCAGTCGCGAGAAAAAACCCAAGGCATGAGCCTGGCGTACGCCTTCTTGCGAAGTCAAAATCAATCCATCAATTGTCATAAGTTGTGCAAATTGCGAACGCACGTCATCAGCATCGGGAACAGCTTGCAGCTCGATCAGAGGCAGATGCAGTGACCTGTATCCAAGAGATTCAAGATGCGAGCTTAGTCGTGCACCGGCCTGCCCAGTGCGTGTGACCAGCACATTCCGATATCCGCCAGGATTATTCACAGCGCGCCCTCCTATTTATGAAATCCAATACCCAAGGAGACCTGATACGGCAAAGATACGGCAAAGACACTGCAAAGGTTGATAGTTAATTCCCGCCTGAAACAAAAAACCCGCCAGAAAGGCGGGTTAAACCAGACTTGAATCGTCCGATCATCAATAAATCCGGGCGCCTGGCGCAGCCTCTCGAAGTGCTGGGGGCTTGCGTGTTGGCGTTGGCAGTAGGGGGTCGCACCTCAACAGACTGAACCGTGGATGGCGCCCGGAAAGCAAATCAATTAAACCCCTTCTACTTTCTACTTCTTCGGAATGTCTCACACTATTAGCGTCATGTCCAGCCCTTCTTGCTGAGTTTCGCTTACCGACAACCCAGACATTTTTGGATCTAAGGCCGGGCTACAGCATTTCAAGAATCGCTTGAGCGTCCTTATTCAGCAAAGCAGTGGCTACCTCGCGACCCATTACTTCAGCATTCAAGCGCCGACCCGAGGCATCTGCCTCCAGACACATCTGCCCATCGGGACTGCACAGCCTGGCCCGAATTGTCAGCCTATCGCCGTTCAGCGTGGCATGAGCGGCCAGCGGCATTCGGCAATCACCGCCCAATTCCGCGACGACTGCGCGTTCAGCGCGAACCTGGTCACGCGTTGCTGGGCACTCCAGGGGCGCAAGCGTTTCAATAACGTCGGTGTCGTCAGTTCGACATTGGACGACTATTACCCCCTGCCCCGGCGCTGGCAGGAACTCTGGCGGCACCAAAGGCTGATGATGTTCAGCTCTCAACTCCAGCCGCTCCAGGCCGGCTGCTGCCAGAATGACTGCATCCACCTGACCAGAAATGAGCTTGCCCAGTCGAGTTTGAACATTGCCTCGAATGGGAACAATCTCCAAATGCGGCCAGCACCGCAGAAGCTGGGCCTGGCGTCGCAAACTGGAGGTGCCAACCGTGCTGCCAGCGGGCATCCGCTCAGGACGACGTCCGTCACGAGTCAGCCACCAATCGACCCAATTCGCCCGCGGAAGAACAACGCTGAGCGCCAATCCATCAGGATTCTGGGCTGGAACGTCTTTGAGGGAATGCACGGCAATGTCGGCGCGAGAATCAAGCAGCGCAATTTCCAGCTCTTTCAAAAACAGGCCTTTACCGCCAATCTCAGCCAGGGAGCGATCAAGTATCTCATCGCCCTTGGTGCTCAACGGAACCAGTTCTGTCGTCAATCCAGGGTGCGCGCGCTTGAGCTGGTCAGCGACGTGATTACTCTGCCATAGCGCCAGTTTCGACTGTCGCGTAGCAATACGAATATGCGTCATGACAGTCCTCTTAACACCCGACGAACTTCGGGCAGATTGCGCCGACTGACTTCCGGCTGCACGTCAACATCATCAATCTCTACTCGCTCCGAACCGCCTTCATCCCGAAACAGTGCGCGCAAAAACAATCTGGCCACCAGCGCATTACGGTGAATTCGCAAAAACTGCTGGCCGAACCGTTGTTCAAGCTGCACCAGTGAGTCTTCGACCAGCGCTACGCCGCCTAGGTAGTGCACGCTGACATATTTATCCTCAGCAATCAGCGCCCTGATTTCACCAAGCGGAATGCGCGTAATGCGCTCGGCAAGCCGGGCGACGAGAATCGGTTCGTCCTTGATCTCACTTATACGGTCTCTGACTCGCGTAAGCGCGGCCTCAAGCCGCTCTTGACGCACCGGTTTGACCAGATAATCGGCTGCACGCACGTCGAAGGCCTCAACAGCATAGCGCTCAAAGGCGGTCACGAAGACGATTGCGGGTGCCGGGTCACTGGAGCGATTGTAATGCGCACGCAAATCTCGCGCTAAGCTGAGGCCGTCCTGGCCAGGCATCTCTACGTCCAGAAGCAGCAGATCAGGTTTGAGCGTTTGGCACAGCGCAAGCAGGTCACCACCGTCTTCGCACTGGCCGATCAGTTCAGCGTTTTCGCAGCGTTGGAGCAATCGGGCCAGGCGATCACGCGCTGGTGCTTCGTCATCGACCAGTAGAACACGCAGACCTCGGCTCACGACCAGCGCTGATCGAGCCACCTGTCAATGGCTTGAATCTCCTCCGGCGATACCGAATGTGGCATTGGATATTCATGCCACTCGACTTCGAAACCCGCTGCTGAGAGCCGCTCAGAAGCAGAACGGCCCAAACTAATGGGCACGACTGGGTCCTGGCTGCCGTGAGCCATAAAAATCGGCGGTGATGATGGGTCCGGCGCACGCCACCGTTCAAGCGCGTCGGCTTCGAGCAGATAACACGACAGGGCCATAATTCCGGCCAAAGCCGGGGCCTGGGCCAGCCCGGCCCGCAGCGCAATTGCACCACCCTGCGAAAAGCCGGCCAGCACAATGCGCTCAGCTGCAATGCCGCCGTCAATCTGCTTTGCGATCAAGTTTTCGACGGCCTCAACCGAAGCACGAATACCTTCAGCGTCTTGATCACGATCAATTGAGAGGCCAAGAATGTCATACCAGGCGCGCATCGCCATGCCACCATTGACGGTCACCGGACGCACCGGCGCATGCGGAAAGATGAACCGGACAGATCGAGATTGAGCGGCCTGCAGGTGCGGTACAATCGGCACGAAATCGTTTCCGTCTGCACCCAGACCGTGGAGCCAAATGACCACGAACTCAGGGTCAGGACCGGTTTCCTTGACCACGCTTTCTAACTGTTTGCTATTGGATTGATTCATGCGTTTGATTCTACCCGGACTTGCTGTGCTTCTGCTGACCGCGTGCGGCTTGAAAAATGACTTGTATCTGCCCGAACAAGAGCTTGTCGAACCTGATCAAATGATCGCGCCTGAAAGCAGTCAGGACGAAAACAACGACGAGGGACAAGACGGAGGTGACGACAATGCGCCGAACGCCTGAACCCGAGTTGATGGATGCACCAGCGCAGGCTTCAGCCTACGCCGAGGCCGATTTCAGCGAATCCAACCAGGCCTTTGTTGATCAATTTGTCGCCCTGGCAGACGGCCACGAACGACGTAGTCCAGCCGTAATTGACCTCGGCTGCGGTCCTGGCGATATCTGCATTCGGATTGCTCAGGCCCTGCCCGACTGGCACATCATTGGCCTGGATGCCGGTCCCAACATGCTGAAACTCGCGCAAGCCGCTGTTGATGCGAAGCAATTGAGCCATCAGATCAGCCTGGTCCATGCTCACCTGCCTTGCACATTGCCCGAGATTGACAGCGATGACCAAGCGCGGAACAGCCTACAGGCGACGGTTCAGGCAATCGTATCCAACAGCCTGCTCCATCACCTGCCGGACCCGATGTCCTTGTGGACGACCATTGCTGAGCAGGCACCTGCCGGCTGCTTGATTCAGGTAATGGATTTGCATCGCCCGGAGACTGTCGATCAAGCCCAAGCGCTTGTCAAAGCCTATGCTGGTGACGCTCCCGACGTACTGGCCACCGACTTTTACAACAGTTTGTTGGCTGCCTACACTGCCGATGAGGTAGAAGCCCAGCTGCAAGACTGTGGCCTCGGCCATCTCACTGTGAACCAAACGTCTGATCGCCACTGGCAGGTTCAGGGCATCATGACCGCTCGCTGATCGTAAAACTCATCGCTTCAACTTGAATCTCGCCCAATGGATTTTTTACCGACCTGAATGATGTTCGAGTTCACCAAGCTGGAAGCCTTGGGCAATGACTTCGTGCTCGTAGATGCGCGCAATCAAGGCTTTCGACCCACCCCGGCCCAGGTTCGCCAACTCGCGGATCGGCGCAAAGGCATCGGCTTTGACCAGCTTTTGATTTTGCGAGACAGCGCCACTGCGACCGTTCGCGTCGACATCCACAACCATGACGGCAGCCACGCTGAGCAATGTGGGAACGGGATGCGCGCGATTGCTTTGTTTTTGCAGCAAAAAGCCGACGGGCCGAATCAAGCGACGCTGGAAACGCCAGCGGGTCCGGTTATCGTGACTGTCGAACATCCTGATAAAATTAGTGCGGAATTGCCAGCGCCAGATTTCGAGCCGCCACCGCGCAGCCCCTTGGCCCAGGGCCAGACTTGGACAGAATCCATCGACGGCATGTTGCTTTCTTTGAATTTTGTGAACCTGGGCAACCCGCACTTGGTTATCGAGCTTGATCAGCCAGCCTCGCCGGAATTGCTTGCCCTTCTTGGACCCCGGCTGAGCCAGCACCAGCTGCTGCCAGATGGTGCCAATATCAGCTTCGCTCACGTCATTGATGACACTCACGTCGTTTTATCGGTGTTCGAACGCGGTGTCGGCCCGACGCTGGCGTGTGGCAGCGGCGCGTGCGCCACGGCGGTCAGCCTGATCAAAAACCATCGGCTGGCCAACTCAGTCAAGATCGATCAGCCAGGCGGGCACCTTGTGATAAATTGGCCCGGTTCGGGTCAGCCCATCACAATGACAGGGCCAGCTCGACGGCTTTTCGATGGGCATTTTGATTCTGATACGTTTTTCAAGTAATAAGCAGCCCTAACGACCATTACGCATCGTAATTTTTTATGCCAAAAGAATCGACCCGATGACCACAACCAACGACGTACTAAGCTGGCTGGGGAAGAACCCCAATTTACTGATCGATCACCCTGAGCTTCTTGATCAGCTCAAACTGCCGCATGATGTTGGAACAGCGTCTTTGATTGAGCGTCAAGTTGAGCGCCTGCGAGAAACCAATCTCGAACTCAAGCAACGCCTGAGCACGTTGACCCGAATTGCCGGTGACAACGAGCAGTTGATTCGCCGACTGCACGCATTGACCCTTGCGCTGACGGCCGAAGATTCTGTTGCTGAGTGCCTCAAGACCTTGGTCGAACGTCTGCACAATGATTTCCAGGCCGATTCAGTGCGGCTGCATCTGAATTCTCATCCCGAGGATCAAAACACAATCGGCCTGAACTCGGATGAGCCAGGCGAGCTTTCTCAGATCATCGTGCATTCTGAATGGCCTGAACCGTTGGCCAGGCTTCTTGATCACGACGAGGTCAAATGCGGTCGGCTGACCCGCAAAAAAGTGACTGCCCTGTTTGGCGCTGAAATTACGCCATCGTTGGGCTCAGTTGCAGTTGTCCCACTGACGGGCGTCGGCCTGCTGGCCATCGGATCAAAACAGGCTGATCGTTTCTACCCCGGCATGGGCACGCTTTTCCTTGAGCTTTTGGCCGACACCCTGGTCTCGCGGCTGGCAGATTATCGGACGTTTCGGCGCAAGCGTGCCTGAATCAGAGGAAACTCGTCTGTCGGAAGCCGTTGATGAATTCATCGCGCATGCACGGCACGAACTGGGCTTGAGCGAAGCTAGTCTGGACGGATACGGTCGCGATCTTTCCCAGTTTCTGGTCTGGACTCGCAAGAACAACTTCGACGACCCATCAGAGCTGAGCGCAGCCGAGGTGCGTGCGTTTGCCGCGGCCCGCCACCGCCAGGGTTTAAGCCCGCGCAGCATTCAACGCCAGCTCTCAGCGCTACGACGCTTTTTCAGATATCTGCGACGCGAGGGACGAATCCAGGGTGATCCCGTTGACGGCGTACGCGCGCCGAAAGTCAGACGACGACTGCCACGACCGCTGGATGTCGACCAAGTCATCGCGCTGCTTTCAATTCCCGAAGACAGTGAATTAGCAACCCGCGATCGAGCCATGCTCGAATTGTTTTACACCTCGGGCCTGCGAGTCAGCGAATTGGCCGGTTTGACCTGGGATCGACTCGACCAAAATGAGGCTTTGGTGCGGGTGGTCGGGAAAGGTAATAAAGAACGTCTCATACCGGTGGGCCAGCACGCGCTGCGCGCCTTGGCGCAGTGGCAGCGCGTGCATAAAACCCTGCCTGAGCCAGAACAGACGCTCGATAACGAGAAACCACGTATTTTCACCAGCCTCAAAGGCAAACCTTTAACCGTGCGCGCCATTCAAAAACGCGTCGCCTACTGGTCCGAACGTCAAGGCCTGGATCAAACCGTGCATCCTCACCAGCTGCGGCACTCGTTTGCCTCGCATATTCTGGAATCATCGGGCGACCTGCGCGCGGTCCAGGAGCTTCTCGGCCACGCCAATCTGACAACCACCCAAATCTACACCCACCTCGACTTCCAGCACTTGGCCAAGGTCTACGACGAAGCCCACCCCAGAGCACAGAAAAAGGCACGAAAATCAGGACACGGCCATTCACCGAGCAAACCTAAAAACCAGGAGGGTTATTAGGCGCGCACTTATCGACGCTTGAAAGTGGCAGAAGAACCTACGTAGTCAGACTCACTGTCGAGAATCGTTACTCTTGTTGATCAAAGACGGCTAAATGGCATCGCGACCAAAAATCAGTCAATAATCGTCCAGATCGCTTGCGAACAATGCCTCAATCCGTCGAAAAGTCTTAAATTCAAGATGGTTGCCGCTAGGGTCACTGATAAACATGGTTGCCTGCTCGCCCTTGCGTCCCTCGAAGCGAACATTGGGCTCGATTACAAATTCAAGCTGTGCAGCGCGCAAGCGATCAGCCAGCGCATAAAATTGTGACCACTCTAAAATCGGGCCGAAATGACTGGCTGGCACCTGGTGTCCATCGACATCGTTGGATTGTCGGGCGGGAACTTCATCAGCGTCAGTGCGATGGAGGACCAGCTGATGACCGTAAAAATCCAGATCAACCCAGTGCGCAGATGATCGCCCAGTGGGGCATCCGAGCAGTTCGGTGTAAAAGGCCAGCGTCTGATCCAGATCTTGCACCGGCAGCGCCAAATGAAAGCGCGGATAGGGCGTGGTTGGAAGATGCGAGTCATGCTCAGCTTGTAAACCCGATTCAGGCGATTGATCAGCACTCATCAGCTCATCCATTTCAATAACTTGGTCTTGAATTGGGTGTAAGGCGCGAAGCGAATCGAGATCTCCGGCCAGCGCCCCCGTCGCATTACGGATTTAAGGTGACTCAGCCGATCAAATCCCGCCTGGCCGTGATAACTACCAATACCAGACTCACCGACGCCGCCGAACGGCAGATCGGGCACCGACATGAAGAAAATGACATCGTTGATGCACATGCTGCCTGCGCTGACTCGTTCTACAAACTGATTCTCCGTCGCCGTGCTGCGAGTAAACAGGTAGGCCGCCAGTGGCTTCTCGCGATTGCGAATAAATTCGATGGATTCATCCAGACTGTCGGATTCCAATATCGGCAGGATCGGACCGAAGATTTCTTCCTGCATGATTGGCTCATCAGCACTGACTTCAGTAAGCACCGTCGGCTCGATGCGCGCAGCCTCATTGTCAGTCTTGCCGCCGATCGCAATTTGACCCGAATCGAGATAGCCGATCAAGCGATCAAAATGACCGCGATTGATGATCTTGCAGTAGTCAGAACTGGAAAGTCGGTCTTGGCCGTACATGGACTCAAGCTCTTCTTTCATGGCCGTGACAAGCGCCTCGCGCTCCTCCGGGTGGACCAGGACGTAATCTGGCGCAATGCAGGTCTGACCCGCGTTCAGCGTTTTACCCCAGACCAGTCGGCGAGCCGCAGAGCGAATATCGGCACCCTGGTCGACGACGCAGGGGCTTTTTCCGCCCAGCTCCAGCGTGACCGGCGTGAGATGCTCGGCCGCCGCACGCATGACGATTCGACCGACTTTTGCGCCGCCGGTATAGAAAATATGATCAAAGCGCAGTTTGAGTAACGCCGTTGTTTCTTCCACCGCGCCCTCGACCACTCTGACCGCACGTTCATCTAGATACTTTGGAACGAGCTCGGCAATCAAACGCGAACTGTGGGCGGCAATTTCAGACGGCTTGAGCAGTGCAGCATTTCCGGCCGCGAGCGCTGGAATCAGTGGGCCGAACAGGAGTTGAATCGGATAATTCCAGGCGCTCATGATGAGCACAACACCGAGTGGCTCAGGCTGGACCCAGCTAACCCCCGGTTGCCCGATCAACGGCGTTGTCACTTTGCGTCGACGCGTCCATCGCGATAAACGATGTTTGGCGTGCTTGATCTCCGCGTACAGCAGTCCAATTTCAAGCTGGACTTCGTGGGCCGGCTTGCTCAAATCAGCCGCCAGCGCCTGCTCGATCGCCGGCTCATTATCTTTCATCAGGGCGTCCAAGGCCTCTAGCTGATCGCGGCGCCATTCAAGCGATCGCGTTTTGCCAGCGTTAAAGTTAGCGCGCAGTTCTGCCAATAGCGCGGGATAGTGCACGATCGAAGTTGTCATAGG
>JGI12210J13797_11912786_pt1 | contig 16787 bp, 14 predicted proteins | sample ElkSlonscriptome_3_FD_13797 | JGI IMG/M metagenome (IMG submission 13797)
GAGGGGACCCGGCACAGCCGGGCGGTGAAGTCGCGGAGAGAGTTTTGGCCTACTTTTTGCTCCATCAAAAAGTAGGTCGCACACCCAGCGAAGCTGGCGGCGAAACCGCTTTTGAATTTCAAGCCAAAATAAAACAACGGGTCATAAGCCGCCGAAGGCGAGCGGCGAAACGCTTTCGATTTTGAATTTGAATTTGAATAACCACCAATAAACCTATTAATGATTACTATGACCGCTTATGCGCCAGATCAGAATGTTCACACAACAACCGCTTGCAGTTGATCAGGTCGTCGACCTGGAATCTCGTGCCAGAAAACACCTGGTTCAGGTCTTGCGTAGACGTCCTGGTGATGCCGTGACGCTGTTCAATGGTTCAGGCCAGTTCTTTGATGGTGTCATCCAGGAAGGCGCGGATACAAGGTGCTGCCAGGTGCGCATCGCCAATGCTTATCCGGCGCAGACAGAATCCAACTTGCGCTTAGCGCTTGTTCAGGCCATTGCCAAGGGCGACAAGATGGACTGGATTATTCAGAAGAGCGTCGAGCTTGGAGTCGATGCCATCTACCCGGTGACGACCGAACGAACCGAGGTCAGCCTGGACGAACGGCGCGCTGAGCGACGCAGGCGCCGCTGGGTTGAGATTGCGATCGCGGCCAGTGAACAATGCGGCCGTGCCATCGTGCCCGAAGTACATGCACTGCAACCCCTGAAAGCGCTGGATCCGTTGCCTGGCGATCCTGCCTTGCTGTTACAGCCAGGTCAGGCTCAAACCCTGAAGCAGCTTGATTTGCAGAGCGACGGTGGGATTCGGCCGGTGATTCTGATTGGACCCGAGGGCGGTTTTTCTGAATCAGAATGCGCCGAACTGACCCAACGCGGTTGTCAGTCAGTAACGATTGGACCGCGAGTGCTGCGTACCGAATCGTCCGGGCCGGCGATGCTGGCCGCCTTGCAGTCGCTGTATGGAGATTGGCAGTAGATCAGAGCAGCGCTTTGTACAGGCCTGACATCAGCCAGCCAGCGGCAGCGTTCCGTATACCGCATGCGCGACGAGTTGGCCGATCCGATTCAAGTCTGGCACGCTCGCCTGGCGATCGCCGATCAAGACGTCACCGGCCAGCGCGATATGCGAACTGCTATCAGGTACTTCGGTAACCAGATCACGAGTCAGCGTGACCAGACGCGGAAATCCCTGGGCCAGAATTCCAATATACGGAAGACGTTCATTACTGATCAGCGACTTGCTGATGCAGATCTTGGCATCGACCGTATCTTCCGCCTCCACCTGTTCGGTCAGGATCGGTATCGAGATCACCGGCACCTGCCAACCTTGCCAGATCACATTTCCCAGGATCCAGCCTGGCCCGCGGTCTTCGCTTTCGGGCGTACTGTAGGCTACGATTTCCGCGATATTGGCATTGGGTATCAGCAGCTCTCCACCGGTGACCGGAATCATGATGCTGCGAATTTCGATATCACTCATGGATCAGTCCTTGCTGTTTGGTTGCGGCAGATCCAGCATTTCAAACACTTCCCGAACCAGCTTGGCTTCCTGGTACGGCTTGATCATGTAGCGATTTACGCCCAGCGACTTGGCATGATCCCGGTGCTTGTCGCCAGAACGCGAAGTGATCATCATGATCGAAAGGTCCTGCAACCGTTGATCGTCACGCACATGTGCGGCGACTTCGAATCCATCCATGCGCGGCATTTCGATGTCGAGCAACATCAGATCCGGGATTCGTTCGTACAGCTGTTCAACGGCCTCGACCCCATCCCGGGCAGTGATGACTTCAAGCCCGTGATGTTCGAGAATTCTTGAGGTCACCCGACGCATCGTGATGGAGTCGTCCACAACCATGACCAAAGGTGTACGTTTGACCTCGTCTTCAACGGCCCGATCGGTCGTGTCTTCGACATGTCCAGGTAGTAGCTGGTGATCGATTGCTCGACCAATCAATGGCGCGATATCAAGAATAATGACGACCTGGCCATCACCCATGATGGTTCCGGCCAGGACGCCCGGAATTGCGCTGACCTGAGGACCAACCGGCTTCAGCACGATTTCGCGATGACCCTGAATTTCTGAAACGCGAATCGCGGCCCGCTGATTGCCCACTGCAATCATCAGCAGCGACATGTTGCCTTCCTCGAGCACTGCAGGTGGTAAGCCCAGCTGAGCTTCCAGCTCGATCAGCGGGAAGTCATCGCCGCCATAGCGATACAGGCCATCGCCTGCCAGGGCCTGTTGCCAGTCGTCGGGACTGATTCGCGCGACACCGCGAACGGCTTGCAGCGGGATCGCAAACGAGCGTTCGCCAGCCTGAACAAAAATGGCCTGCATCACAGCGAGACTGAGCGGAATGCGCAGCTCGAACTGCGCGCCCTGGCCGGGCTCGCTTTGCACATTGATCCGGCCGCCGATCTGTCGGGTTTCGCTTGCAACTACTTCCATGCCGACGCCGCGACCAGAAAGTTCACTGACTTCATCGGCTGTTGAAAATCCTGGCTGGAAGATCATTTGAGCGACTGCGTCATCATCTTCAGCCTGTTCCGGTGACAACAGGTTCTGGTCCAGCGCACGATCGCGGATCTTGTCCAGGTTCAAGCCTTGACCGTCGTCACTGATGCGGATAATGAGCTCGGTTGCTTCACGCTCGACGTCGATTGTGATCTGGCCGGTTTCCGATTTATCCGCCTGCTTGCGCTGGTCGGTCGTTTCCAAACCGTGTGCGACTGCGTTTCTGAGAATATGCTCGATTGGAGCCGTCATGCGGTCCAGAATGTTTCGGTCCAGCTCGCCTTCGCCGCTTAATCTGACATTGAGCTCGGCCTGTTTTTCAACATCACGGGCCGCATTGCGAACCACGCGCCGGAGGCGTGGAGCGATGGTGCTGAAGGAAACCATTCGGGCCTGCATCAAACCTTCCTGCAGCTCGGTGTTTACCCGGGCCTGTTGCATCAGCAGGGTTTCGGACTGTCGACTGGAACTATCCATCAGCTCGGTCAGGCTGTTTAAGTCACTGACCGATTCTGCCAGCGCACGAGACAGCTGCTGAATGGTTGAATACCGGTCCATTTCCAACGGATCGAAGGTCGAGTCTTCGTCTTCGCGCTCACGCTCATGGCGCGACAGGATCTGCGTTTCAGTTTCCTGCTCGAGCTTGCGGAGCTGTCCGCGTAAACGCTGGACGGTTTCTTCGATTTCACTGACATGATTGCGGAAACCGCCGAGTTCCTGTTCAATGCGGGAGCGGAAGATGCTGACCTCACCGGCGAAATTCAGCAGTTCCTCGATACGGCTGGAATCCATCCGAATCGTGCTGCTGCGCTGCGTCGAGGTGTCGGCCGCCGGTGCCAGCGCATCATCATCGGGCACAGGAGCGGCCGCTTCCTCCGTTTCGATTTCCAGCTCGCCAAAGTGCGTGGCCGTCGGCATCGGTTGACGCGCAGCGACTGCTTCGAGCATGGCGTGGAGGTGATCACTGCCGGTTTCAAACGAGTCGATGCTCTCTGGCGTGGCCTGCTGCTGCCCACCGGCGATGCCCTCGAGCAAATCTTCCAGTACGTGGGCCACTTCACCGATGGCGTTCAGGCCGGCCATCCGAGCGCTGCCCTTGATGGTGTGGACATCGCGCTGGAGCGCCGTGACCAGCGATCGGTCGGCAGGCGCTTCGCGCCACTGTTGAAGTACGGCGTCGGCGCTTTCTAGACGCTCATGTCCTTCTTCAACGAACAGCTCGAGCAAATCCTGATCGAGTTCAGCATAATGAACAGACGTCGCGGTTGATTCTGCCGTCGCGGCCACGTTGTCCGAATCTGCAGCAGGCTCTTGAGCCCGCTCAGGCGCATCCAATTGTCCAAGCTGGGCTGGATCCCACGGCTCGAATTCGGCAACGCGGGCGACTTGGATATCAGATTCCATTTCAGGCGTGGTTTCTGCATCGGTCGCGTCGTCACCGGATTCTTCGTCAAATCCAGCTTCATCGTCTTCGAGTCGGGCGTCGTCCGCCTCTGATGTATCTGGCGCGTCTTCGTCCAGTTCGTCATCGGAATCGTCTAGCCCATCAGTATCGTCCGTGTCGTCCGAAGCATCGGCCAGAGTCGGCGATTTGTCGTCCTCTTCAGGCGCTGGTTCCGATTCGAGTTCCGGCACTGGTTCCTCTTCGGCCAACGTCTCAGTGTCGACGTCGACAGCGGATTCGGGTGCAGATTCAACGGCCAGCGTTTCGTCCTCGCGATCTGAGCGCGCCGTTTCATCAATGTCCACCCCGTCGGTGGCTTCCGCCTCGCTGCCGCTGGCTTCGACTGAAGTCGGTTCGGTCTCGCTGGTGGATTCGTCCGATGCTTCGTCATGATTCGTCCATTCAGCAAACTCGTCTTCCGCAAAGATGGCGTCGCGCTCGTCGTCCAGGGCCGTCTCGGTGTCGCGGTCTCCTTGGTCTTCGCCGTGGGCAAACGGCTCCTGTTCATCGGATATTGCTGAGTCCGTCCAGTCCTCATCGCCGGATGAGGATGCTTCAACGGCTTCAAAGTCGCTTTCTTCGATTTGATCGACTTCAGAATCCGTATCGCTTGTGCTTGCAGGCTCATCCGGTTCTTCATCGTCGGCTTCGGCCTCGAACAGCGCATCCTCAGTGGAATCCTGGAACGGCGTCGATTCGAGCTCCTGCTCAACCGTTTCAGGTTCATGTGATTGATCTTCGAGGGGCTCATCGGACGCGTCTTCATCTGCTGAGGCTGCGTCGGCTTGGAGGGTATCTGAGGCCTCCTCGGCGTGTTCAATTTTCGCTTCGTCTGCTGGTTCAGCGGTTTCTTCCGACAGTGTCTTGTCGGCCGGCTCGTCCGTGTGCGCAACGTCAGGCTCGGCATCATCGGCATCGGCTTCGATTTCGGCTTCGGTTTGATCCTGGTCCGCCGGCTCAGCGGCGTCCCGATCCGACGCCGGTTCGTCAGCGCTATCCTGGTCAGCATCAGCCAGGCTCAGTGAACCAGTCTGGTCAAGATCGAATGCGGGTTCTGACGATTCGGTCGGTTCAGTCGGCTTGAACTCGCCTGCCGGCAGCAGTTCGAGTTCGTCGGCAGTGGGTTGTTCAGGCGCTGCAGGCTCAACCTCTGATTCGACCGCTGGATCGGTCTCATCAAGCGCAGTTTCCGGCGTGACTGCCGATTCGGTCTCGGTGCTGTCTTCGTCGCGTGCCTGACGATGCAGTCTTTGGGCGAGCTGATTAGCCCGTTCAGTCAACGCTGCACTTTCAAAATGTGTTTCGGCAACGGCTTGATTCTGCAGTCGATTCAGTCGATGTTTTAGCAGCGTTTGCACGTCTGCCATCAGCTCGGTGGCGTCTTCGTCCGGCTCGGTCTCGTCGTCCAGTAGGTCTTGCATGTAATTTTCAACGGCCTGCAGGCTCTCGGCTTCATCACCGATCGGAGCCAGGCGGAGCGTGCCCTTGATGGTGTGCAACGACAGAATCAGCTCACTGCTGACGGGCTGCGGCCAGCCCTGTTGCCGGCTGTTGTCTACCCAGGCTTCGACGGTTTGCAGATGTTCGCCGATTTCCTTGATCATCAGTTTGACCAAGGCCGGATCAAGCCCTTCAAGCTCGGGCATTGAAGCGGGTTGATCAAGCTGTTCGGCCTGTGTAACCAGCTCAGCCGCCGCGTCCGGCAGAGCTGCGTTGCTGTCATCAACGAACCGTTCGCGCAGTTCGGGCAGCTGCCCGATCGCCTGTCCAATCAGATCGACCACCTGGTCCGGACCGTACTGGCCCTCCATGGTCTGGTTCAGGATTTGTTCGAATGCCCAGGCAAACTCACCAATCTGTTCGGCACCGGCCATCCGGCCTGATCCCTTCAAGGTATGAAAGGCTCGTCGAATGTCGGTCAGCAAATCCTGGTTGTCGAGTTGATCACGCCAGTCCGGATAATGCGACTGCAGTCCGGCCAGCTGCTCATCGAATTCTTCGAGAAAGATTTCTTTGAGGTCGAAGTCGTCATCGTCAAGCGCTGTTTCCGCCGGTTCGGCAGGTTTTGATGTCGGCTCGGCTGCCGTCCGGTCGGCGTCTTCTTCAGCAGCGTGTTCAAGGTAGCCCATGTCAATCAGGCGGCTGCGAGCAGCATCCAGATAATCGGCACCGCGCTGATCGTGACGATTCAGGCTGTCGAGGTAGAACTCGGTCACGATCAGCGCCTCGGCCAGGCTTTCGAGTTGATTGCGATCGACCTCGGCATAGTCCTGGCCAACCATCTGGCCCTCGATCCAGCCGGCGCTGGCGTCCAGCAATTCAGCTGCATCGCCAAGACCGGACATGTACAGCGCATGCGCTGTTTGTTTCAATAAGCCGGAGGCCTGCTTACTGCTTTCGTCTTCGCCCTTGCCGCGATGTTGTTGATCGAGCTGGTGCTTGGCTTGATTCAGATTGTCGAGTGCTTCATGCACCAATTGGCGCATGACCCGGCGATATTCGGCGGGTGGCAACTGTGACTCGGCTTCCTCAGGCAACACGTCGGGTGGCTGGCCCAGAAAGACAACGCACTCTTCCAGCTCGGACTCGACCAGCAGCAAATCATGCGCGATTGTCTGTAGCCCGGGATCATCCGGGTCTGGCTTGATGTCATTGAGGGCATCGGCCTGATTGGCCACACGCTTGGCCAGCCGGTCCAGTGACAGCATGCTGAGGCTCTCGGAGACCGAACTCAGTAATTGCGAAACCGGCTCGGTCGAGCTGTCTTCATCCGATCGACCCATCAAATATTCATTCAATGTGCCTTTGGCTTCATTCAGCGCGCCCAGCGCAGCCTCGGCCATGGCTGTAAACAATGCCCGGTTTCTTCCGGTCAGCACACGTTGAGCCTGTGTCAGCTCTTCTTCATTGAATTCATCGGCTTCAATTTCGATTGGCGTGACTGGTTCGGCGTCAGGCCCGGCGATGACTTCAAGTCGATCAATCAGGGGTTGCCAGATTTCCGGTATGTCGGGCGCGCCGGTTTCCAGCCGCTCGAGATTGGCTGGAAGCATGGCGATGGCTTCAAGTATGACGCCGGCCGCTTCAGCATCCGGCTGATTGCCTAATCCGTGCATGGCATTGGCAACATGACCGGCGAGTTGCGCATCGCCGACCAGCTCCAGCGTCGCCAACGTTCGATGCAGCTGCGTGGCTGCAGCCCTGGACTGGTCCATATCGGGTGCAGTACTCTGCGCTTCACCGGCCCAGCTTTCCAGTCCGAGTCGAATGGTGTCGCACAGCGCTTCGAGGTGCGGACGCACCCATTGAACGCCCTGAGCTCGGGCCGCGGCGTGAGTATTCAGCATGCCTGTCTCGTTCGCTTGGTCTTGACCATGGGCCTCATGCGTACCGCAGGCCGATCAGCCCTGGTCTTCTGGCAGCTTGAAATCCGAAACTGATTCGCGCAGGTCGCGCACCAGGTCAGCCAGGCTGATCACTGAACGCGCGGTATGACCCGTACCTTCGGACGTCTGTACCGAAATTTCGCGAATGGAATTCATCAGCGTGGCAATCTTGCCGGCATTCTGCGATTGCTGCTGCGCCTGGCCGGAAATGTCCTGAATCAGCTTGGCCAGATCATTCGAGACGGTCTGAATGGATTCCAGCGCATCACCTGCATCTTCGGCGGTTCGTGCACCGGTAACAACCTGGGCAGTGGTGGCTTCCATTGATGTCACAGCTTCAGACGTATCCGATTGAATGGTCTGAACCAGTGTTTCGATTCGGCGGGTCGCATTGGTGGCGCGTTCAGCCAGTCGTTGAACCTCATCGGCAACGACCGCAAAGCCACGACCGGCCCCGCCGGCCGATGCGGCCTGAATTGCGGCGTTCAACGCAAGCACGTTGGTTTGCTCGGAAATGCCGTTAATCAATTCAACAATGTCACCGATTTCCTGTGACGATTCGCCCAGTCGCTTGATTCGTTTCGACGTGTCCTGAATCTGATCTCGAATGTGGTCCATGCCCGAAATCGTCTCGCGCACCATGGTGGCACCGCGGTTGGCGATTTCGACCGAGTTCTGCGCGACTTCGGCTGACTCGCTGGAGCGTTTGGCCATTTCATCGAACGATTCGGCCATGCTGTTGATGGTGTCAGTGGCGACACGAATTTCGCGCGCCTGGTGCTCGCTGGCTTCGGCCAACTGGGTGGTGGTGGCCTCGGTTTCCTGAGCCTGCGCAGCCACTTGTCGAGCCGTGTTGTTGACGCCTGAAACCAGATCGCGTAGCGCTTCCACCGCATAGTTGACCGAATCGGCAATCGCGCCCGTCACGTCCTCGGTGACTGTAGTTTCAACGGTCAAGTCACCGTCAGCCAGTGAGCTCATTTCATCGAGCAGGCGGAGGATGGCTTCCTGGTTTCGCTGGTTCAGATCGGCCGTTTCCTGTGCGCGGCGTCGCTGCGCAAAATACAGGTTCAGGCCGACGATCAACAGCAGCAGCAATACAGCAGCGGCCAGCGCGATGCCGACCAGCAAAGACGGCCATAACCGGCCCTCGTCAAGGCCGGTATATTCGTCGGCCAGCGTACGTGCCTGTTCGGTCAGGCTTTCTGCTTCGAGAAAGATCTCATCGGCGGCCTCGCGTACTTCAAACAGGTCGGATGAGCCGGTCAGTACAGTATCAACATCGATCTTGACTTCTTCGAAAATCGGCTGGATTTCGGCCAGGTCGTTCAACACATCCTGGTTGCGCACTGCAGGCAGCCCCAGATTTTCATCGCCGGTCAGCAGGCCTTGCAGCACCTGGTCAAACAATACGGCATCGCGACTGAATGCATCGGCTGCCGTGATGGCGCCAGTCCCTCCAGCCAGGATTTCATTGACCCGGCGCAACATCCGGTCAGCCAGTACCAACTGGCGGCTGCCGACATAAATCTGCGCAGCCGGTGTATTGGTCTGGATCATGGTGCGCACCGCCTGATCCGACAGGGCCTGGAGCTGCGGCACATTCGTTGCAAACGCTGCGGCCGAGTCGGCCAGGTCGAGTACCAGCTCACTGCGGCTCAGGATGCGCTCGGCCTCGGCTTCGATCCGCTGCCAGATCTGTTCCAGAGTCGCCAGGTTGTCATTGACCGTATCGGGTGATGGCGGCAGGTCGATGGCCGGATTGCCGTTTCGCAGTTGGTCAATGGACTCGCTGATGATGTCCCGCGTCTGACTGAGTTCGTCGAACGCATCGAAGTTGCCCACGGCCGCTTCACCCGAGGCTTTCGCGAGTTGCTGCGCACGAACCTGGATTTCAGTCGTCAGGGCAAGATACTGGTTCTGTTGGATGTTGCGCTGATTGAGCAGATAGAAGTTCAGCGCAACCGCACCAATCAGAACAATTAGTATCAGGAATAGCGCGATTTGAGCCGGGCTCAGTCGGCGATCCAGTAATTGTGTAGTTGTACTGCTCATCTCAGCCTCTCTTGTAACTTATAAACGCAATGAACACGTTTTCGAATGATCAAAATTATTGTAATGTGTTTTGCCGATTTCCGAGCGCCACGACTCATGCGGTTGCATTCAGAAAACTTGAATCTGTCATCAGGTCGGATAACCTGAGAATTCCCCAAAAATCATCGGCCAACTGAAAACGATGTTGGACCAGTCCATCGAGCTGCCGGTCTGAATCCGTTTCAGGGCTGGTGTCATTGCGATTGAAGTGGCGCTGTCCGAACACCTCGTCAACGATCAATCCCAGATAGCGACCCTGCATTTTGGTCAGGAGCATCCGCGTTCGAGCGGTAATCGGTGTGCGGCTACCAAACAGGAACCAGCCGGTATCGATGATCGTAACCAGGTTGCCGCGGACGTTGGCGAGTCCAATCAGCCAGTCACTTGCGCCAGGCACGGGCGTGCTGTCGGCCAACGGTACGATTTCCTCGATATCGGTAATGGATACGGTCAGTCGATGATCACCCAGCCGGAACACGACGCCATCCCAGGTGTTGTCGCGGTCGCGTTGGCTGGAACCGGACACATCATGTTCGCTACTGCGCTGTTCAAAGTCGAACAGTAGATCAAACAGGTTGTTGTCGGATTGACCCCGAGAATCCATCGACATCGCTGCTCACTCTCCCTTTCTGGTTCAAATTATTGTTATATTTTCGGCCAAGCCGAGCCAGTATTCTTGTATCGACCAGACACTGACTCAGCCCGGCGGCGATTAAGGATTACGAATCAGGCGGCTTTTGAAAGTTGAGCGTGGCTCAACACCGCTTCCAATAGTTCATCCTTGGTAAATGGTTTGGTCAGATAATGGTCCGAGCCTACAATACGACCACGGGCCTTATCGAACAGGCCGTCCTTGCTGGTCAACATGATGACCGGCGTCGCCTTGAATTTTTGATTGTTCTTGATAATGGCGCAAGTCTGGTACCCATCCAGTCTCGGCATCATGATGTCGATCAGTATCACGTCCGGATGATGCGTGTGAATCAGCGAAAGCGCTTCGAATCCGTCATCGGCCGTTAATACTTCACACCCCTCGCGACTCAGCATGGTTTCTGCTGACTTACGAATAGTTCGACTGTCGTCAATGATCATGACCTTCAGGCCATCAAGCGCATCATTCCCCTCTTGGCTATTCGCTTCGTTGCTCATAATGATTTGCCCTTATTTAGTTAATGGGCCAGTTATAGTACATTCTTTTATGAGTAATCTAAACCCTTGAATACATTGAGTCGTGCCCGACTTCGATTCTAGAATGTGAGACGCGTCATAGTTTACTGCCTTGAACACGCCCAGCTTGAAATTTCTGCGAGAATACTGTGATGAGTGAAATTGTCTTCGTTATGGATGATCTGGCGGGTATCAAGCCTGAAAAAGACACCAGTTTTGCCTTGATGCTCGAAGCGCAGCGGCGTGGGCTGAACGTCTGGTATGCCAACGAGGCCAATCTGGAGCTCGACGGGGACGACTGTCGAGCGCGCATGAAGCGGGTCGAGCTGGTTGATCGCACCCAGCATTGGTTTCAGGTAAAGGATGAACAGGACCACGTGCTCGGTCAGGAACATGTCGTATTCATGCGGTCCGATCCGCCGGTGGACGAATCCTACCTGTTCAGCACGCTGCTGCTGGATCACGCCGAGCGCGCCGGTGCGCGCGTGATCAATAAACCTGCAGCGCTGCGCACCTTCAATGAAAAACTGGCAATCGCTTACTTTGCGGACTGGATGCCGGCAAGCCTGGTGTCGGCCAGCATGGCGCAATTGCGCTCGTTTGTGCAGGACCATCAAAAGGTCATACTCAAACCGCTCAACGGCATGGGTGGGCGTGGCATTTTCCTGGCTTCGGCTCAGGACCCGAACCTGGGTGTCATGCTTGAGACACTCACCGCCGAGGGTCAGCAGCTGGCCATTGCGCAGGCGTTTATTCCGGCCATTGACCAGGGGGACAATCGCGTCTTGTTGATCAATGGACAGGCAGTGCCCTATGTGCTTGCGCGGATTCCCGGTCAAACTGATTTTCGGGGCAATCTGGCGCGCGGCGGTCGTGGCGTCGGGCGACCGATCAATGCTGCGGAACAGCAGATTGCCGAGGCCGTGGGCCCGCGACTGGTGTCCGAGGGAATCGTTTTTGCCGGATTGGATGTGATTGGTGACCGCCTGACCGAAGTCAATGTCACCAGCCCGACGACCATTCGCGAACTGGATCGCGAATTCGACATCAACATTGCCGGCGATTTATTTGACGCATTACACTTATCGGCATGACCTCTGCTGCAGCTTCTCTGAGTTCGAAATTGCCGGGCGATACCGAAATTATCGGTCTGGCGACCGTGATTGCCATTGCCCTGCACCTGCTGGTGATTACACAGGTAAATTTTGGCGGCCCGGAAACTTCGCCCGCGGAACAGGCGCCAAGCCTGGACGTAATTCTGGTCGATTGGGCGAGTGAAAAGCCGCCTGAGCAGGCCGATTTTCTGGCTCAGGCCAATCAGACTGGCGGTGGCGATAATCCGGAGTTGGAGCGACCGACCGCACCGCCGGCAATTTCTCCAGAATTCAGCGAAATCGAAGCCCCGGTGGAGCCAACCCAATCCAGACCCAGCGAAACCGCGCCTCAGCCCGATACGCCGTTGATTACCACGACCTCGGATCAGGCGCCGGTCGTGACTGCCGATGAGCCGGTCATCGAAGAGCCCGAACAGGACCTGCCCGACGCGCGTGAGCTCATCGAGCAAACACGGAACCTGGCTCAGCTGTCGAATGACCCGCTGGCTGAGCGTCGGGTCACGCCACGCCGGCCAAAGCGCAAGTTCATCACGGCCAATACGCAGGAACATCTGTACGCAAGCTATATGCGTTCCTGGGTTGCCAAGGTCGAGCGCGTTGGCAATATGAACTATCCCGAAGATGCACGTCGTCAGAACCTGGAGGGCAGCCTGGTGCTGAGTGTCGACGTGATGCCGGATGGCTCGATTGAGCATATCCGGTTGCTGCGTTCGTCCGGCTTTGACTTGCTCGATGAAGCGGCAATCCGGATTGTCAGGCTTTCGGCGCCTTTTGCCGAGCTGCCGCCGGACATTCGCGCGGAAACCGATATTCTGACCATCATTCGAACCTGGCAATTTTCAGCGCAGGGACTGACAAACTAGCCGACCTTACCTGCTGCATCACTTTTTTTGCCTCTATTTACCTCGCGTGCTCAAGCTTGTATCCAGCACATGCCGCCCTGATATCACTATCAAGCCTACGGTAGACTTGAATTTCGTGAATTACTTCAACCAACAACTGCTGATTGCCATGCCAGGCATGGCCGATCCGAACTTCAATCGGGGCGTGACGCTGATGTGCCAGCACACACAGGATGGCGCGCTCGGCATCACCATCAACCGGCACTCGGATTTAACGCTGAAAGATGTCCTGAATCAGCTCGATATCGATTGTGATGACCCCGAGATTGTCGATCAGCCGGTGTTCGAGGGTGGGCCGGTTCAGCAGGAACGCGGCTTTGTGCTGCACACGCCCGCTGGCCGTTGGGAATCGACCAGTGCGGTCGCACCGGATATTTTCATTACCACCTCGCGCGATATTCTTGAAGCGATTGCGCAAAGCCGTGGACCGGAAAAATTCCTGGTTGCACTTGGCTACGCCGGCTGGTCGGCCGGCCAGCTGGAGGACGAGTTGAAGGAGAATGCCTGGCTGAACACCAGTGCCGATTCCGGCATTATTTTTGATGCACCGATCAATGATCGTTGGAGTGCGGCGGTTGAATCTCTCGGTATCGAAGCCTCGATGCTGCAGCCGCTCGGTGGTCATGCCTGAAACGGGGCAGTGAGGTTCTGCTTTCGATGAGGTCGAGTGGCGTTGTGCTGGCAATTGATTTTGGACACCGCCGCATCGGCCTGGCCAGCGGTCATCAGATTACAGGTACTGCGCAACCCTTGAAAACGATTACACACAACGGTAATCCGTATCCGGGTATCAGCAAGGTATTCAGCGAATGGAATCCAGGGCAGGTAGTGGTTGGCTTGCCGCTGAGTGCAAGCGGGGAAGAAACCGACATGAGCCGGGCGGTCAGGGCTTTTGTCGATGAATTGTCGGATCAGCATCCCGGTATCGAAATTGTTTATCAGGACGAACGGTTTTCGTCGCAGCAGGCCGATGCGCAGTTCAAGCAGGCCCGTCAGGAAGGACGCGCCCGTCGCCGGCATGCTGAAAATCTGGATAGCCATGCTGCTGCTGTGATATTGGAGACCTGGTTCATGAATGCGCCTCGGTCGAACTGATGCCCCGCCATTTACTCGATATCCAATCGCTGGATGATCGGGACATTCGCTGGCTGATTGACCGTGCGTGCGCACTGCTACAGGGCGCGGAAGCGAAGCGATTGACGGGTGAGGTAGCCCATGTGTTTCTCGAATCGTCAACCCGTACGCGGGTTTCGTTCGAGCTGGCAGCACAGCGCCTGGGATTGAATGTCATCACGATCGAGGGCACTCACTCCTCGATCAGTAAAGGCGAAACGCTGCTTGACAGCGCCCTCACGCTGGCAGCCATGGGCGTACGGGCGCTGGTGATCCGCCAGTCCAATCCAGGGCCTTTGCCGATGCTGGCTGAGCAGGTAAGTGCCTGGCCGGTGGCCTTGTGCAATGCCGGCGATGGTGCGCATCAGCATCCGAGCCAGGCATTGCTGGATGCTGCATTGTTGACCAGCGCTGGATTGCAATGGTCTTCAGCCAAAATTGCAGTCGTGGGCGATATTCTGCATTCACGCGTGGCTCGTTCGGATATCGAACTGTTCTCACGCCTGGGTGTTGGCCAGATCCGGCTTGCAGGGCCGGCGCAGTGGCTGCCTGAGCAGCAGGATGATTCGCCATGCTTGCGCTGTTCCAGCATAGATGAAGCCATCGATGGAGCCGATGTCGTGATCTGTCTTCGAATCCAGCGCGAACGCTTCGAGCAACAACAGGATCTCGATTCGGCTGCTTATCATCGCGAATGGGGCCTGACCGAGACACGCTTTGCGGCCATGCCTGAGCATGCATTGCTGTTGCACCCAGGGCCCGTGAATCGTGATGTTGAGATCTCCGCTTCGCTGGTTGAGCATGCGCGATCAAAAATCCTGGCGCAGGTGCAGATGGGAGTATTGATGCGAATGGGAATTCTTGAGTGGATGATGCAGTGATAGAACTACAGTTGAATGGAAAAGCCAGATCAATCCCTGAAAGCACGACGGTGAGTTCGTTGCTGGACCTGCTGGAATTGTCGCAACAGCGGCTGGCGGTCGAGTGCAACGGCGAAATCGTACCGAAGAGTCAGCATGATCACCGCGTGCTACAGACCGGTGACCGGGTCGAAATCGTGCAGGCAATTGGAGGCGGTTGAAGCATGAATACCAAGCAGGAACAATCGGCGGATTCCTCGCCACTGGTACCGGAAGATCGACCGCTGGTCATCGCCGGTACACAGTATCGCTCTCGCCTGCTGACGGGCACCGGGAAGTATCGAGATCACGAACAAACGCGGGCTGCCACGGATGCTGCTGGCGCCGAGATTGTGACTGTCGCAATTCGGCGCAGCAACATGGGTCAGGATCCGGGCCAACCCAACCTGCTGGACGTGCTTCCACCGGATGAATTCACAATTCTGCCCAACACCGCGGGCTGCTTCAATGCAGCCGATGCAGTGCGGACTTGCCAGTTAGCCCGCGAACTGCTCGACGGCCACAAGCTGGTCAAGCTTGAGGTGCTGGGTGACGAGAAAACGCTGTTTCCGGACATCACTGAAACGCTGGTGGCGGCCAAACAGCTGATTGAGCAGGATTTCGACGTCATGGTATACACCAATGATGATCCAATCGTTGCGCGTCGTCTGGCCGAGATGGGCTGTGTCGCCGTGATGCCACTGGCTGCACCAATTGGATCGGGACTCGGTATTCAAAATCGATGGAACATCATGACCATAGTTGAAGAGGCGACGGTGCCGGTACTGGTTGATGCAGGTGTGGGTACGGCGTCGGACGCTGCCGTGGCCATGGAGCTGGGTTGTGATGGGGTGCTGATGAATACCGCAATTGCCGGTGCTCGGGACCCGATCGGTATGGCGCATGCGATGCGGTTGGCCATCGAAGCCGGCCGCAAGGCCTGGCTTGCGGGCCGAATTCCGATGAAGCGGTTTGCTTCGGCATCGTCGCCTGTCGAAGGTCAGTTCTTTTGAGTCCGTCGGCTTCGGAGCGGACCAATTCAGCATCTACAAGGCGCCGAGTACGGAGCTTTGTTCGACGCCCGGGGCGATTGACGCCGGCTCAGCAGCGCGCACTCGACCTGCTGCTGCAACACTATGCGATCGATCCAGAGACGAACGATCTGCGCAATCAGTTTGATCGACCAGCGCCACTGGTGATTGAAATCGGTTGTGGCAATGGCGACGCAATGGTCTGGATGGCCGGCCAGGAGCCGGACAAGAACTTCATTGGCGTCGAGGTGCATGAGCCTGGCATCGGACGCTTGCTGCGCGGTCTTGAAGCTCACGACCGGGACAATGTCCGTGTCGCGATGCTGGATGCTGTCGACTTGCTGGATGCCCAGGTTCAACCGGCCAGTATCGATGAGTTCAGAATCTACTTTCCGGACCCCTGGCCGAAAAAGCGGCACCATAAGCGTCGGCTCATTCAGGCTCCTTTAGTCGAACAATTGGCTGAACTGCTGGTCCCTGGCGGGCTATTGCATCTGGCAACGGATTGGCAGCCGTATGCAGAATGGATGCAGCACGTCATGCTGGAACAGCCCGGATTCAACGACATCAGTCTTCCGCGGCATGCACGCCCGGCATGGCGCCCCCAGACTCACTTCGAGCGTCGAGGTCTGCGCAAAGGCCACATAATTTGTGATTTGATCTACCAGAAGCGTGAATAAAGGTCAGCTTGGATAAAAATCATGCTCAATCGATGATATCAATAAATACCTGATTTTATTGAAGATTATGATAAAACGCAAAACGAATTCGAAATTAATTCCGTTTTGCTGTTGACAGTAAATCAAACCCCTCTATAATTCGTCGGCTCGCCCCTACAGGGTGACCGTTTTCAGATCGACATCAGCACGCATTAATTTTAAATTAATTGCGAAAAGATATTGACTGAAAACATTTCCGGGTTATAATACTCGGCCGGCTTGAGCGAAATGCCCAAGTCATGAGATTTTTTGCTCATTTACAATTCATGCAGATAACTTGTGTGGGCGTCCTGATTGGACCATTACGGTGCAATTGGAACGTCCCGCCCTAAACTTGATAGATTAATGTTTAGAGCAGGATTAATTCCAAGTTCGAAAACTTTAGTACTTTGAACT
>JGI12210J13797_11184225_pt1 | contig 16785 bp, 10 predicted proteins | sample ElkSlonscriptome_3_FD_13797 | JGI IMG/M metagenome (IMG submission 13797)
CTCAAGCGATAATTTTTCTTTGACTTCGGGTGACCCGAGGCAAACCTACTTGCGTACAGTATACCCGTGTGATTTATCCATGGTTGAGGGATATTCTACGCACAAAATAACGCGCGCAGAGGTGGAAAATGGGTACGGGGTCGAATAAGGCGGAAGGCGGAGAATCGCGTCCGGTGGGGAACGGAAAGGCGCGGAAAAAGCGCAATTGGGTGCGCTGGAGTATTTTTGGCGTCACCGTTTTTCTTGCCATTCTTGCTCTCGTTATAACCCTGGTGCCAGAGTATGCGGCGCGGGAAATAATGCGCGGGGAATTGGCCAAGATTGGCATCGAGACAACCGGTACGGAATCGCTTTATCTCAACCCCTGGCGCGGCGAGATACGGATGGGCCCGGTGGAGTTCTGGTCCGAGGGAGCGGAACGCGGCGAGGTCGGCATGGTCAGCGCCCAGCTCAGTTTGGCGACCCTGTTCAAGAAACGTGCGCTGATCGAAACCTTCATCATCGAGGAAGTCGACCTCATTATCGAACAGAGGAAAGACGGCATATTCGTGAATGGCGTCTCGATCCGGCAGTTCATGACCGCCGAGGACGAAGCCGCGGTCGAGGTGGAAGAAGGAGCCGAAGAAGAAGAGAAGGTCGGGTGGGGTGCTGGTATCGACCAGTTTCAGTTTCGCGACAGCAAGCTGATCTTGAAGAACTTCGTGGAGGGCGACGAGCTTGAGATCGAAATCGATCACCTGTTCGTGACCTTGTTTCACACCTGGGACCGGGATGACCCGGGCGTCGTCAGTCTGCTTGGCAAGCTGGCCGGAGCCACCCTGTTCTTCGACGCGACGGCGCGCCCGTTTGCCGATGATATCAAATTCCGATTCGAGGCCGGCATCAAGGACGTCCCCATCGCGAGGGCGATGGACTACGGCCGGATCGCCGCCGTGTTCGACAAGGATATGTTCACCCGCCGCGAAGGTACCGGCTCCACCACATTGAGTTTTTCGGGCTTCCTTTTCGAGGACGGGAGCATCGAAATGAACGGCGAGCAAAAGGCCACGTTCGAGGACCTTCATCTCGTCACGCCTGAGGGGGTTTCGTTTAAGTTGGACACGGCGGCACTGGGAATGCGGAGCGCGCAAACCGTGGTTCCCGAGGGCCGGACCGAAGTGGCCGGTGAATTCACCAGTTCGGTGGAGGGGCTGGAGTTTGGAACGAAAGAGGGCCTGGTGGTCCGATTGGATACCGTCCAAACGAACTCCGACACTTTTTTTGCCGAGGTGAATCCCGACCAGAGCATCAGTGCGGCGGCTCCGCACCAATCCGTCGTCACAGGGCTGCATGTCACCGTGGATCCGGAAACGCGTATGGATTTTGATGTCGTCACATTCGGGATCAATACCTTCAATTTCGATCAGAGCCCGGATGGCGAAGTCGATCTGTCGAGCGCCATCAAGATTCTTCTGGAGCAAGTATCTGCCACGGCCGCCCCTAATACGCGCGTTGAGGTGGCAAATATCTCCATCGACACCGACGACATTGCGGTCAAGCAAAAGCCGGAGGGTTCGATAACGGTTAGCGCGACCCCCACGATCACATTGGCGTCCACCCAACTGCAGGGGCCGGCGGCGGGTTCGGTGGAACAGATTTCTTTGGAAGTGTCGTCGCTGGTCGCCGATCTGGTGGGCGAGACCGTTTCCGTGGAGACAAGCAGTTCCACCAATTTGGCGGCGGTGAAACTAACGGCACCGGGCGCGGAAGGGCAGCCGGGGGCCGATGTCAGCGTCGATACCGTGCGTTTAGACCTGCAAAACTTTGCAGCGAACGTGGCGGGGGGCGCCACGAAGGTCAGCGGCGCCATCGGTTCGGAGATTGCCGGCCTAGCCGCCAGCGTTCCCCAAGCCGNCGGTGATATGACCGTTGCCGCCGACAGGTTGGCGACTTCCTTTCCGACATTGAATGCCGAAGTGTCTGGCGGTGACGTCAAGGCGAATGGCTCGATCGGCTCGGAGATTGCCGGGTTGGCGGCGAGTATCCCGCAGGACGGCGGCAAGGCGATGACGGTGGAAGCGGGTGACGTCCAGACGTCGTTTTCCTCAGTGAATGCGCAAGTGTCGGCGGATTCCACGACGGTTAGTCTGGCCGGCGAGACCAATGTGGCGGCTTTCAAGACCATTATGCCGGCGGCCCCGGGGCGGCCCGAGATTAATGTCGGGCTTGGCTCTATTGACGTTGCGATGAAAGAGGTCGCTGCTTCGGTTGCCGGTGCCGAGCCGAAGTGGAAGGTCTCGACCGATGTGGCCGTCAAGAAGCTGGCCACCAGCTTGAAAACGGCGGAGTCGACAAGTACCTTCGACGTCGGATCGGTCAACATAAATGGTCTGAAGACGGATCAAGCGCTGGCCATTGCCATCGGCGCTATCGTGGTGGCCGGTATCGACGCCGACCTTGTGGATAAGGATCTCGCGGCTTTCGGCGGCGGCAGCGAGACCGAGGGGGCCCCTGCCAAGGCGAGCGGCCCGAAGGACGGAGAACCGAGGGTTCGGCTTGGCCGATTGGCTGTGGGCGAGGGGTCCACAGTGCAATTCACGGATACGGGGGTGGATCCGCCGGTGATCGTCGTCGTCGGCCTTGATGAAGTAGAAATCAAGGACATCGATACTGGCAATCCTGGCAAGCAGACGGACATCAAGCTCAATGCGACTATCAACGAGTCGTCCACGTTGCGCGTGAACGGGTGGGCGATGCCGCTCAAGCCGACGCCGGACTTCGATCTCAATGTCGACTTGAAAGCCCTGCCCTTGCCTGCCTATTCGTCCTATGTCTCCGACGCAATTGGGTGGAACCTGGATGGCGGCGATTTGAGCACGACTGTAAACGCGACGGCGAATAATAACGCTTTGGGGGGACAAGTGGGTGTCCTCGTCGACAACTTGTTCTTGAACCCTGTCACCGCCGCCGACGGAGAAAAGCTCGAGAAACAAATCGGCGTTCCCGTTCAGTTTGCCGTCGGCATTCTCAAGGATGACCAGGGCCGGATCGATCTCGATCTTCCGCTCGCCGGGACGCTCGACAAACCGGAGGTGGATTACAGTTCGGTGATCCAAAAAGCTATCAGCGGATTTCTCGGATCCATCTTCGGATCGGATTCATTCCAGGGTGCGGATGGGTTCAAATTGTTGCCGGTGGTGTTCGCCCCCGGTTCGGCGGAGTTGACCGACGCCGGCAGGCAGAGCGCCGAAAACTATGTGGCCATGCTGGAAAAGAAACCCTCTCTCAAGCTCGGCGTCTGCGGGCGGGCCAACGTGCAGGACTTCGTGGCTCTGTTCGGCAGCAAGGCTCTGCCTCCGCTGCAACCTACGCAGGCGAGCACAGCGGCGGCGCCGGCCGGCCAGGCGGCTGCCGGCGCGGGTTCGCGCGCGGCCATCTCGACCGCGCAGGCCAAGGCCCTGGTGGAGTTGGCGATGGAACGCACCAATGTGGTTCGCGGATACTTCGTCGAGGAAAAAGGGATCAACACCGAGCGCATTGTTCAGTGCCGGGTCACTTACGACATCGAGGACACTCAGCCGCCGCGCGCCCAGTTCGCCATGTAGTCTTCCGGCTGTTCCGGCTAGGTCAGTGCCCGTTGGCTGCCGCCGCCAATCGGTGAAGGCCCATCGCCGAACCGCGGACAGGGGCTTGTTTATGCCCGATGGGTTCAATATCTACCGACGAAGATGACGGACGGTGCCAACAGGGGGACGGCAATGAATAAACTCCGTGCAGCGGTCGAGCCGGCCGCCGACGCACCGCTGACAAATTATTTCCGCAAGGTCGACGATGACCTGGCCTTTCTCGGTCAATGTTTCCGCGAAGTTCTCGAGGAGATCGGCGAGCATGACCTCGCCCGCGCGCTGCCGCTGCCGGAGAACCCGGAAGCCCACCGCGGAGCCGGACTTTCGACGGCGCTGACCCAGGCCTATTGCATTTGGTTCCAGCTGTTGCAGATGGTCGAAGAAAATGCCATGGCGCAGCATCGCCGGGCGATTCAGGCGGCGGGCCGGTTTTCCGAGGACCCCGGGGCCTGGGAGGACATGCTAGGGGAATTGAAATCTCTCGGGTTGACCGGGGAGAAGATTGCATCGGCCCTTTCCGGAATTCGGGTGGAGCCGGTGCTGACGGCTCACCCGACGGAGGCGAAACGACAGACCGTCCTCGAGCATCACCGCGAGCTTTATCTGCTTTTGCTTCAGCGCGAAAACACCATGTACACGTCTGCGGAACAAGACGTGGTCCGCGACGATATCAAGGCCATTCTCGAGCGTCTGTGGCGGACCGGCGAGATTTTCCTCGAAAAGCCGGATGTTGCATCGGAGCTGCGCGCCATCGTCCACTACCTCCGCTACGTGTTTCCGACGATCCTCGAGCGGATCGACTGGCGCTTGCGCCAGGCCTGGGCCGAGACGGGGTTTGATCCGGCGCTGCTCGATGATCCCGCGTGCCGGCCGCGGCTCGCCTTCGGCGACTGGGTGGGGGGCGACCGCGACGGACATCCGTTCGTTACCGCCGATGTTACGCACGACTCGCTTATGGAACTTCGGACCAACGCACTCCAGCTCATTCATTCTAAGTTGGTCCGTGTTGCCGCCCATCTCAGCCTGTCTGACCGCCTCCAGGACCCCCCGTCCGTGCTGCTTGGCCGGATCGCCGATCTGGTGAAGCTGCTCGGCGATCGCTGCAGGCACGCCATCGAAAGCAACCCGGAAGAACCGTGGCGTCAGTTTGTCAATCTGGTGATCGAGCGTTTGCCGCTGGAGGGGGCCGCCGGCAATCTTTTCCCCTCCGCCCCTAACCCGGTCGAGTATCGCCGGGCATCGGAGCTGATCGACGATCTTACCATTCTGAGCGAGTCGCTGGTGGAAATCGGAGCCCGGCGGTTGGCTGAAACCGATGTCCTGCCCGTGCTGCACACGGTCCAAACCTTCGGCTTTCACCTAGCTAAACTGGACATCCGCCAGAACAGCCGTTTTCACGATCAGGCCGTAGCGCAACTGATGACAAAGGCCGGACTGGATGGCGGCGACTTCGCGGAATGGGACGAGGACAGGCGGCTTGATTTTCTCAACCGCGAACTGGTCTCGCCGAGGCCGTTGGCCCGGGCCGACGCCAGCGTGGGACCGGAAGCCGATGCCGTGCTCGCGTGCTACCGCGAGGTGCGCGATCATATCGAGGCCTACAGTCGCGACGGCCTCGGCTCGCTGATCATCAGCATGACCCGCAGCCTGTCGGATGTGCTGGTGGTCCTGTTACTGGCACGCGAGGCCGGGCTGGTCATCGAGGACACCGATGGTCTGGTGTGTCAAATGCCCATCGTCCCGCTATTTGAAACCATCGATGACCTGGAACACGGGCCGGACATCATGCGCGCGCTGCTCGCGCATCCGTTGGTCAGCCGTTCGTTGCGCTATCAGGCCCGCGTGGACGGCTTGGACGAACCTGTCCAACAGGTCATGGTCGGTTACAGCGACAGCAATAAGGACGGTGGCCTGCTTGCCAGCCTTTGGCACGTCTATCGTGCTCAAGAAGCATTGGTCGGTGTGGGAGAGGCGGCGGGCACGCGCATTCGATTTTTCCATGGCCGGGGCGGAACATCCAGCCGTGGCGCCGGCCCCACGGACCGGTTTTTGAACGCCTTGCCTTTTGGTGCTTTGAAGGGAGATCTGCGACTGACCGAGCAGGGCGAGGTCATCGGCCAGAAGTATGCCAACCGCATTACCGCCGCGCACAATCTGGAACTGCTGTTGGCCGGCACCACGGGCGTGACCTTGAAACGCAGGCACAACGGAAAGCAGGATGAACGCCTTGCACCGGTGATGGACCGGGTCGCCGAAACAAGCCGTGCCGCGTTTCAGGAGCTACTGCAAACCGACGGCTTTTTGGAGTTTTGGAGCCAGGCCACGCCCATCGATGCCATCGAATCGAGCCGTATCGGATCGCGTCCGGTGAGGCGCACGGGCAAACGGACACTGGCCGACCTCAGGGCCATTCCCTGGGTGTTCAGCTGGAGCCAGTCGCGCTTCTTTCTGTCGGGATGGTACGGCGTCGGCGGTGCGCTTGAAGACCTGCGCGACACCGCGCCCGAGGACTTCGACGCACTGTGCAAGGAAGCCTTCGAGTGGGCGCCGTTCCGCTATATGATCAGCAGTGCCGCCAGCAGCGTGGCCACCGCCGACACGCAGGTGATGCATATGTACGCGGCCCTGGTCGAGGATCCGGAGATCCGCGACCGGTTCATGACATTGATCGAGGAGGAGTACCACCGGACCGAGCGGGTGTTGGAAACCATTTTTGGCGGCCCCCTGGCGGAGCAGAGACCGCGGGTGCAATCGATCTTGAGCCTGCGTCGAGACGGTTTGCTCCCGTTGCATTACCAACAGGTGGAAACCCTGCGCCGGTGGCGCGCCCTGCGCGGCATTGCCGATGCGCGGGTGGTGGAGGAGCTGGAATCGCAGCTTTTGCTAACACTGAACGCCATCGCAAGCGGTCTCGGCTCTACTGGCTAAACACTTAATCATCGATAAATTTTGAAAAGACGGAGAAATTGGGCGGCTATCCACTTCAAGACTTTTATGAACCTTTTGGTGGACAGTCGATGGGCTTCCTCTTGACTATGGTATTTCGGCACCGAAATATGTAAGCCTGTGCCTAAATTCGTGCGGTAAAATTCGCGCTATGTGCGTAAAGGCACGGTTATAGAATATGGCCACAAGGCCATTGAGGGACAGGAAGGCAACGGGAGGATCGCCGCATGACGGAAACGTCCATTGTTACCCAACCCATGAAATACCTGGACAAGGCGTTGAGCGGTCTCAGGGATCTCGGCTTGGTTCCCGAGAAGCATGGCGATGCGCCGATGACCGCTCTCCTGGATAAGATCTCCGGGCTTGACGAGGACAAAGTGGTGGTGATCGCGCGCACCCTCGATCAGATGTCGTTTTTCAACGAGGTTGTGCGCGAGCAAATCAGTGCCATGACCATCGGCGAGCGCTACGACGATATCGCCAACTCTTTCAATTCCATCCGCGATGATGCGCGCGAAATGGTCGATCAGATGGATGATGGAAAGGTGGATACCTGGGAACGCCTATCCAATATCTGGCAGAAGGTAACCCGCGGCGATATCGCCACCCGGTTCGACAAAATCAAGGAGACTTATTTGGATGTCTCCAAGGACACCAAGGATCAGATCGATCGCGAGCATCTCATTCTCGAGTCCTATCGTGACTTCCGCGGTGCGCTGAAGCAATCGGAGGTCTTGGCGCTGGAAGTGCTGAAGACAGCCGAAGGGAAGCTCGACGCCGCCAAACAGCGTGTCGACCAAGCCTCGAATGCGGTGGCGTCCGCCGAGGGTGCCGAGCCGGCCGAACGGGCGAAACTGGAAATGGCCCGGGATGAGCGGGTGCGGGAATTGCAAAACGAAGAGAAGCGCTATCAGATTGCCAAGGATCTGAGCGACAATCTGACCGTGGGCTACAATACGTCCGAAGTCATCATGGCGCGCTTGATGCAGACGACCAATGCCAAGGAGCGCGTCTACCAGCAATCGGTCAGCTTCTTCTCCACCAACGAGTCGGTTCTGACCGCGCTGACAGCCTCGTTCACCGGCATGAGCGGCCTGCACGAGAGCACCCAGACCCTGAACCGGATGAAGGAAGGTATCAGTCAAAGTCTGGAAACGCTGGCCGATATCGGCGGCAAGGTCCAGGAGGAAGCCCTCAAGGCCGGGTACGGGCCGACCATTCGCGCCGATGCCGTTCGCAAGTTGGTTGACTCGGTGGTGAATTATCAGGAACGCTCGGTCGAAATCATCAGTGAAATGCGCCAGCAGAGCACCAAGAATGCCGAGGAAATCCGCGACGCCGTCGAGCAGGGAAAACAGCGGATTGCCCGTCTCGCTCAGCAAGGGAATGCGCTGATCGATGGCTGATTCGTCAGCTTCGTCGGCTTCGCCGGCCGGATCTTTGGCGTCCCCATCCGCCTCCGGCAAGGCGGCGCCGCTGGATGACGTCATGATGGCCATGGACGTTGTCGACACCCTGCGCCATGCCGAAAAACTGGTGGATCGGGAGCTGTCGGCCGATGAACGGGCGCGCCGGCTCAAGGAACGGTTGCGGCAGATTTATACCTCCCAGGGCCTGGAGGTTTCGGACCGTATCCTGGACGAGGGCGTGGCGGCGCTCGAAGACCAGCGTTTTGTTTACGATCCGCCGGATATCGGGGCCTCGCGCTGGCTTGCGATGTTGTGGATCCGGCGCAAGACGTGGGGAACGGCGCTGGCCATCGGTATCGTCGTGCTCGGGGTGGCGGGAGCCGGATACTATTATGGTGTGAAACTCCCGGCGGAAAGCCAGGTGGCGGAGCGAATCGAGGCGTTGACGGTGGAACTGCCGCGACAGTTCGACGCCGAGCTGGATCGTATCAAGGCGGTCTCTCAGGTGGACCGCGCGAACGACATGGCCGAACGCCTGGTCGCCGAGGGCATTGCGGCCGCCAAGGCCGGGGACTACGAGGCGGCGACGGTGAAGGTCGCCCAACTCCAGGGGCTCCGACAGATGCTGGAGCAAGAGTACGTGATCCGGATCGTCTCCCGGCCCGGCGAGCAAAGCGGTGTATACCGCGTTCCCGACGCCAATCCCAATGCGCGCAACTATTATCTGATCGTCGAGGCCATCGATCCCGCCGGGCAGACGGTGGAGGTTCTCGTCACCAGCGAGGAACAGGGTAGGAGCGGCTCGGTCGATATGTGGGGAATGCGGGTGAGCGAAGCCGAATATGAGCGGGTACGGGCCGACAAGCAGGATGATGGGATCGTCCAAAGCAACCGCGTCGGGGTGAAGCGCCGAGGCTACATCCAGCCGGAATACACGATCCCGATTGAGGGGGGCACGATACTGGAATGGTGACACGATAATGCTTAGCGGGAAGCAAGTATCGGGTTCCATGGACGCCGCTTACGAACAGGCCGTCCGGGAGGCTGGATCCATCGACGCGGAAATTGCCGCGCTCACGCAACACTACGTCAAGCTGCGCGAGGAGGAAGCGGCGGCCTATCTCTCGCTTGCACGATTGCGGCTGAACGACGCCGCGGGCAGCGATGCGGTCGACCACCTGACGGCGGCGGAGCAGCAGGCGCGGCACCTGCTCGACCAACGATCCAATGCGCTCACAGCCATCGACGCCAAACTCGCCGAACTGGAGCCGGAATTGGCGCGGTTGGCCCGGGAGCGCGCGGCCCTCGGCAGGGACGTCGATGAAAAGACCGAGGCCTTGGAGGCGGCCGAGAATGCCGTCTTGAGCGCGCTGGCCGAAACGGAAGCCTACAAGACCCAGATGGCAGCGGCCGAAAACGCCGAGAAGGTCGCCCATCATGCCGAGCAGAAAATGGAGTTCGCCGAAAACGACCGCCTCGAGAAGGGCAAGCCCTATGAGGACGATCCCCTGTTCATGTATCTGTGGGATCGAGGGTACGGAACGTCCAAATACAAAGCCGGTTTCATCGCGCGGTACGTCGATGGCTGGGTCGCGCGCTTGATCGAGTTCGAAAAGGCCCGGGCCAACTGCGCCATGCTGACCGAGATTCCCAAGCGGCTGAAAGCGCATGCGGAACGCCAGCGCGCTCAGGCCGACGAAGAGGCCAAGCGGCTGGATGAATTGGAGCACGATGCTCTTCAGTCGGGCGAGCCCGCCGCGAGCCGCACGCGTTTATCGGATGCGCAGCAGTCCCTCGAAGCGGTCGAGTCGCGCATCGAGAAGGCCGAGAACACGCGTGCCGAAATTCTTCGGCAGCGCGCTGAACTGAACAGCGGCGCCGACACCGCGACCACCGAGGCGCTCGACATGATCGTCGCGGCGTTGAAGCGCGACGACCTCAAACAGCTCAAGCGCCAGGCCATGCGCACGCCGCTTCCGGAGGACGACACGGTGGTGGACCGGATCGAGGACATCGAAATGGAGATCNCGGCCGTCAAGGCGGCCGTCGATGAGCAGAAGGAACAGCAAGCGGAGCAACGCAAGCGCATGGCGGAGCTCGAACGGGTACGCCGCGANTATCGCCGAAAGGGCCAGGACACCGATGCGTGGGACTTTGGCGATGCCGGGATGCTGGCGATGATGTTGGGGCAGGTGTTGGGCGGTGCCTTGTCCGGCGACGGCCTGAGAGATCAGATGAACCGGCGGCGCATGCCTCGCCGGCGCGGCGGCTTTGGCGGCGGCGGTATGCGGATGCCCCGGTTCCCGAGGGGATTGGGCGGCGGCGGACGAGGGCCGCGGATGCCGCGCATGCCCCGCGGTGGGTCGGGAGGCGGCGGATTCCGCACCGGCGGTGGCTTCTAAGGAAACGCGCTCAGCGTACCGCTAAGTGGACAAGGTACGCTGATTGATAACAATTGGCGTGTGAATCCTCTCCCCCTGTGCCCCCATATCGGTTAAAAGTCGAAACGAACCATCCGTCCAGTCTATATGTCATTTGTGGAGATTGAGGACCCATGTGGGACGCCCTTAAGGTCTACGGACCGTTTGCCTTGCTCGTCATCGCCGGGTTCGCGGTTGCCGCCCATTTCATCAAGCCCGCGCCGCCTTCGAGTATCCGCATGGCCACCGGCTCGCCGGGCGGTGTGTATGCGACCATGGGCGAAAAGTATCGCCAAGCACTGGCCGCCGATGGGATCGACGTCGAATTGGTCGAGACCAACGGGTCCATGGCTAACTTGGTCCTCCTTACCAGCGAACAGGATGGCGTCGACGTCGCGTTCATGCAGGGTGGCATCGGTAGCCAGACGGATGCGCCGGGCCTGGTATCGCTGGGCAGCCTTTATCCGGAGGCGCTCTGGGTATTTGCCCGCAAGGACCGGGTTGCACCAAATCCGCGGGACCTCAGGGGATATCGCCTTGCGATCGGCGAGGAAGGCAGCGGCAGCGCCGTCCTGGCCGACGATGTGCTGACAACTCAGGGAATGGACGAGGAAGCGGTCGAGCGCGTCTTTATAGGTGGTCAAGAAGCCGCAAGCGCACTGCTGCGCGGAGACGTAGACGGCGCCGTCTATGTCATGGGGGGCGATTCGAGCACCATACGGGAACTGATGCTGTCTCCCGAAATCGAGTTGCGGCCCTTCGGGCGCGCCGCCGCCTATGCTCGCCTATATGACTTTCTCTCGGAGGTGACGTTGCCGGAAGGCATCATCGATCTCAGGAGAAACATTCCGCCGGAAACCGTGACGATGCTGGCGACCACCGCCGCCTTGGTGGCCCGGGAAGATCTTCACCCCGCGATCCAGTCGCTGCTGCTGCGGGCGGCGAAACGGATCCACAACTCCGGCGGACTGTTTGCAACGCCGGGAGAGTTTCCGTCGCCGCACTTCGTCGATTTTCCGCTCAGCGACGAAGCCCGCCGGTATTATGAAAAGGGACCGAGCTTCCTCGAGCGGTATCTGCCGTTCTGGGCCGCCAACCTGGTGCAGCGGCTGATCGTCCTGTTGATTCCCCTGGTGACGCTTCTAATTCCGTTTTTCAAGTTCGGGCCGCCGCTCTATCAGTGGCAGATCCGCAGAAGGATCTACAAGTGGTACGACAACGTGCGCGATATTGAAAACACCGCTCGCGCCGCCGGCTCCGACGGGGAGCGAGAGCAGTGCGTCGCCGATCTCGACAAGGTTCAAGGCGAGGCCGGCAAGGTCAAGGTGCCGCCGAGCTATGCCGACCAGCTTTTTGCGCTGCGCCTGCATATTCAGTTCGTCCGCAATATGATCACCAATGGCGAGATCCAGGCGACCGCGCTGGAACACAGAAAGGCTTCGTAACCAGTGGTCGCTACGCGCTGAGCAGAAACACCGCTTGATCGCCAAACAGATTGGCGAGCGCCAGGTTTTGGCTGAATTTCAGCGGAAGGCTGTCGCTATCGAGGGCGACGCTGCGGTCGATGCGGATGCCCAGTTCGTCGCAGAGAGAGACAAAATCACGGATCGAGCACAGATGGATGTTCGGTGTCTCGAACCATTGATGGGGGAGATTGCCGCTGACCGGCATGCGGCCGGCCATCAAAATGTGCCAACGCAATCGCCAATGGGCGAAATTGGGCAGCGACACGATGGCGCGCCGCCCGATTCGCACCAGTTGTTCCAGCGTTGCCCTCGGCGCCTGCATGGCCTGGAGGGTCTGACTGAGCACCACGTAGTCGAAAGCATGGTCGGGATAATCGAACAGATCGGTGTTGGCGTCGCCTTGAATGACGGGCAGGCCGGCGCTGACGCAAGCGTTGACACCATCGCTGCTAAGCTCGATGCCGCGGCCGTCCACGTCTTTGAAGGTTACCAGATAGTCGAGCAGAGCCCCGTCGCCGCATCCGACGTCGAGCACGCGCGAGCCCGGCTCGATCATGTCGGCGATAAGCTGAAGGTCGACGCGGATCGATTTATTGGTGCGAGTACCGACTTTCACAATTCTGTACCCCCTGTGACGGTCTTCCGAGGGCATCCGGCCAGGCGCGAGTTGCGCCGTGATGCTGGAGCATCACAAGCAGCGCGCAACGCCGCCGGGGGCCTCGGAAGACCGCCCGAAGGGTCTCTTTTCCCGCGTCCTCGGGGCGTCGACGGCGCTTGACGATGCTTTGGCATCGCCGGCGCACCCTCTCCTGCCGAGGACGCGGGAAAAGCGATCACAGAGGGCACGGAATTATGAAAGTCGGTACTAGGCGTCATTCGCCGGACAGTTCGTGAAGGCCCCGGTGGTAGGCGGCTCCACCGAGGAAACCCGCCAGAACGCGATAAAATTCCGGCTCGTCCAGTAAGAACGCGTCGTGGCCGGCGTCGGACACGATTTCGGCGAAGCTCACGTTGGCCGCCGCCGCATTGAGCGCGTGAACGATGCGGCGGCTCTCCGCGGTTGGATACAGCCAGTCGCTGGTGAACGAGATGACGCAGAACCGCACGGGATTGTCGCGAAAGGCATTGGCCAGCGCGCCGCCATACCGCGCGGCCATGTCAAAATAGTCCATGGCGCGGGTGATGTGCAGATAGGAATTGGCGTCGAAGCGTTCGACGAAGCTGATGCCCTGATGGCGCAGATAGCTCTCGATCTGGAAGTCGGCATCGAAGCCATAGGTCACGCGTTCCCGATCCTGCAGCCGGCGCCCGAACTTCTCATGCAGCTTCGGTTCCGAAAGATAGGTGATATGGGCCGCCATCCGCGCCACGGCGAGGCCGCGATGAGGGGATTTGCCATCCTTCCAGTACTCGCCGCCGCACCAGTCGGGATCGGCCATGATCGCCTGGCGGCCGACCTCGTGGAAGGCGATGTTCTGGGCGCTGTGCTGGGCGGCGGAGGCGATGGGAACGGCGGCGAACACGCGCTCCGGATAGAGCGCCGCCCATTCCAGCACCTGCATGCCGCCCATGGATCCGCCGATCACCGCGAAAAGCTTCTCGATGCCGAGATGATCCAGCAGCATGGCCTGGGCGTGCACCATGTCCGCGATGGTGATAACCGGAAAATTCAGGCCCCAGCGGTCCCCGGTTTCCGGGTTGATCTCGCTGGGTCCGGCGGTTCCCATGCATCCGCCGAGCACATTGGTGCACATGACGAAATAGCGGCTGGTATCGAGCGGCTTGCCCGGACCCACCAACAGGTCCCACCAACCTGCCTTGCCGGTGACGGGGTGGGATTCCGCCAGAAACTGATCGCCGGTCAGCGCGTGGCACACCAGGATCGCATTGGATTTATCCGCGTTCAACTCACCGTAGGATTGATACGCCAGCGGGAAATTGCTGAGGTCCGCGCCACAGGCGAGTTTCAGCGGCCGGTCGGCCCCCAGGTACACCCGATGGCCGGGAAGCACGAATTCTTCCCCCGCATTACCGCTTGAGTGTTTTCTAGGAATAATCATTCAAAACTTTGCCGGCCGAAGCGTTCATTATTGGGTCATCATAGCTATGAATGGCGCTTGCGGCTGTCAATGTTTTCTTTGCTTTCATAAGTGGCTGGCATTAGTACTAACCCGCCTCCACGGCTGTTTTCTTCCGACAATCACGATGGCGTTTCTGGAAACGACTATGACTGCCGAGACATCACTGGACGCGGTGCGTCACGAGATCGATGAGATCGACGACACCCTCCAGGACCTCATCATTCGCCGAACCGCATTGGTGGAACGGGTACGAAAGATCAAGCACGACTGGCGGGTCAAGATCCAGCCGTCGCGCGAGGCCGAAATCATCTATCGGCTGATCGACCGCCACAGCGGAGCCTTCCCCAAGCGCGAGTTGACCGCCATTTGGCGCCAGCTGATCATCGCCACGCTGTCCTTCGAGGGTCCGTTCTCGGCCGCCGTTTACATGCCCGACGACCAAAGCGGTTATTGGGATCTCGCGCGCGATCAGTACGGCATGTTCACCAAAATGACTCGTCATGGGTCGGTGCGCTCGGTGATCGAGGCGGTCAATCGCCAACAAGCGGTTGTCGGCATCCTGCCGCTGCCTCATCAGGACGACACCGATCCCTGGTGGCGTCACCTGGTCAGTAGCGATCCGGAGGCGCCGAAGGTGATCGCGCGGTTGCCCTTCGCCGGTCCGGGGAATGGGCTGGGCGGAGAGTTGGAGGGGCTGGTCATTTGTCCGGTGATGGTGAAGCCCACGGGACGGGATCGTGCTTACCTGGCGATTGATTCCGAAAAGCGCTTGGGTCTCAATCAGGTGGCGACGGCGTTGACGTCCGCCGGCCTGTCGCCGACCTTCTCGGCGCTTTGGCGGGAAGAGCAAGGGCCCAAGGCATGGTTGTACATGGCGGAAGTCGAGGGATTTTTGACGCTCGAAGACCCGCGCCTGGATGCCTTCCGGGAATCGCTCGGCACGCCGCTGAAACGCGTCGTGCATCTCGGCGGATACGCGGAGCCGTTGACAGCAGAGGAATTGGGGCCGCTGGTACCCCGTTCCGAAATGGCGGATGCCCTACGGTCATGAGCGCCCTTTCTCCCCAGCCCGGAGTTATGCAGATCTCGCCCTATGTGGGCGGTGAATCGGCCATTCCCGGTGTGGACCGGATCATCAAGCTGGCCTCCAACGAAGGCGCACTTGGTCCCAGCCCGCACGCCGTTGCCGCGCTTCAGGAAACGGCGGGTGACGTTTTCCGCTATCCCGACGGCGGGTGCCAGGCATTGCGCGACGCCATCGGCGCGCGTTTCGGCCTCGATCCCGCGCGGATGGTCTGCGGCGCCGGTTCGGACGAGCTGATCGGCCTGTTGTGCCGGGCCTACGCCGGAGCCGGTGACGAGGTGCTGTACACCGAACACGGGTTCTTGATGTACCCGATCGCGGCGAAAACCGCTGGCGCCACCCCGGTGACCGCACCGGAAACCAATTTGACCGCCGACGTGGACAAGCTGCTGGCGGCGGTGACCGCGCGGACCCGGATCGTGTTTATCGCCAATCCCAACAATCCCACCGGAACGTACCTGTCCGAGAACGAGCTGACACGCCTCAGGGCCGGACTTCCCGACCATGTGCTGCTGGTCATCGACGCGGCCTATGCCGAATACTTGGACCATCCGGATTACTCGGCCGGCGAGCGAGTGGTGGATGCCGGCGACAATGTGGTGATGACCCGCACGTTCTCTAAGATTTTCGGACTTGGCGGCGCGCGGCTGGGCTGGGCCTATTGCCCGCCGGTTATCGCCGACGTGCTGAACCGCGTGCGTAATCCGTTCAACGTGCCCGCGCCGGCGCAGGCCGCCGGTGTCGCGGCAATCGGCGACCGGGAGTTCATGGAGCGGGTGCGGGCTCACACCGGCCAATGGCGCGCATGGTTCACCGCTGAGGCGCGGGCGCTCGGGTTGGAAGTGCCCGAGAGCGTATGCAACTTCGTGCTCGTGCGATTTCCGCTGGAGGCCGGGCGCGATGCCGAGGCCGCAGACACCTTCCTCCGCTCGCGCGGTATCATTGTGCGGCGCATGGGCGCTTACGGGCTGCCCGACTCGCTTCGGGTCACCATCGGCCGCGAGGATGAAATGCGCGCTGTGGTGGCGGCGCTTGCCGAATTCGCGGACTGAAAAGATTATGAAGAATAATGAGAACACCCTCCACTTCGACCGCGTGGCGCTGATTGGCATTGGTTTGATCGGCTCGTCGCTGGCGCGCGTCCTGCGCCGCGATGGCCTTGCCGGGCACATCGCGGTTTGCTCCAACACCCATGCCACCCTGGATAAAGCCAAGGAACTGGGCCTTGCCGACAGCACCACCACAGACGCCCGCCAGGCGGTGGATGGCGCCGATTTGGTGGTCCTGTGTACGCCGCTCGGCGCGTACGGCCGGATCGCCGAGGTCATGGCCCCCGGTCTCAAGCCCGGATGCATCGTCACCGACGTGGGCTCGGTCAAGCAGTGCGTCATCAGCGACGTGGGGCCGCACATGCCCGAGGGATGCCATCTGGTGCCGGCGCATCCGGTGGCGGGAACCGAGCACTCGGGCCCCGAAGCGGGGTTCGCCGAGCTGTTTCACGATCGTTTCTGCATCCTGACACCGCCACCAGGAACCGATCAGGCCGCAGTGGACACCATTGTAGCGCTGTGGACGGCCGCCGGCTCCAAGATCGAGATCATGAGCGCTCACCACCACGACAGCGTGCTCGCCATGACCTCGCACCTGCCTCACCTCATCGCCTACACCATCGTCGGCACGGCCACCGATTTGTCGGATCACCTGATGATGGAGGTGGTCAAGTACTCTGCCGGCGGCTTTCGCGATTTTACCCGCATCGCCGCTTCGGATCCGG
>JGI12210J13797_10040954_pt1 | contig 16780 bp, 14 predicted proteins | sample ElkSlonscriptome_3_FD_13797 | JGI IMG/M metagenome (IMG submission 13797)
GGGAAAAGGTCGAGCTCGAGGAGGATCCGGAACAGGAGACCGCGGAGTTGACCGCCATTTATCGGGAACGCGGTTTAGAGCCGGCGCTTGCTGAGCAGGTGGCGGCAAGCTTAATGGCTCATGATGCCCTGGAAGCGCATGCGCGCGACGAACTGGGCATCTCGAGCGTGGTGATCTCGCGCCCCGTGCAGGCGGCGCTTGCCTCGGGAGCGGCCTTCGCCAGTGGAGCTATTTTACCGCTTCTGGCGGCGATGCTCGCGCCAGTGGCCTGGATTGGATGGGTGGTGACCCTGGTTTCGTTGGTCGTGCTGGCGGTCTTGGGCGCTCTCGCAGCCATCACGGGCGGGGCGCCGGTGCTGCCAGGCGCTGTCCGAGTGACATTCTGGGGCGCATTAGCCATGGCGGTGACGGCGTTCGTGGGGCACTGGTTCGGAACGATCGTTTAATCCGTATGCGCTTTTTACTCACACCCTTTGGGAGTTCGGGAGATCTTTTTCCATTTCTTTGGATGGCAGAATTGCTGGCGGAGATGGGGCACTCGCCCGTGGTCATCGGCCCCGGTTATCACCGTGAACGAGTGGCGCGCAGCGGTCTGCCATTCGTGCCGGTTGGCGATAATGAGATTTTTCAACAGCTGCTGGATCACCCCGATTTATGGCATCCGATCAAGGGGCCGGACCTGGTGTTTCAAATGGCCGCTCAGGCATTCGAACCGTATTTCGAAGCGATTCGTAGTCAGGCACCGGATCAGTCGACCATCCTGATCAGCCCCTGTTTTCAGCCAGCCGCCCGGCTAGCTCGCGAACGCATGGGATGCCGGCTCTGGACCGCGCATGTGCAGCCCGCGGCGTTGCTCAGTCTCTACGATACACCGGAAATGGGGGGGATCGGCCGCTGGTTACCGATGTTACCAGTCTGGACGAAACGGTTGCTTCTACAGTTGCCGACGCCCTTCGATCGGGCGATCGCCAAGACGGGCCGGGCACTCTGCGCCCGGGAAGGAGTCACGCCTCCTCGGCATTGGTTCAAAGAATGGTGGAATAGTCCGGATGGAAATCTGATGTTGTTTCCGGAGTGGTTCGGGGCTCCGCAACAGGATTGGCCGCATCGGTCGCACCAGATCGGATTTCCTTTGTATGACCGGCTTGGGCAGACCGAACTCGAAGCGGAATTAGCGACATTCTTGAAGGCGGGTTCGCCTCCGATCGTCGTGACGTTCGGATCGGTGATGAAACAAGCGACGTCTGAATACCGAGCGGTGGTGGAAGCAGCCATTGGACTCGGACGCCGTGTGGTGGTGGCCTCGGAATTCGCCGACGATCTGGCTGCGGAATTCGAGGACGTGCTGGCGGTCCGGTATGCGCCATTTTCGATGCTATTCAAGCAATGCGCGGCCGTGGTGCATCACGGTGGGATTGGGACGCTGTCGCAGGCTTCGGCCGCTGGGGTGCCGCAATGGATCGTCCCCTTTTCCCATGACCAATTCGATAATGCACGGCGGTTACGAGAGACCGGGACGGCCAGCACCCTGCCGGCCAATCAGCTCAATAAGGAACAGGGACAGCGTGTCTTGCAGCCGTTGTTGGAAGACCTGAAATTTCAGCGATGCGCAAGGTCATTAGCGGAACGCATGGAACGGGAGCAGACGACGCAAGCGTTCCGGCAGAGCGTCGAGGCGTTGTTGAGGAAGGAATGAAGCGGTGTTGCGTGGGATGCTTGCAAAGGCAACCATGCAACCGGTGACCGGAAGGGATCGTCCCACCCCAGAGGATCTAGCCGCCGCGCAGAACCCGGTCCCGATTGATGCCACGCAGTTCGAATACTCGGAAAACAGCGTCTTCGATCAAATTATTGGGGCAGGAAGCGCCAGCGGTCACTCCGACGATGAGGTCGCCTTCAGGCAGCCAATCGCGACTTTCCACTTCGTGACTGGCGTGCAGATCGAAGTGCACAATTTTTTCCCGTGACTCCAAGCGGCTGGCGTTTCGGATGAAATAGGTCGGAAGACAAGCTTCTCCCATTTCGGCGAGGTGTGAGGTGTTGGAGCTATTATAACCGCCGACCACGAGGAGCAGATCCATTTTATCGTGGTCCAACATTTGGCGAAGAGCATCTTGCCGCTCCTGGGTCGCTCCGCAGATCGTGTCGAAAAACCGGTAGTTGTTCAGCCCTTCTTCTTCGCCATCCCGATCAAGGACCGCTTCTCGGATACGGCGCTGCACTTCCTCGGTTTCGCCGCGCATCATGGTGGTTTGGTTGGCCACACCGACGGTTTGCAAATGGACTTCGGGATCGAACCCGGGCGAGCGGGAATCTTCGGGGAACCGAGCCAGAAAGGCGTCTTTATCGCCGCCGTGGCGGATGTAATCGCAGACGTAATCGGTGTCGGCCAGGGTCAGAAGGATGAGATAATGGCCATTGCCCTTCCCCACTGCGCGGGATGCCGTGGCTTTGGTCTCTTCATGCTGCGCTTTTCCATGAATAATGGAGGTGACGGATTCGTTGGCATTTTTGGTGACTCGTTTCCAGACACTCATCACATCACCGCAGGTGGTATCGACGATCACACAACCGCGATCCTTGATTTCGCGTTGGATACCGATCTCGGTGCCGAATGCTGGGACGATCACCACGTCGCCTTCTTGAAGATCACCCACTTCGGCTTCGCGATTATCGCCGATGATATTCTTGATCCCCATGGAACGGATCTGATCGTTGACTTCGGGGTTGTGAATAATTTCGCCGAGAATGTAGAGCGGTTTGTCCGGAAAAACTTTCCGCGCCGCATAAGCCAAGTCGATGGCACGCTCGACGCCATAGCAGAACCCGAACTGCTTAGCCAACCGCACCGAAACGCCATCAATCGTGATATGCCCCCCCTGGTTCCGGATGAAATCGACGAGATGACTACGGTAATGCTTTTCGACTTCGGCCTGAACCAATGCCATGACGTCCGGCGTCCGCAGGTTGACCCGTTTGGGTTTCGGTTTGGGAGTGGCGGAAGACGAAGGAGCTGTCATAATGCTGTTAGTCAAACCGGGTCAGCCCGGCAGTCAATGGCAAAAGAGAATAAGTGACGAAGAACCGGGAAAGGATCAGGGCACGACTCCCGCTCAACCGTCGATCACCTGGCCGCGATACATGCGCACCCGACGGCGCCCTGGTTGCGCTGGATCCTGGGGCTCAACGGCGGCAGGCTCTTCAACTTCTTTGGCGGCTAAGGCTTCGGGCGTCAGATTCTTCAGTTCATTGGAAAGCCGGCGTTGGGCGAGATTCACGGCCATCTTGAGCGCCGGGGTGTTGACGGTTCCTTCCGTTAAGACGCAGAGAAACCCTTTCACCAGCTTCCGGACATAAATCAGATGATCCGCGAATTTGACGACGCAGGTATCGAAATCGACCCCAGCACTTTCGAACGTCTCCCCGAGACGCGCGATCCTCGGGCTGGCCTCCCCAACCGTTTCGTCGCTAAAAATCGTGGGCATTTCGCGGGCTAAAAGAGCCCCCGCCTCACTCAAGACGAAACTCCCTTCGATACCCTGCACGTCCCGCAAGGCTTTGAGCGTGCTGACAATGGCTTCATTCATAATGGTGGGGAAGTAGAGTGATCGGATTGGATAAAAGGAAGTAATCGAGCCTTGGATACTTCAGAAGGGTTCAACGTTTAATCCCAAGAATTTCCCGCATACGCGCGGCTGTTAGCGTGTTCGGTGCGCGAGCCGCTTCAATCATCCCGTTTTCGGTGCTGTGAACGATCACCCGCCATTGCTTACTTTCTGATTCTAGCCCGCTGAATCCTTCCAGACCGAGGGCCTCGCCAATGAGCGCCCCGATTTGGCAGCAGTAAGCGGCGAGCGATTCCAGTTCTTCAGCGGCCGGTCCCTGCGCTTCGATGGTGGTACCTTCGTTGCTCAATCTCACGACGGAGTCCAGTTCGGTGCTCATGGATGGATCCTCATTGGATTCGGCGTTAGCGGAAGTGGCGTTTTCTTTTGATTTCGAGTCGCCACTTTTCGGGAAAGCGACGAGATTGGGAACTTGTCCAGGTTTTTCATCACGATGCTGCGCGGCGCGCATGACTAGGCTCTGCCAGGTAGCGTCAATTGAGGCTCCATCAGGCCAAGGAGCTTCCACCACCTCGAAGGAACCTTCTTCCCAGCCCAAAATCGCCATGGCGGCCTCTTCACCCAGATGGTTGCGGGTCCGTGCATGCACGATCTGCCCTCCGCTAAAATAAAGGTATCCGATATCCTCGAAGGTCGTGATCCGAACCACTCGCTTGGAAAAAGCGAGGCACTCCATTTGGACCAGATCCCAGAGACTCGCGCCACTCAAGCTGGCTTGGAACCCGGGATTTTCGGTTCCGGGCTCAGAAGGTGGTTTTTTTTGATCAGGCAGGCTCATTTTGGGCTTTAATAGGTTGGTTTCATAGACCGTGGCGCAAGCGGTCCATCAGATTCGGTCGGCGCCATACAACACCGGACAGGATTGAATCAACCAGACACGCATCATTAAGCAGCGCCCGTGCCAATTCCTCCCGACAGCTTCATCTGCCTCAGAATAAAAAATTATCCAGTAACTTTATTGTTTCTTGTTCTCGCTCAACGAGCTGTGCCCAGCGCTTCTCATGCTGCTGATCGTATCGTTGGTCCTGCAAACTCTGCATGTCGGCCCGGATCCTCCACAAGCTTTCCAGATGTGGCCAACCCGTCTCGTAAACTTCGCGCAACCCGCGTAAAGCGGCCGATTCGCGTTCCCACAGCACACCGAACGAATCGAAAAATTCTAGCGCATAGGTCATTTCCGCCCGGTCATTGGCATGATGGATCTCGCGGGATGGCTCGGGCAAATCGAGCAGTAAAGGAGCGATATGAAGGTTTCGCGCCATCCCTTTAGCATAAAGCCGGGCGGCCTCGGCTTCGCGATCGGCCAAGGCAAGCGCGAGTGCCCAGCCAAAGTAAAAGCCTGGTTCATGGAAATCATCGACGAACCGGCCGGCATATTCATCGAAATAGGCGACAGCTTCCTCCGGTTGATCGTTGAGCAGAAAAAGCAATGGATAATAAAAGCGCACACCTTGGTGATCCCAAGGATTGACCTCCAACAACCAGCCGCCCTGCTCGATCGCCAATCCGAGATCCCCCTGTTGCCAGGCCAGCATCATCATCCCATATTGCGCTCGTAAAGCAGCTCGCATCTCGGGTTCTTCCCAATCGAGCTTTTGCCGGTCCTGCCAACTGCCATGGGTGATTTCGAGCACGCGTTGATAAAATTGAACGGCCAACGAACCGTCGCCGGCATCAAATTGCAGGTCGGCCAATTCGAGGAGCGCATCGTAACACCGCGGCTCCCATTCCACCGCTTTCTCCAGAAGCGCATGGCGTTTTCCTGGAGTGGCCACTTTCCGCGCGGCACGCACCAGACTCTCTGCCACGACATGAAAGCCGCCGGCGGCATTCGTATTTTCCCGCGCTGCCTGGGTCAATCGATCGGCGAGGGCTGCTTTGACCTGCTCCACTTGTTGAAAGAGAGCAGCCACTTCCTGTGCCCCGCGGCTCTTGAACAAAAGCGTGGTTTGACAGCTCTCGGCGAACGATTGCCAGAGTCGGCCATCCCAGACCGCCTCCCGGGCCACGACAAATTCATCTGGCGTGCCACGCGAATCGAGTAATCGGCCGAGAAACCGTTCGCATTTGCGCTGATCGATCTCGCGCAACAGATCGGTGCCGATAATTTCGTAGCTCCCTTCTGCGACCACGAGAATACAGGTTGGGAGACAGAATTCGCCGAGAGCAGGGACGATGACGGGTTCCGTGAAGTCAAACCAATCAATGATCCAGCGGTTGCGCGCGCGTTTCAAAGGAAGGATCATTTCAGTAGAGAAATCTGGAAAAAACAGGCTCGCGGAAAGTCAACGCAGATCCCATTCGATCTCCACTTCACGCATTTGGCCAAACCGGTCGTGGTAATAAAGCAGACGATGCTGGGCGCCGAATTCGTGGACCAATCGAGTCACTTTCACATCGAAACAACAGTATTCCGCGATCTGCATCAACTTCCCTTCCCGCCACCACCGAATGGCATCGAGCCCTTCCGCAGTTTTCCCCACACCGAGAGTGGCTTTAGCCAACGCATCGAGCGCCAACCGGTGCCCGATCTTTTTTTCGACATCGACCATGAGATCGATCGTCGGGACATTGGTCGCCAAATCGAGGATCGTGTATCCCATCAGAACTTCGTAATCGAAATTGATCAGATTATAGCCCACCACAAAGTCGGCTTTCATCAGCTGAGCCACCAGATCATCGACCCGGTTTTCGCTGTAAATCACGTATTCGCCCGTGGCCGAGCTATAAGTCACCCCCACGGACATGCCCATATCGCGTTTACAATCCCAACCGCCGACATCATTCGCCGTGCGCTGAGTTTCCAGGTCAAAGTAGACGTAATTCGCCGCCATCCCTTTGTTCTGCGTTGTCATCCCGGCCTGTGGCAACTTCAATCGGTGGCTTGGCGTTGACTATCAGCCATGAGAGAAAGGGGGCATGGCACAATCCAAACGCATTATCCTGCTCACCGGCGCCACTCGCGGGCTTGGCGCCGTGTTGTTTCAAGCCTTTCGTGAAAACGGCCACATCGTCTACGGTTGCGGCCGGTCCGCTCCCGGAAACGATCCGCATCTCACTCAGCTGGATGTGACGGATGATGCTGCCGTGGGTGAATGGATCAGCAAGGTCGTTAAAGATGCTGGCAGTCCCAACCTGGTCATCAACAATGCGGCGCTCATCGCCCGGAGCGCCCCGCTTTGGGAATTATCGGCCGAAGAATTTGATCAGGTGATCGATGTGAACTTGAAAGGCGTCGCGAATGTGTTGCGCCACGTCATTCCGCCGATGCAGCGATTGGGCGGGGTAATTGCCAATATCAGTTCGGGTTGGGGGCGTTCCACCTCACCTGAGGTCGCAGCTTATTGCTGCACCAAATGGGGAATCGAGGGCCTGTCGCAAGCGTTGGCCCAGGAAATCCCGCCTGGCATCGGGGTCGTCAGCGTCAACCCGGGGATAATCGACACCGAAATGTTGCGGAGCTGTTTCGGGGCCGGAGCTGGTTCTCATATCAAACCAGACGCCTGGGCGCGAACTGCGGCCCCATTTTTTCTCAAAATTCGCCCGGAATCGAATGGATCGGCGATGACAGTCTCCTGATTTCGTAATTTTTTTTTGAACTTCCAGAAATCAAAAGCCCCACTCGCGAGCAGCGAGGCGAAATCGCCTAGAACCAAGGATTGATCAGGGTTCCCAGCTGAAACGAATAGATAAAAATCGTTCCCGAAAGGTTGTCTCCAATCATTGCAGACCAAAAAAAAGCGTCCGCGTTCAAAATTTCTTTAAATTTTTTCTTGCCCGTTTCGTGCGGAATGATAAATCAATGGAGCTGAAGAGGCGAACCAAGCGCTAACCACCGCATACTCTGGGGGGTATGACGAGGCCAAATTTGGGTAGCCCTTCACAAAACCAAGGAGAATAAAAACCCAACCATGACCAAATCAGCCTTAACTAAATCATTCCTGGCCGGTGTTGTCGCTTTCGGAACCGCAGCCACCGCATTCGCCGGAACTGTTGTTCAAAAAGAAGTCATCATCGAAGAAGTGGAGCCAGAACAATGGTGGAGTGCCGAAATTTCTTTCGGTGCAGAATCCAAATATATGTTCCGCGGTTACGACCAGTTCTTCACTGGCCCGACCAACCCCGCCTTCAGCACGATCGTGCGTGACAGCAGCCCGCTGATCTACACTGACCTGAGCTTCTCTGCTTACGGTGCCACCGCTGGCATCTGGTATGGAGATAACCTCTGGCCTACTGGATTCAACGAGCTCGACGTTTACTTCGATTACACCTACGCCTTCGGCCCAGTCGATCTGTCCGTCGGTTACATCGGGTATTTCTTCCCGGACACCGCCAACAGCACAAGCGCTCATGAATTCTATGTCGGCGCTGCTTACACCGGTATCCCTTACGTGACCCCTTCGGTTACCTGGTATCAAGGCTTTGGCCTGGCCAACTACCAAGGTCGTTACTTGGAAGTGAAACTCGAAGGTGACATCCCTATCTATGATGGTGTTGTCAGCGTCAGCCTCGCTCCTTACGCCCTCGTCAGCTACACCGACTACCTCGTCGTCGGTCGCTCGAACTGGAATCACTACCAGGTCGGCATGTATGTGAACGTTGGCTTGAACGAATACATCACGGTTTATGGCGGCCTCAACTACAGCGGCCCTCTCGACCTCGTGACTGATACCACCGGTTTCGCTGGTGCAGCTGGATACCACTCGAACAGTGACATCTGGGGTGGTGGCGGCATCACCTTCTCGTTCTAATTCAGATCGAGCTTTTCTCTAAAAAGGCCCTCCCGGCAACGGGAGGGCCTTTTTTATTTCCCTCATTCGTATAGGCCAACCCGGTTCGTATTGATTTCTCTCCGCCCTCTCTGACATCCTGCAAGAGATGAAACCTTTCATGAAACGAATCCTTCTCGCTCTCCTTCTCCTCGCTGGCCCTGGCCTGTTGTTCGCTGATGATCCCGCTCTCGTCGAAACCATACCCGATGGCGTCACGCCCGACCCCGCGCAACGTGCTATCCTGCAATCCTGTGCCACCAAAGTTTTCCTGTGCAAAGCCGGTTATGATCGCGATGGCAATGTGCGGTCCCTGGAGTTTTCCAATCATGGCGCTTTCATGCCGCCCGGTATCGAAGATAAAGCCGCTTACATCGCCACAAAACCCGGGCTCGATGATGCCACCTTTCTCCAAATCCAAAAGTTGCCGGCTTTGAAAGCCTTGCGCTTGCTCAAACAACCCCTCAGCGACGAAGCCTATGCCGTGCTTCAAACCTGGCCCACTCTAGAAGCGTTCTGCATCGAAGGTCACAAAGGAGATAACACGGGAAGTTTCATGCGATACATCAATGGTCATCCCGACCTGCAATGGCTGGAACTCAAACATCTTTTCGGCCTCGATGGCACCACGGTCGACGAACTAGAAGCCTTCCCAAAGCTCCAACGGCTGGAACTCGATAACGCTTCCGCCACCGCGAAAGCGCTGCCTTTCCTGGCGAAAAACCCCCAGATCCTCGATTTCGAACTCCACCGTTCCAACATGACCAACGAAGAGATTGGTCAGTTGGTCAAAAGTCTGCCCAACCTGGAACGGCTGGCTTTGAAACCAGGCGGCCGTGGCCATTTCGATCAGCAAGCCCTGGCTCACGTGGCGAGTCTTACCAATCTCAAGGTATTTGGATTTCACCATTGGAAAGATGACATGTTCGTCTGGGAAAACGGCATCGAATACCTGGCCGAACTGCCCCATCTCACCAGTGTCGAGGTCCCCTCCAAGCAGTGGGATTTACCGGCCATGAAGAAATTGCGTGAAGCCAAACCGGACCTGCAGCGCGCTGGCAAGGATATCCAAGTCCAATTCGATTACGCCGCGTTCTGAACAAACCACGCCCCGGCTTCATCCAGCGCCAGAACGGCGAAATTCCCTTGGGCTCAATCCGGTGACCTGCCGGATGGCCCGGGCGAAGTAATTGGGATCACTAAAACCGCAGGCATGCGTAATGGCTTGAATCGGTTGATTCGTCTCTTTCAACCGTCTCAAGCCATCCTGCAGACGAAGGTTGCGCAGATATTCAGCCGGCGACAATCCGAAGGCGGCCTCGAATGCGCGGAAAATCGTGGCTCGATGCATCCCACAAGCCACGGCCAGGCCTTCCACCGTGGTTGTAGGTTCGCGATAATGAGCCTGAAGCCAAGCCCGCGCGCGGGCAGCCAGCGGGTGCTCGGGATCTGGATCCAAGGCGCCGAACCAGGCTGCGACAAGAATCCGGTAAGCGTGGATTGAAGCGCGACGTTCACCCGCGGGAGTCGGGTCATCCACCGCATCCGTCAATGCTTCAAAAGCTTCAATCGGGCAACGCCCCGCAAACCAGCTCGCCCCACGTTCCGGCATCTGCGAGAAAAAAGGAGCACTCGCCGGGGCATCCAACGTCAGCCACCAATAATCCCAGACCTCACTGCTCCGCCTCAAGTCATGTCGGTCTCCAGGTCGATAAAGAAAGACTTGCTCCGATTGGATCGGTTCATTCCGGCCGTGCAAAATCGCCTCACCCTCACCCTGGACCGTCCAGAACAGTTGGTAGAAATGCTTTTTCATTGATTTTTCAGGCTGGAAATCGAGGCCGAGCTGATAATGCCCCACCGACCGCACCGCCACCGGCAAGGGTAAAGCGGCACGTTTCCCTGGACGAAAGTGAAGCGATCGCTGCGTTGACAACATGAATGCTAGTAAAGCACGGCACGTCCGATTGCGGCAAGCTCGCTTCTACGGCAGACTTTCCGCATGTCATCCCCAAAAATTACCATCATCGGAGCCGGCAGCCTCTTCTTCGGCCGGCAAGCCATCTGGGCTCTCAATAATTTGGAAGGTTTCCGCGGCGCCACTCTCTGCCTGGTCGACACCGATCCGACTCATCTTCGTGCCATGACGCAATTGGCGGAAAAAGCGGCGGCATCCTCGGGTTCCGGGGTCAACGTCGAATCTTATGCCCGTTTTCAGGATGCTCTGCCGGGAAGCGATTTCGTCGTTCTCAGCTTTTCGCGGAGCAACGCTCATTATCGCCGGATTGATTGTGAAGTTTCCGCGCGATACGGCATTCGCATGTGTAGCGGGGATACGATCGGACCGGGCGGCGTGTTTCGAGCGGCTCGTGAATTGCCGTTAATTCTTGAGATTTGCCACGAGGTTGAGCGATCAGCCCCGGAAGCTTGGGTCGTCAACTACGTCAACCCGTCGTCTGTGATGGGCATCGGGGTCATGCGGCATTCCAAGGTCAACGCGTTTGCCCTCTGTGATTCCCATCATATGCCGCGGAAGAAAGAGAGTTATCTCAAAATGATCGGTGAATCCCTGGACCGCATGCCGGAATTCGATATGCGCATCGCGGGCGTGAATCATTTCACCTGGATGCTGAAAGCGGAGTTGGGTGGCACCGATATTTTGCCACGGATTCGGGACGCTTTCGCCGAGCGCGCCTTGGGAGAAAAAGATCAGGGCTATTCAAAAGGCCGCTTCAACAATTACATCACCACCCAGCTGACCGATCTCTTCGGGGCCATCCCGACCTGCACCGGTCATACCAAGGAGTATCTACCGTTTTATCAAGGACACGCAGCGGTGCAGGAATTAATTGCGCCCTTAGCGGTCTTTGATTCTGACGAACGGGACGAACGAACGGCAAGCATGTGGTCGGACGTAAATGCCTTTAACGCTGGGGAAAAACCGATGGAAGAATTTCATCAATCGCTGAAGTCGGATCACGCGACGGACATCATTCACACGATGTTGGTCGAGGATGGGCGGACTTATTTCATCAATCGCTCGAACGAAGATTGCATTGAAGGCGGAAAACCAGTCGGCAATTTACCAGAGAAAGCATTTCTGGAGATGGAATGCCGTCTCGATGGCCAGGGACCACGACCGTTACCTGTTGGCGATTTTCCGTTCGGTTTGCGAGCGCAACAGATGCTGATTTTAGATGTGCACGAGTTGACTGTGGAAGCGATCGTTCGGCGCGACAAAGCCTTATTAACCCGAGCGCTCGCCATGGATCCGCTGGTTAATTCTATCGCCACTGCCAACGCGGTCATTGACGACCTGTTCCAAGTGGAAGCCGAAGCGCTTGGCGAATGGAAAGACGGCCGTCGTGGGATCGCGTTGACCGGAGGAAAAAGCGAAGCCGGCGCAGCTCCCCAGCTTTACTGAGGCACGCTCGGAAGCCCAGCAATCCAGCACTTCTTTTGTTCCTCGTAGCGCTCGCGCCTGTTCTCAGCGGCTTCCAGCCCCTCTCTCACACCTACTGGCATCCCCCTCGCCCCCCAACACTTCGGCAGCATTAATGACTGGCGTTGCGCCGGAATTTGGTGCATGACTCCAGAGCGTTAATTCGTAATTACATGAAGAATTTTGGGAACAACATGGTCGGAGCCGCGGCAAATCATTTGAGCCGGGCTGGTAATCTGGTGGGACTCGACGTGTGGCAGCCTCGGTTCGCAAACCGGGCGCGACCGCTGATTTCGCCTGGGACCGCCCTATTGATCGGTGTCATGGCGCTCGTCGGCAACTGCCTGCCGGGCCACGAAGCACGCGCGGAAGACGGTAAAATTGTCTCCGAGGACGTGCTTTATTGCCCCGATATCGAGTTGGACACCAAGTATCAGGAACATGTGAAAGGCATCATCGCGAAACGCCAGGATATCTGCAAACAAACCAAGATGGAGTCTTATCCGGAGATCGAAGACTTTTTCGGTTTGAAATTTGGTGAAAACGAGGCCTTAGACGAGTTTCGGACCAATGAGTATGCCCATTATCCTGAACTGCTGCCTGCCAAGGATCTGGCGCGGGTCCAAGAATTTGCCGCTAAAGTGCGGAAAGCGACCGCCTCGATGCGCTCCCGCTATCCATTGAGAATCCAACCCAAACTCAAAGTCCGCAGTTTTCATCGAGGCGAAAAAGGGATTATTGAAGTCACGCTGGAAGCCCCATCACAGGATTATAAACTGACTGGCGAACTGAAAAACGTGGGGGGAGCGGAACATCTTTTTTTGAGCGTCACCCGGCCGTCTGATCAACAACTTTTTGTCAGCCAATCGGAGAAAGGCCCTATCAGCACCGAGGTGGAGACGAACTTACCGCTCCCAAGCAAGGTGACCATTCAATGGCGCACGCTCATGGCGCCGATTCCATACGATCTGGCTTACCAACCGCTTGGCCAACTCGGCCTCTGATTTTGCCATCTCGCTGGTGACCTGTGTTTGCTGAACGATCCTTCCCGTTCGTCCGCAATGGTTTTGCGGTTGCGGATCGGCAGCTGGAACCGTAAGGAAACGGAATGATTACCCGCACCCCCCTTCGTTGCCTGCAAGGCGCGTTCCTGGCCACCGTTCTCTCCCTCCTCGGCTGCGGAGGCGGCAACGGCGAAGAGGAAGCCAGCAAGGAACCCGGACTTCCTCCGGTGCAGGATGCCCCTATTGAAGTCGAATCCGATGGGGAACCCGATCCGTTGGCCGGCGAAGATGCGGTCCGGGGTGGCACCCTGAATATGTGGGGCGGGCCCTATCCCAAGTCGCTGAACTACTGGACGACCCCCAACGCCTTCGCAGCCCGGGTCATGGGCCTCATGTTCGAGCCGCTGGCCGGGCTCCACTCCACGGAAGATCGCTTCATCGGAGCTCTCGCCGAATCGTGGGAGATCTCGGCCGATGAAATGACTTTTACTTTTAAAATTCATCCAGACGCCCGCTGGAGTGATGGCGAATCGATCACGGCCGAAGACATCCAGTTCTACTACGATACGATCATGAATCCCGAAAATCTCACCCCGGTGTTTCGAGTGGGGATGAGCCGCCTGAATCGGCCAGAGATCGTCGACCCAAAAACGGTCCGCGTCACCGCCAACGAACCCCATTGGGCCAACCTCCCGGAAGCCGCCGGTCTTGTCGCCTTTCCGAAACACGTTTGGGAAAACAAAAACTTCAATGAGATCAACTTTGAGTTCCCTGTCGTCAGTGGGCCTTACGAGCTTGCCGAGGTCAAAACGAACCGATCGCTCATGTTGAAACGCCGTGGCGACTGGTGGGGGAAGGTCAAACCTTATAACCAAAATAAATACAATTTCGATTACATCCGATTCCGTTCGATCGAAGACCGGACCAAAGCGTTGGAAGCATTAAAAAAAGGCGACCTCGATCTCTATCAGATTTACACCGCACTGATTTGGGCGGAACAGACCGATTTTCCACAGATCGATAAGGGCTGGATTGTTCGCCAGGAAATCATTAACCGCGAGCCGATTGGCTTTCAGGGTCTCGCTCTTAATCTTCGCCGGGAGAAATTTAAGCCACGCAAAGTGCGTGAAGCCCTGGCCCTCCTCCTGAATCGGGAACAGATGAATGAGAAACTCATGTTCAATCAGTATTTTCTATTGAACTCCTTCTTCCCCGATCTTTTCGAAAACAAAAAGAACCCCAATGCGCCGACCCTCCGCTTCGATCCGAAACAAGCTCGCACCTTGTTGAATGAAGCCGGGTACACCGCCAACGACCGCGGTATTTTGGAGAAAGATGGAAAACCGTTCAAATTGACGATCCTCCATCATGGGGAGGATCTGCGTCATCTGAACATCTACATTGAGGACTTGAAGCGAGTTGGCATCGACGCCTCCATCGAACGCCTATCCTATGCTTCCTGGGTTAAACGCGTGGAAGATCGGGATTTCGACATGATCTGGATGAGCTGGGGGGCCGGCCGGCTCCGCGACCCAGAAGGGCTCTGGTCTTCCGAAGAAGCTGCTCGTAAAGCTTCCAATAACATTCCAGGCGTGAAAGATCCGGAAATCGATCGGCTCATCGACTTGCAGAAAACCGAAATGGACCTGGCAAAGCGAAACGAAATTCTCGAGCAAATCGACGATCGCCTGACCACAATCATGCCTTATGTCCTCATGTGGCAATCCGATCGCACCAAGCTTCTTTACTGGAATCAATTCGGGATGCCCCGTAATCCATTAGGGAAATATGATCGGGAAGATGCGGTGCTCGTTTACTGGTGGATCGATCCTGTCCGCAAACAAGCGCTCCAGGAAGCGATCAAAAATAATACGGAGCTACCGAAATCGCCTGAAGTCATCGAGTATCGCGGCGAATGACGGCCTATATACTGCGCCGATTACTTCTAATGGTTCCGACGATCCTCGGAATCACCCTCATCGTTTTTGTCCTGATCCAACTGCTGCCGGGCGGTCCAGTCGAGCAGTTGATCTCCCAAATCCGAGCGGCCTCCGAGGAGTCCGGCGGCGATCGCGTCAGAATTTCTGAGCAGGAATTGGAGAATATCAACGCTTACTATGGCTTCGATAAGCCGGCCTATCTCCGGTACGTCACCTGGCTCTGGAATATTATCCGCGGCGATTTGGGCACTTCCTATGTTTACAAAGAACCCGTCGGCGAGGTGATCCTCAGCAAAATTCCGGTTTCTGCAACATTTGGCATTACCTCGTTTGTGCTCTCTTATCTGATATGTATCCCGCTCGGTTTCTGGAAGGCTTTGTCGCATCGCAGCCTCTTCGATGTATCAAGTTCGATCGGGATCCTCATCGGTTATGTGCTTCCCGGATATGCGGCAGGTATCTTGATGATCATGTTTTTTGGTAGTTACCTCGATTGGTTTCCGATCTCCGGCTTCGTCTCCGATAACTTTGAACGCCTCGGATTTTGGGGAAAAGCACTCGATATTCTGCATCATATGACGCTGCCGTTGATCGCTTACATGTTGAGTCAATTCGCACTTCTCACCTTGCTGATGCGCAACTCCCTTCTGGATGAGTTGAACAAGGATTATATGAAAACCGCGCTCGTCAAAGGCTTGCGCTTCGACGAAGCGGCCCGCAAACATGCGTTGCGCAATGCCTTGATTCCTTTGGCAACCAACATCGGGGAAATATTCACCATCCTCTTTGCCAGCACCCTGCTCATCGAGCGTGTTTTTGATCTGGATGGCATGGGCAAACTCTTCTTCGATTCCATGGTCGGCCGGGATTACAATGTGGTTCTCGCACTCATTTTCATCCTCAGCATCCTGACCATGTTAGGTCGTCTCTTCTCCGATATCTCTTACGTAATCATTAATCCCCGCATCAAATTCGATTAAAATCCATGCGGCTCACTCCCCTAGCAAAAGAACGCTGGCAGCGTTTTAAAAAAATCCGGCGTTCTTACTGGTCGCTCTGGATTCTTGCCGGAGCATTCTTTCTCTCGTTATTCAGCGAATTCCTTGCGAATGATAAACCACTCGTCGTCCAGTATGAAGGCCGCTATTTTTTCCCAATTGTCACCTTCTATTCCGAAAAAGATTTCGGAGGTGAATATGGGACGGCAGCCGATTACCGGCGTTTGAAAGAATCACAGCGCTTCCAAGCGGGCGATGGTTGGATGCTGTTTCCGCCCATTCCTTACAGCCCAGTCGAATCGTTCCTCGATCTTCCAGGATCACCGCCCCATCCGCCTTCAAGCGAACATTGGCTCGGCACTGATGGCGCGGCCCGGGATGTGTTCGTCCGGATTTTATATGGATTCCGCATCTGCCTGGGATTTGCTCTCGCTTTGACCCTTCTCTCCACCTTGCTCGGCATTATCATCGGTGGAGTCCAAGGTTATGCCGGAGGAAAAATCGATATTTTTGGCCAACGCCTGATCGAAATCTGGGCCGCGTTACCCTTTCTCTATGTCGTGATTCTCATCGGCGCGATTTATGGCCGCAGTTTTCCCTTGTTACTCACGATTACCGCCATCTTTGCCTGGATCGGGATCAGCTATTATGTCCGGGCCGAGTTCTTGAAAATTAGAGAGCTCGAATTCGTCACCGCCTCACGGGCTTCGGGTGCGGGACACATCCGAATCTTATTTAAACAGATCATGCCGAATGCCTGGACGCCGGTCATCACCCTGTTGCCTTTCAGTCTGGTAAGCGGCATCGGGACCTTGACCTCTCTGGATTTCCTTGGGTTCGGCCTTCAACCGCCCACCCCTTCCTGGGGAGAACTCCTCCAGCAAGGCCTCAAGTATCTGCATGCCCCCTGGCTGGCAATTTCGGCGGTCGGCGCCCTGTTTATTACCTTGTTGCTCGCCACCTTTATCGGGGAAGGGGTGCGCGAAGCGATGGATCCCAAG
>JGI12210J13797_10789446_pt1 | contig 16780 bp, 8 predicted proteins | sample ElkSlonscriptome_3_FD_13797 | JGI IMG/M metagenome (IMG submission 13797)
TGGGCAGCAGCAGGCCGCGCAGGACTTAGAACGTGCTAGGGCCAATCGAGCGCAAGCCCTGGTGCAACGCACGGCATCGCAGGCCAACCTACTAGGTCTACAGCAAAGCAACCTGGTGAGCGCCCGAAGAGATGCAGCGCGAGAGAACAGGCTCAATCGCTCCGCAGTCACTGGAGTCTTTTAACCCATGGCTGTATTTCCAGAACACTTGAAAGAGATAGGCGTAAGCGCAAAGTGGCTTGACGGTGATTACCGTGATGACTTGCCGCTATACGCACAACTTACCCCTATGGGCCACCAGAACATAGGACGGTTGGCGCTTAAAGACCCTTGGATATTCCTAGAGTACATCAACTTTAACGGCGGAGTACGGAGCTTCTACCCTATCCACAGAGACTTGTTAACACACCTAACAAGGACTTGGGAGCTGAGAATGGTGTTGATGCCTCGGGGCCACTTTAAGAGTACCGTATGCAGCACCTTGTATGTGTTGTGGCGTATCTACTGTGACCCCAACATCCGCATCATGGTAGGGTGCGCAGGCAAAGAACTGGCCACCGGTTTTGTCCGGCAAATCATGCAGTACTTTGAAGACCCTGAGCTTAACCATTACGTGTGGAACAACCGGCCACACATTGATGGCCCACTGGTGCCGGACATGGACCGGACTGGCTCTACACGGAAGCGGAACGAGTCAACCAAGAACTACGGCTATGAAGACGGCAAGAGTGTGTGGGACACTCAAGCTGATGGCCGCAAGGTTCTGTGGAGGGCCAACGCTATCCAAGTGATGCGCCCAAAGACCATGAAAGAACCCACTGTGTTTGCCTGCTCTGTCGGCGTGGTCATGACCGGGTGGCACTATGACTTAGCCATCTTTGATGACCTGGTGACGTTCCGCAACAGCGACACACCTTTTAAGGCCCAGAAGATTCAGGCATGGGTAGACGACATCACAAGCGTTATTGACCCACGTGGGCTGAACGGTGAGGGATTGGGTGAGGAAACGGTAGTGCTAGGCACCAGGTACTACCCGTGGGACTTGTACGCTCACTATCTTGGCCTAGACCTAGAGACAAAGGAGGAGCGCGAAGAGTACCTAGAGACTGCAGCNGACGCTCCGGTGTACCTCATCAAGAAGGACATCTATGGCAACGGTGTGGACTCCTGCCAGTATGAGCTAGGCATGGAGGAAATAGCGGGGCTGACAGCTGAAGACGGCTACATCTGCCCCAAGCTTATGAACCCCAAGCGGGAACGGAAGCTAAGGCGTAAGCGGCGCTGGTTTGCTTGCCAGTACCTTAATTTGGTGTTAGCCAATGAGGAACAGCTTCTTAACTGGGAGAACGTGAACCACATACACCCCATGGGAATCATCCGCGAGGGTAAGTACATCAAGGTCCGGGTTGGCACGGCCCTAGAAACCAAGGCCACCTATGTCCTGCCTATCATTGTGGTAGACCCGGCGGCATCCCTGTCACAGTCAGCTGACTACGGTGTGGTGTGTTGTGGCGGTGTAGATGAGGATTTGAACTTATATGTGTTCGACGTTAAGTACGGACACTGGACACCCTCCACATTGGCCTCCAGAATTAAAGAGATGATGGAGAAGTGGAGTATCAAGGTAGTTCACATTGAAAGCTCTGGCACACAGGTAGCCATCGTGAACGCTATCAAAGATGAGTGGAAGCGCATGAACTACGTTGCCACCGTCCGGCATGACCAACCGAGGGGTGACAAGAAGCAGCGAATTCTAGAGCGCCTAGAGCCTCTGTTTGAGAGGTCAGCTGTATGGGCTATGACGTGGATGTCGTCTGTACAGGAGCTTAAGGCACAAGTCAACATGTTCCCAGCTACAGGCGCTAGGGATGACTTCCCAGACTGTTTAGAGAAGCTGGTACGGATAGCTAAGCCTGTTCGTGTGTCGGATGTAGAGAAGCGCAAAGCCCGCCAGCGGGTAGGCAGGGGTGCAGTAAACAACGCCAAGGTTAACACAAAATACGGGGGAGTGAGATAAACAAACACAGTGCGATTTTTAAGAGACATAGGTAGCCCACAAAGGCCAGCGCCCCCACTGCCCACACTAGGCGAAAAGATAAACCACTGGTTCCCCTTGGTCTCCCTATTGGCGGCAACTATAGTGTCGTCTGCTGTAGCGTGGACAAACTTGAGTACCAGACTCGCTATTTTGGAGTTACAGCAGAACACAATAACACGGATACTTTACAGACTAGAGGAGGAAAGCAGAGACTATGGCTATGAACGGTATGGAAGTCCTTACAACCGACCTGACAACAGGGAAGGTAGATGAGGCCAAAGTTAAGTTAGAGGGCTTGGGAATGGTGTTGGGCCACAAGTTCGACACGTTCTCTAGAGCGCGGACGGTTAAGGAGGAGGTGTGGTTAGAATCTTGGGCCAACTACCTTGGGTCACCGGAGTCCGTCCACTACCTGCGTAGCCGGGTGGCCCGTATCGTGGGCAACGTGAATTCAGATTGGCGTCACCATGTATCAACCGCCAAGGGCTACGAGATTATTGAGACAGTCAACGCCTACTTGATGGGCGCGTTCTTTCCTAACAGAGACTGGTTTGAAATTATCCCTACGCTACCCGGTATGGCTCCCGTAGCGGGGGATGTAAAGAAGCTTATCATGCAAAAGATGCATGATGCCAAGTTCAAAAGTAAGTGGGAGATGTACACGCGGCAAGCGCTCATCACTGGATTCAGCGCTATCGCCCTACCTTGGCGGCGGAAGACAAAGGACGTAACCAAACGTGTACGGAATGAAACCAAGGACGCTGCAGGGGCCACTGTGGTATCCTACGACCCCATGACCGTGGAGGAGTTAACCTACAACTCTGTGGATATTGAGGTGTTAGACTGCTTTGACGTTTATTTGGACCCTATTGCGGATGCAAACCAGAATGACGCAGACCTGTTCCGGGTGCTCCGGAAGTCTAAGGGCGAGGTTATGCGCTGCATTGACAGCGGTGTATATCCGCACTTGGATAAGGCCATCGTTGCCGCACATGGTCAAGACTTATCTGTTGGTTCCCGAAATAAGAAAAAAGCAGTAGCCCAGTTTGCAGGTATCGACTACGACCCGAAGGACATGGTTGAGTTGCACGAGTTCTGGGGCACTGTTGTGTGTTCAGACCTAGAGTACAACGATGTGGTAATCACTATTCTAGGGAACAACGTAGCGCGAGCAGAAAAGAATCCGTATTGGCGCGGTCGGCCTATCATTGTGGGTACTCCGGTGCCGCTACCTAACCAGGTCTACGGTCTGGGACTACTAGAGCCAGTGCTAGGGATGCTGCAGCAGCTGACCATCCTTACCAACCAGCGCTTGGATAACCAGGAGCTGACGATTGATTCCACTTGGATGATGGTAAACGATGGCGTAACGGACCCGGATGAGGTCTACATGGCACCAGGCCACGTTATCACCGTTGGAGACATGTCTTCTATCCAACCCGTGCCGAAGCCGCACGACTTTCAGGTAACGTACAACGAGAGCACTTTGCTGGAGCAGACCATTGACCAAGCCGTAGGTACCGGGGCATACATCGGTACACAGCAAGGCCGGTCTGGTGAGCGCGTAACGGCTACGGAAATCCAAGCTGTAAGGGACGCCGGTGGCAACCGCTTAAGCTCCTTACATGCTCACATGGAGGACACACAACTACTCCCTCTAGTGGAGAGGGTTGTGTTCTTTATGCAGCAATTTGTGAGCCAAGAAGAGATTCTAAGGGTACAAGGTGCCGACTCACAGAGCTTCGACTACGTGATGGTTGGGCCAGAAGAGATTAACCAACCGTGGAAAGTCTCTGTCATTGGCGCTGACTACATTGTTAACAAGCAGGAATCTCTACAAAAGGTAGTTGATTTTGTAAACCTTACCGCACAGTTTGAGCAGTGGTCATCCCTGGTTAACTGGGAGTCCTTGCTCCGGCTTACTGTTAAGAAGTTCGGCTTTGATAACGATGTAGAGCGTCTCATTATCTCCCAGCTGCCTCCAGAACAAGATGACAGCTATGATGAAAATGAGCCTCCACTGGCAGAGAACAACCCTGTAAGCGAGGCAGCGGCTTTGCGACAGCAGAGCGGCGGACAAGCAGGGGCCGCTAACTTTGCAGCTATGGCAGCAATGCAAGGACCAGGGGCAGCAGCAGGCGCACAAGCAGCGGGCCTCACCGGGGCAGACGCGGCTATGGGTGCTCAGCTAGGGGAAGCAATGTCGGGAGAACCACCACTAGAGTAACAACAAATGACCATTGAAGATAACACAACCAACGCACAGCCACAAGCACAACAGGAAGCTCCGGCACCAGAAGCCTCTGCACCCTCCATCACGTTTGATGACGTTGTCCAATCTGGACTATTGGATGAGTTTAGCAACTACATCCAGAAGCAGAAGCTTGAAGAACAAAAGGCCGTGCTAAAGGACGCTTGGGGTGACGACTTTCAGGCCAAATATGACACTGTGGCATCTTACGTTAAGGACTTGCCACCAGCTGAACAGCAACAGTACAACAACCCTATGGCCGCAATGGGCCTAGCAACCTACTTAGAAAAGCAGGGCTACACACCACCAGGGGTTAAGCAGCAGTCTGAGGCCAAAGTGCCCAACAGTGACGCACCAGGGTTCGATAAAAGCACTGGTCAAGGCGAAGTATCCAAACCAACAGAGTTCTCGTTCAAGCAAATTTACGCTATGAGTGACAAAGAGTACGCAGAGAACAGTGCCGCCATTGACCTAGCTCTGAAAGAAGGGCGGATTAAACCTGAATAAAGGCTAACGCCACAGCTACTATGGAGTGTAGCAAAACACACACACTAATAAAGGACTGATATGGTTGCATTCAACCCCAACAGTCTCGCTACCATATACGGAAACCTGATGGGTTACGCGTACGGGCGAGACAACACTGAAACATTCCAGCTCCCAAAATGGGATATGGAATTGTGGCGTGAAATCGACAAGAACATGCGGATGGCTGAGACCGTGGAGATGGTCCCTGCTAATCTCATCTCGGGTAAGTACTACACTCAACCTAAGATTGGCCGTATGGGCGCACGGGCCAAGATTCCGGGCCAACCTGCGTACTTACAGGCATTCAAGGAAACCGAGTGGACGATGGAATTTCGTCGCCACATGGAATCGTCCTTCTCCCAAGAAGACATTGCGGCCATCTACGCTGATATCAACTATCGGGGTGAGTACATCGCCCAGCTGGCGTACGCTCTGTCCATGGACATCGACCGTTGGCTACTTGGTTTGCGGGTAGTGCCTCAACGTCTTGGCCTGTTTGTGCAAGCCAATGACGGCGCGGATACTCCTGCCAACACATCCCTGAATTATGGGGCGCTGCTGGCCGCCAAGACAATGATGGACCAAGCAGATGTGCCTGATGAGGACAGGATGTGGATGCTCTCCCCATCCCAGCGCAACTCCCTTCTCACTGAAGAGAAGGTCATCAATGGTGACTACAACACGGGTAATGCTGTGATGTCTGGTCAAGTCGGGACGCTGCTAGGCTACCCGCTACTTATCAACAACAACATCACTAAGAACAGCGTGGATGGTCTACGCTTGATTTCTGGTGTTGCTGGTGACGGTACGCGGGAGTACACGACCCATCCTACTCCTGGTTTTGCAGTGTGGGATACGGACGCAGACCCAGATGTGGCTGTCGTTTCTCCATACTACCCCAACAAGAACCTGAATGGCGACCCCAACGGCGCAGGCCAACACACTGAACTGGAAGTATCGGCTACACAGGTAGACTCCCTACCCGCAGGCCAGTACACCGGAATGTTGGTGCGGCGTTCTTGGGCCAAGATGGGGATGGTTTCGCCCATCAAGACAGAGACCGGGCGGGAGACTACCTACCTCGCTGATGTCGTGGTGTCGGACGTTAAGTATGACGCCAAGTGCTACCGGCCTGAGGAAGGTATTGTGCTTATCCACTCCAATGAGCCTGTCTAGTTCGACACTAGACGCACACAAATCCAATACAGGGGCGGGGTCTATATGCCCTGCCCCTTTTTATTTATCAAGGAACCCATGGCAATACAGAGCAACACCACACAGCTGGAGGCCGTTAATGATGTGTTACTGGCCATCGGTGAGCGGCAGGTCCAATCGGTCAGCAACTACCCGGCACAAAAGGCAAAGCAGGCTTTAGAGCAAGCGTTACAGGTTATCGCTAACTCGAATGACTGGCCGTGGCTGACTGAGACTACACCGGCATTGAGCTGGGAGCTGGACACAGCAGAGATACCACCGAACGCTAGACTGCTGAACGTGTCCTATATCGGCGTAGAGCTGCTGAGAATGGAGGCACGACAGTTTGCGCACTACACAGCCCGAGGGGGAATACCACTGTACTACTTCCAAGAAGGGGTGCAAACGGTAAAGGTCTACCCGTACCCTGACACAGAGCAACAGAAGACACAAACACTGTTTACCTACGCTGCATCCATCAACGCACCGGCAGGGGAGAATGACACCTACCCGATACCACAGAACATGATAGACCTCCTACACATTGGAGGATTGACTTACATGGCAGCATCCCACACAGATGACGTGCAGCTGCACCAGGCGTACAGCCGAGACTTTCAGGGGCGCTTAAGGGGCCGGGTGATGCGGCAAACAGGTAAAGGCGTGTCTCGCAATATGTTCCGCAACCGTAACAACAAAGTGAGCTACTGATGGCAACCAGAATATTTTCAGAAGGGCAAGGAGACGATAGAGTCATCCGAGGCCATAACTTAGGCGGACTCAATACTGTAGCCACACCGTTGAATATGGCCAAGTCGGACAGCCCCCGACTGGTCAATTGTTCTATCACCAAAGGGGGGTTAATCCAGAAGCGCAAAGGCACCTACAACATGGGCACCCTGCCTCAAGGTGAAGGGGTAGGCACTACCGGACACACCAGTACGCTGGGCTATGAGTACCTGGTCTCTAAGAGTGGTACAGATGTACTTATTGGTGAAGTGCGTAACAGCAACTACAGCACTTTGATGACTAAAGAAAATGTGTTCACTGCTAGAGCTGAGGAGATAGTCCCCCGGTTTGTACAGCTGCCGGACAATCTGGGCCGCACGGTTATTCTAACAGGCACAAACACCCCAGTACAGGTCAGCTTCCTAGAGCAGCGCTTGGTAGCCAAGGCGGTGGCCACAGAGATAGAGTTTACCTCGGATGCCTACGCTAATGCGTCTGCTTTGAATACGTTGGTGTACCTCAACAATGAGCCTATCGCTGGGCTTGTGTCTGTGGTGGAGAATGCGGTTACTGTAACGATGCCCATGGGCGTATCACTGGCCATAGGAGATACCTTAGATGTGGTGTTCATTACTTGGCAGTGGTGGACAGAAGCCTATGCCTACTTTGGTGACCGCTTCTACGATGTCGTTCCACGCTTTAAGGTGGATGAGTCTGACCGGCACCTAGAAGTACCTGAGAAGCTGAGAGATGGCATACAGAAGACACCGGCACAAACGGGCTACCCTATGCGGGTGAGGGGCACAGCTGCAGAGTTCTACTTCCAACCCTACGTGGAGGGGAACCCCGGACGGTACGCATTCACAGACGGCAGCGCCAGCTACTCGGAGGAGACCGCACCACAAATAACACCCAACTTTATCACCTTTGGGGACCATGACTGGTCTACAGTTGTATGGATAAACGCCACAGCCAGCTCACAAGGGGCTGTACCAGTACATCTCTATCGGCACCGGCCCATCCGGTTTACAGGGAACCAAGGGTGGGACGCTGCTGACGTGGTGGTGTCTCAGGTGTTCAACAAAACAAGCCTGTTGCGTAATACAGTGTCTACCACAGCAGTAGGCTCAGACTACGGGTATGAGTCCATCTTATCTAACGGTCTCACCCCGCAGGGAACTAGCTGCTTTTTTCTATCCCCTGGTCTAGGGCAAGAAGGGCTAGGTTTTCCACTAGACGATATCATTCGCATCCACGTAAAAGGAACAGACTTCATAGGCGCAGGGCAGTCCCCATCTTTTGATATACGAGACGGTGGAGTCTGGCCAGTATACGGGTTCGGTGAGTTCGCTGACTTCTTTCAAGGGATGTTTCCTACAGCTGGTGCATTCATTGGCAATCGTATCGTGCTTGGCGGTGTGCCCACGGACCCGTTACGCCTAATGTTTTCTGCTGTGAGTGATACACACGTACCAGGAGAGTTCTACAACAGCGTCCAGATAGACCCGTTCAACTCTTCATCAGGCGCATTTGACTTTCAGCTGTCTGCATCCTCCGATGACTTTATCATGGGCATGGTGGAGTGGCAGGGTTCTGTATTTGTGTTCACTAAGAACTCCACCTACAGGCTCAAGCCGGGTGAAGGTGGCACCTATCAGGAGCAGTACGTGGGCGAGGTTGGTATGGTACAGCCTACCGCCTATATGAAGTCTAAGGACCGGGTTCTATTTGTAGCTGACACGGGTGTCTGGGAGCTACGGCCATCGGACGGACTATCTGACTCGTACTACTTAGATGAGGTGTCTATCAAGGTCTCAGACCGCTTTGTGGATGCGTTTGATGCGTCTGTTATTGCATTGGACGGGGTGGAAGACAAGCTATACATCACAACCTCTAACACTGAAGCGCTCACATTCCACACCAGAATCGGAGCTTGGGCAGACTTCCGGCTGTATGGGGACTACACCATTAAGGCGCTGGCACCGTATGTAGACCAGGATACTAAGCTACATGGGTTCATGTTTATCGTGGACGATGGTACAGACCTCGTGCTTCTCAAAACGGAGTATGACTACTACACCGACTGGAGCACTACAGAGGAGTCCCCTACATTCCCATCAGAGAGTAACACAACCACAACTGTGGAGGGTGTTAGGTTCTACGAGATGGGTGTCTGGAGCACAATGATAGACCAGGTGGAGGATATCAAGGTCACCTTAGATGGTGATGTGTTGGTGTTCAAGAAGGACTATTACAAGAAGGGGCCATACGTCTACCTGTATGAACGACCTGCAGCAGGGCTGAGCCTCACTGTGGTGCCTAAAAACCCTGATACGCAGGATGGCACGTATGAGGTGGAACACGTGATAGAGGGCACTACAGGCGTGACCTACCTATCTCTATACGCTACGCCAGTATTCACTTGGGGGCAGCTGGCCAACTACAAACGCATGAAGCATTTTATTTTGATGCTGAACAACCAGGTGGATAACGCCGTGTTTGACCTCAGCAACATTGGAGATGCTGAACCAGAAGAGTATGTCGGCACAGACCGGGTGAAGTTTGACGCCAATATTACTTATGTGTTCAACAACGAGCGTGGTGGTGAGACCTCTTACGACCTCTACGGGCTGTATGGTCTGGTGTGGGATTACTCCCTTTTCGACAACAGCGGGACACACATTGACGATGGGGACTACGTGGTCCTCAGAGCGCCTGTACAGGGCATGGGCGTTACGTTTCAAGCGCTATTGTGGAATAGCAGCAGCAGCACGTTTAGCCTAGCGGGTTACGCCATGGACGGCAACCTTAAGGGCAGCAGATATAGACCGGAGTAATAACAAATGGTATTTTCTTTAATTACGGGGGCAATAGGGGCCATCTCTACATTGGGTGGCGCAGTGTCCCGAAGCAAGGCATCGGCCCAAGCAACTGCATCCTTTGAAAAGCAGATAGAACTACGGGCCAAAATGTACGAGCTGGAACGGGAGGCCAACTACAAGGGAGAAATGGCTAGCCTGTTCGCCAACACACGACAAAAAGAACTGTTCAAACAGAACAACTACATGCAACGTGCGCAGATGCGGCTACAGATGGAGGCACAGAAGATGGATGCAGTCCAGTCTGAGCTATCCAATCAGCTGGGTCTGTTTCAAGTCAACCAGTCCATGAGCCAGCAGCGGCAGGCCACACAACAGGAACGAGCTGGGTTGATTAGCACAGCCCAAGAGTCGGTAGGCGCATCCCGAGCAGGCATACAGGAGCTATCCCAGACGGCAGGGCAGGCCAACGCTAACGCTGCCACCATGGGGCAAGCTGGTACTGAGGCCAATCTGGCCATGCAAGACCGGCTCATTGTAGCCCAAGGCTCTGAAGCACAGCAAGGGCAAGGGGACGCCAACCGGGTTATTAGCAGCGCCAACCAGAATGCAGACCTAAACGATACCCTGCTCCGGCTTAACCGGCGGGGCCAGCAAGCAGCGCTTAACACACAATCAGTGATAGGTGCCGCCAACCGAGAAGCCAATCGGGCAATCATTGATGAGAGCAGACTGCAGAAGCGCTTAGAACAACGGGCCACACTGCGAGCTATGCGGTCGGAGCGTATCGCCACCAGGATGCAGGAAAACGCAAAGCGGAGGGGCGCACAGATATCCCTCAAGAATGACACGGCACGGATGAAAGCAATGATGCCATCTAGTGGCGGAGCGCTCGACTTCTTGAGTACAGCAGCACAAGTAGGTGGTCAGATTTACCAAGGGGTATCCGCTTTCCAAGCATCTCGGCCACAGAGCACAGCAGCACCGGCGGCAGCAGCACCAACGTATTCCATTTATAGTGGTGTTAATCTGCCCACGTTCTCTGCGCCAGTAAGCCGGTCGTTCCCTACTACATCCACTGTTCCGGTGGTAGCTCCTACGCTATTCGATGGTCCGGGTAATCTTTCAGCAGGTATTGGGTAAGAAAAAATGCAAAGGCGAATCATAGGAACAGACGACTTAGGCGCACCAGAAGCGCCACCCATTCCCACAGTTAACCCCATCTTGGGGGACTTGAGCGCTGCTGAGGGTGTGTTACAGCGGACAGCTGCCATTGAACAAGAGACATCTGCTATCGAACAGCGCACGGTACAGCGGCAGATAGAAACTACTGCGGCTATCTCCCAAGCTGAGCAACAGAAGCGGCAGGCCGGTGGCGGCGGCATCCAGCAGCTGATGGCAGGTGCTCAAGGCTTGCTTGAAGTATTCGGCCAGATAGAGCAGCGCAAGGCTGAACGGGACCAAGCAAGGCAGGAGGCGCAGTTTGATGAGGGGTACTCCAGTACTCTGATAGAAGCGCAAGAGCAACTCTTTTCTTGGCGTGGTGATATGCGCAACGCCACCGATGAGAATGGGATGTACCAGGTACGGGAGGAAGCTACAGCCTGGTTGCAACAGAACAGGGATAGGTTGCGCCCAGAAGACTTTGTAAAGATAGCCAACCAGATAGAGAGTGGTCTAGAGTATGTCCAGAATCAGGGCTTACAAGACTTAGTTGCGGAACAGCGACGACTCAGTAACGCTGAAAAGGCATCAGTGAGTGAGCAGTTACGCATTGACTTTGTAGGTCAAGGTGCCCTAGTAGACAGGGGCCAGATGTCTGTACAAGAGGTGGTGCAGAACCTGTATAGTGTGGTGTCACAGCTAGACAACTTCACTCCGGCACAGAAGCAGGAGCTGTTAGCTGACCAGCTGGGGAACCTAGCAGCAAGGGCAGAGAACGGTGCAGAGTTTGAGCTAGCCCGCACCATGCAGCTGAACAACACGCGGCGGTTCAACGAGATAAGCGCCACTGCTAGGGACCAGCTAGAACAGGGCTTGATTGGGTACGAGCAGTATCGTAACACCTTGGCAGAAGCCGAGACCATGTTGTCCGGAAACGCCATCTACGACCCAGTGACTGCAGCGGACGCGCTTAACGCCAGCTTAGAAATGGTGCGCCTAGAGGAGGAGGGCCACCGGCTAGCCAACGAGCAGCTGAACCGGCGGATGGGTGTAGAGATAGCTACCCCTAATTTGGTGTTAGGTAGCTTGGCTGTTCAGGTGAAGACCAACCAGATAACTGTTGATGACCTTATCAGCGACCGGCAGCGCTCCATGGTGGAGTCTATCATCAGTACCTTTGAAGACCACCAGGAGGGTATTGAACGGATAGACGCACGGCTACAGACAGTCATCACCAGCAGGGAAGATGCCCAACTAGAAAAGGCACAGCTACAGGCACTGCAGAGAAACAACTTTGGTAGTGACCGAGAGTGGGCCACAGCACTGGTACGAGCAGGCTACTCTGTTGATGACCGAGGGGAGATTACTGCTAAGTATGAACAGGCGTCTCAAGACCTCCGGCAGCTGCAACGGGAGGAACGGACCCTACTAGAACAGCGGAGTCAAGGAGCGGCTACTCTGCGGCAGTACGGCCTACACAACGGCCTCCAAGGGTTCAATGAAATCTGGGAGGCTGAAGGACAAGCCGAAGCTGAAGCTTATCGAGAGCTGCTAGCACAACAACAGGCAAGGGCTACCACAAATTTTCCTACTAGGTCCGTAAACGGAACACCGCCACGGGCCTTGACTACGACAGGCAACGTAAACGCAGGAGTCCACAATCCAGATGGGCGCAACCTTACTGGGTTTGTGGCTCCGTTTGGTCCGGACGTGGCTCCTAGTGATGTGTTCGTTACAGCTTACATTAAGTCTGGGTCACACGGTAACGGTGCAGCGATAGACTTTGCTGTGGCAGGTAACCCTAGCAACGTACCAGTGGCAGCTTTAGCCACGGGTGAAGTGGTTAAGGTGGTGTCCGGGTGTACCGTGGGAGATACAGAGTGTGGCGGTCGATACGGTAATGGTGTGTTTGTCCGGTTACAGAATGGTGCGGAGGTATGGTATAATCACCTTGACCGGGTTGATGTCCAGGTAGGTGACGTTATCAGACAAGGCCACACTCTCGGAACCATGGGGAGTACTGGCCGGTCTTCCGGTCCTCATGTAGATTTAGCGTATAGAAACCCGGATGGAACACAAGGCGATGTTATTAATTTTCTACAAAGCGTGGTGCCAGAAGCTCACGCTAGCGCGTTACGTCCCCCCGTTGCTTCTCTTGGTATGCCTCCTGCCAGCAGCGCGGGGCAGGGAAGCAGTAGCGGAGGGGGGATAGCCCCATCAGGAGCAATCATGTTTGCACCAGGGCTGTACTACCACGATGGGGAAATGGTAGTAGGTGAAAACCCAACGCCATCCTTTGACGCTATGTCACCGCTACCTCCTACGGGCGCAGGCGGAGGCTACCACACCAACGCTATCACGCCCAGTACAGCTAACCCGGTGCGGGGCCAATTAGCCTCTAACTCTCGTAATGACTACACCAACCCTAATCCACCAGGAGCTACCTTTGGATATGAGCAACTGGCCTCTAAGCCTGAGACTGCAGCGGCACTAAACCGGGTGGCCCAGCGACTAGAGATACCTACACAGTGGTTGGTAGATATCGTTGCATTCGAGTCAGGGCATACGTTCTCGCCATCTGTGCCTAACTTTGGTGGTGCCCCAGCTGTAGGATTAATCCAGTTCTATGAAGACCATGGTGACCCTGGACACAAAACCGTTGGAGGTCGTAGATATAGCCTAGCCTCAATTGCTAATATGAGTGTAGAGGAGCAAGCCGAGCTGGTGTATGCGTACCTTGAAGGGTACAACTACCCAACAGTGGAACACCTACACATGTCTATCTGGGGTGGGCACGGCAGAGCCTTTGCAGGTCGCTCTCCACGTGACTTAGCAGATATGTACGCCGAGTATAGTGGAGACTGGGGAGATGGTGACACCAACTGGAGGAACTATCTTTCCAAGCTAGGGTCTGGTGCGGGACGAACCTACAACACTATCTTTACACAGATGGAAGGTGGTCCTAACATCCACACTCAAAGCCAAAGTGGGTGCTCTACTTGCCAAGCACTAGCTGGACAAGGCAACTTTGTAGCTCACACAGCAGCGTAGGCCATGCTCCTCTAAGTTAGTAACACCAATACTAGAGGGGCTATGGCAAACTTAATACAGGACCACAATGAAGATTCCCGATTGGACTTCAATGTGGATATCCCAAACATACAGGGGGGCAGTGCTACACCAGCGCCGTCCCCTTCTCCTATGGCACCAGCTACTACCACCGAGATGGGCGCACTAGATGCACTCAACTCGCTGCCACCGGAGGCACCGGCAGGACCGTTTGACCGTGATGGAACTGGGCGCTTACCTGACCAGGATAGAGAAGGGTTGGCCCCTCTACTGGAACCGACACAACCAGGAGTTGCCGAACTGTACGGTTTGTACAATCCCAATGGGGACATGTACAGCGCTGACCAAAGCTTACACGAAATTTACTCTGCGTTTGGGGACAGCGCACAACGGCAGCTAGACGCCAATACTCAACGGTTCACCGGCCAGCTGGACAACCCTATCCTGTACGATGGGCGAATGTTTGGGTATACCGATACTCCCGCGCCGTTCCCTGACTCAGCCTTTGAAGGTTCACGCCTAGCTGACAGCTTGCGGAGTAGTCCCATAGATGACGCTCTACGCCCTTGGGCCTCTCTAATGGATGTGTCCCCTACCCGCAACGTTACAACCACCTTGGGCGGCCGAGGGGAACCACCCTCTCAAGTAGGCGGACTAGCACGACAGCTTAGGGGTGTGTTAGGTGTTCTGCCTTTGGTGGCGGAGGGTGTCGTAGGTGGCCTAGCTAACTTCCTGCCTGGTGTGGATGACAATGAAGCTGCTGCTATTGGTGACCGGGCCGCAGACATCTACGGAGCTGCCAACCCTATCGGCGCTGCTCGTGCCATCGGCAGGGCTATCCAAGGTGATGCACCACTAGGCTTTGTTGATGAGGACCAGGAGATTGCTGGCGGCCAACTAGACGCAGGACCAGATGCGGAGTTCCAACCATTTCAGGGGCGCTTCGGGTCTTACGGTACTGGCCTAGCTGGTGGCATTATCTACGGTCTGGACCTGGTAGAAAACGTAGTACGTGCTGGTGTCATTGAGCAAAGCGCCAGAACCATAGACGATATCCAGAATGGAAACGTAGGGGAGATTCTTCTCAACGCTACCCCGCTGGGTTTCTTTATGCCGGACGCTGACAACGCTGCTAGGGAAGCTCTCCAAGGTAGGGAGTTTTCTTTTATGGCACCTTCGGAGGATAGCGGCTTCGGATGGACGCCAGTACGAGAAGGGGAGCGAGGCATCCAGCTGCCCAACGGTGAGACTATCGGAGTCACCGGACTAGGGACTGCTGCCGGTTTCTTACTGGACATGATAACCAGCGCTCCAGCTGACGCCGTGGTGGAAGCTGCCCTACGAACAGCTAGACGACAGACAGCAAGAGGGGTTGCAGACGTAGCCCAAGAGACAGCAGAGGAAGCAGTACAAGAGGCCACAGAACGAGCAGCAAGGGGAGCTGTAGCACCAACGGAAGCTGTAACAACACCACCCCAGAGTGCTCTGCCTGCAGGCCCAGAGGCACCAGTAAACCCAGCGCTACCACCGGGGCAACCGGGCGGTCCTTTAGCTGATGTTCCTCCTATACAGCCTGACGTACTCGGTGGTGAGGTTGGACCGGCCAACGCAGTGCCCACACCAGGGCAACAGACGGTAGACGTAAACGCTACCCAAGTATTCGATGAGGTAGGAGCGGGCCAGACGGCTAGGCAGATAGGCCCAGAAGGACCAGGAATACAGCCGGAGGTACTAGGCGGTGAGTTACAGCCACAAGGCGCTAGGGGTGAACTACCGGACATCACAGTGGACGTTGATGCCACAGAAGTTATTGACCCACCACCACAAGGTTCATTTACTGGGGCCAACACACCACAACTAGAGCCTGGTCTAGTACCGATTCAACCGGATGTACTGGGTGGTGAAGTGGTGCGCTCCCCTAGACGGATACAGCTGCAAGAGTTCTATGACACCATTGACGTTGAAGGTACACCAGTACTAGACTTCTTGCAAGGGGTGGACCAGATGCGGACCCCGCGCCTAGCTGTGCCGGAAATCCCTAACCTACCTTCTGCGGCACCAACAGCCAACGCCAACCGCTACCTGCCAGATGCCAACATACCTCAAGCGCTCCAAGGTCGGCAGGCTTTGAGTGACCAGCTTCACGCTACCTTTGAAGCCATGTCCATGAGCATCCAACGGCAGGGTACTGTGCAAGAGATGCGGAACCTAGAGAACCTGCAGCGGGACTTAAGGAACCAGCTAGCACGGCTATACCGGCACCAGTCTCAAGACCTAAACGTGGGCACCTTTGACCAGGGTACACGGTGGGACCGGCTACAGCTGCCAGCGGCGGGAGATACACAATATGTCCCTACTCTAGATGAGCGCCTAGCTGAGCTGCCCGTGGGTAGACCTGAGACGGTAGCAGATACGGAGGACTTCCGGTATCGGTATGAATCGGTGACGCCTGAAGATGTGGAATTCACCAACTTAGACAAGGCCCGTGAGCGCCTAGAGAGAATTGGTGTTAGCCCTGAGATACTGGCTGAAGCTGACGACCTAGCTATCACCAACATGTTCTATGCTACGGCCCCTAACGGCGGGTCTATGGTAGATGAGGTAGTACAGGAACTGAACGCTGGCCGAGTAGAGTTCTACAGACGTGACCCTGAGCTAGACGCGGGAGCACCGGGCGCACCGGAGGTACCAGATACACCGAGAGCACCGGACACACCGGACATACCAGAAACCCCCGAAGTAGAAACTCCGAGGGTGGAAGTTGATATTACTCCGGACACCTTACGCCAACGTTACGGCAAGTTTGCTGAAGCTAAGGCGGAGTTAGGTGTTAAAGCCCGGAGCTGGCAAGCCTTGGCCGACAAGATACAAGCCGACCCTGACCTACGCTTACGGGTTGAACGGGCGCTTAGTGGAGAGGTCACTGATAGCCTCCCCAACGCCAATCAAGCAACCCCCAACGTAGGCGAGAGCAGTGCCCAAGCCGCT
>JGI12210J13797_10163083_pt1 | contig 16773 bp, 13 predicted proteins | sample ElkSlonscriptome_3_FD_13797 | JGI IMG/M metagenome (IMG submission 13797)
TGAGCGATGGGTTACACGCCGCTTGACGCGCCTGCCATCCTTGCCGAACAAGGTCAATGTGCCGCCGGGTGGAGGGTGTCTCTCGAGTGAGCAAGGAACAGGTCACTGCCATCGATGGGAAACTGTGCGTCGCAGCCATGACCGAATCGGTGGTGTTACTGATCGGTGCCATCCTCGCGCCGGGCAAACGCACAGTGAGTGTGATGCTGACGGCGGTCGGGCTGGCAGATGATACGCAGTTCCAACGGTTTCACCGGGTGTTGAACCGGGCACGCTGGTCGGGATTGGAGGTCACACAGATCTTGCTTGGGTGGTTGGTGACGGCTTTCGTGCCTGCCGACAGCGAGATCGCGCCGGTCGCTGATGAGCCGTTGGAACGTCGTGGGGGCAAAACGATTCGCGCCAAGAGCATATTTCAGGATGCGGTACGCTCCAGTGGGAAATACACCCTAATCGGTCTTGCTGTTTTCGTGGGCCATGGTGCTGATGAGACTGATATTGTGAGTGGTGGCATACATGCGAGAATATTGCACGATAACCGGCACGTTGCTCCGCACGCGAATGCCATACGGTACATCCAGTGGGATTTCGTAGCCGCCAATTTGTGCCGGGTCGTCCATGCGGATGTGATAGCAGCGCTTGGCGGGGATGGTTACTTGGACGTTTTCGTAGGGGGGGCGGTCCGCAAAGTAAAAGTCAATCTGTAGGTCGGCGTCCTCGTCGGTGGTATTGAGTACGCACACCGCCTCGTGATTTTTGTAGACTGGATCGTCGCCGGTGGGGGTAGCCAGATAGGCATCTGGGATGTACCAGGTTTTCATACTTTTTGACATAAATTTCTCTCCCAAAAACTAGGGCGGCCCTCCCCAGTTTGGGAAGAGCCGCGAGTTTCGGCTACTAGCGATATTTAGAAGTCGAAATCGTTGATGTTCTCCGGCGTAAAGATGAAGGGTGCTCCAAGCAGGATTTCGCTACCATTGATGACCTCTAGCTCACCGAGGCGGCCAGCCTCGACGCTGGTATCACCCGGTTGTAAGTCGCCATTGGCGGCGTTGCGTGCCACATAAACGGCCGCGTAACCGAGGTCAATTGGGTTCCACAGCACCACGTTTTGCACACAACCATCGTTCACATAGGGCTTCATAGCGTTCGGTGTTGCTAGCCCGATGACGGAAACCTCACCGCATAGATCAGCCTGGGTTACGGCGTCTGCGGAGGACGGGGTTGCAACCGACGTCATGCCGAGGAGCGCGTCCATGTCTTCACCGTATTTGTTGATGAGGGTGGTCGCTTGCTCGAAGGACAGCACAGCGTCTTCCTGTGCTTCCACGGTCTCTAGCCATTCCATTTCTGGGAAGCAATCTTCTTGATAGGCTTGCATTTCGGCAATCCAACGGGCCTGGTTCGGCGTGGTGAAGGTGGAGGTGACGATACCGAAGGCAGCGTCCCCACCTTGTTCTTCGGCTAAGCTGTCAATCATTGACTTGGCAATACCGTTGAACTCAGCTTGGTTGACGAACCATTCACGAGCGTCTGGCTCGGAGTTCGCGTCAAAGCCGACTACACGCAGGCCTTCTTCCAGCGCGTTACGCAGAACTGGGGAGATAGCAACTGGGTCGTTGGCGGCAAACAGAACGCCGTCAATCTCGCCACCAGCGATGTAGTTCTCAACGACCTGGATTTGGTCGTCAATGTTCGCTTCGGTGGGGGCGTCCGTGATGATTTCCACGTTGCCCAGTTCCTCAGCAGCTTCATTCATGCCTTGCGTGGTGGCGGAGAAGTAGCCAATACCAACCAGCTTCGGCAGGTCTAGCAGGGTGATATCTTCGCCAGCGAGATCCGGCGCATCGACCGGTTGTGCGCCGTCGTACTCCATACCCATTTCTTCTTCCTCGGCCATGTCCTCTTCGGACATTTCCTCTTCGCTTGTTTCAGCGTCTTCGGCCATCGGGCACTCTAGCGGGCTGACCGGGAGTTCGTCTGCGCCGTCCCAGCGGTCTTCGTCTTGTGCTGCGGCCGGAGCCACAAACAACCCGACGATGAGGGTTAGCGTCATAACCAAGAACAGTGTTTTCTTGTTCATGTGTAAATGTCTTTCCTTTCCTAAAACGGTTCAATAAATTTAAAAACTGGTGCTGCAAGCGTTTGGCTTGGGCATCACCCCCTTTCAGGGTTGTTTGGCTATTGTCGCTCTTGAATCCAGTTATTGACTAGAATTGAAAAGATAAGCACCAGACCGATAATAATGATTGTTGCATCGCTAGTAACGCCGGAAAGCGCCAGCCCGTTTTTAAGTAGCTGGATTAGCACGACGCCAATCATCGTTCCGGTAACGCTGCCTGTCCCGCCAAAGATGCTAGACCCGCCGAGAACAACAGCGGCGATTACATCTAACTCTAGCCCAGTTCCCATATCTGAGCGAGTTGTACTCACACGGGAGACGAACAACGCGCCGGCCAGGGCGGACATAAATCCGGAGAAAGTGTAAATAATCAATAGATTACGGTCAACCTTAAGGCCGGAAAAGCGCGCGCCAGTTTCGTTATTGCCTATTGCGTATAGGCTACGCCCGAAGGTGGTTTTGGCCAGGATAATTCCGGCGATAATCACGCTGACAATCAAGAACCAGATTTGCGTGGGAATGCCGAGGAAATCCCCCTGTCCGAATACATAGAACCACTCCGGGTAGCCCGTGGCGCTGCGTCCCCGGCTGATGCCTTCTGCCAAGCCACGATAAAACGCTAACGTGGCGAGCGTCATAATCAGCGGCGGGACTTTCACCTGCATGATGAAAAAGCCGTTGATGACACCGGCAATGAGTCCGCTAATGAGTGCGGTGACGATAGCTAACGGTAACGGAAAGCCGAGCGTCTGCCATGAATAGCCTAGCACGATAGCGGCTAACCCGAAAATTGAGCCGACGGAAAGGTCAATGCCGGCGGTGATAATAATGTAGGTCATCGGTAGGGCGATAAGCCCAACTTCGGTCATCAGTCGAAGCTGATTAAGCAGGTTGGACTGGGTGAAAAAGTTATCATTTTGGCTGCTGAGGATGCCTACGGTAATCAGCATAATGATGAACAGGACACCCTCGCGGCTTAATACGATTTTTCGTAGGCGCTCCACCGGGCTGACTTGTGGGATGAGGTCTTTTTTGGATGTTGCTTGTGTACTCATATCTTGTGTTCCTCCCAACTAAACCCGCTGCCGACGACGGCGGAACAGGTCAACTAATACGGTGACCAAAATAAGCAAGCCCTGCACGGACTTGAGCCAAAACGGGTCTACGTCAATAAACACCATGCCAGAACGGATAGCGCTGATAAGAATTGCGGCGAGTGTGCCGCCTAAAATCGTACCCGTTCCACCCAAAATGCTGACGCCACCGATAACAGAGGCGGTAATGATATTTAGCTCTAAGAAGGGGGGCGGGGTCGCCTGGATAATTTGGAACTGCGTGGCGTAAAGTAGCGCGGCAAACCCGGCGAACAGTCCGTTGAGCATGAAGGCTTGCAACACCACAACACGCTCATTGATGCCGCTCAGGTGGGCGGCTTCGGCGTTACCGCCGACGGCATAGAACGAGCGCCCAAGCTGACTATAGCGCATCCATAGCAGCGCCAATATCGTGAGAACAATCATAAACCAGATGGGCATGGAGATACCGAGAAAATCCCATTGTGCAAGCTTGAAGGCGTCGGGGAGGTCAGTCACACGTTCGCCCCCCGTCCAGATAATCAGAATCCCTTTGAGAATGCTGAGCATGGCGAGCGTAACCACAATAGACGGAATGCGTAAATACGCCACCAATAGCCCGATACCCGCGCCAATTAGCACGCCGCATACCAGCGGTGCTGACCAAGCAATGGCGATTGGGAAGCCGTTAGTGGCTAGCCGCCCGCTAATGACAGCCAGCAGCGCGATAAGTGAGCCAACGGAAATGTCAATATTGCCAGTGATGATGACCATCGACATGCCGATGGCCGCCACGGCGACATAGGCGTTGTTTTGCAAGATGCCGAGCAAGCTACGTTCGCTTAGATAACGCGGGTTGATAATCCCGACGATGACCAACAGCGCCACCATTCCCAATATCAGTACGGTTTCCTGGTTGCCGAGCTGCCGCGACACCTCGTAATAGCGGGGGGCTGGCGGGCGAGGAATGGCAATCTGGGCAATCATGAGCAGCGAGACGCCCAACATGACCCAAAACCCGATGTTTATCTGGCTAAAGTAGGTAGCTTCTTCCGCGCGGTAGTCCATCCAAAAGACAGGATAATATACCAGGGCAACTAGGCCGGTCAGGGTGGTTAGAATGGCGATGGTGCGGTCGAGTTCGGGTTTGATGAGGTCCACAACCCCCATCAGTATGACTGCGATACCAGCAAACCACAGCAGGCGTAGCCCGTTGGTCATGACTTCGACCTCGTTGTTGCCGCGTTCGGCGGTGAGCGTGGGGATGGTGGTTGCGCCGAGTTCCGGCTGGGTGACAAACGGTAGCAGCATATACGCGCCGAACATCACTAGCCCCAGCAGCAACGGAATAAATGTTTGCAGGTTGCGGTTGGCTTGTTTGATGCGCTTGTTTGCGGCTTGGCTGGTTGCGGCGGTCATGCGTCTATCTCCGTCTCGTTGGTTTTATCGGTCATCATGGCGGCGGCGATGGTTTCCTGGTCGGCCTTGTCTCGGTGATATTCCGCCACGATACGTCCCTCCCGCATCACTAAAATTCGGTCACTCATGCCCAAAATTTCTGGCAGTTCACTAGAAATCATCAAAATAGCGATACCGTCCTCCACGGCGAGCTTACTCATGCGGCGGTGAATCTCGGACTTTGCGCCGACGTCAATACCGCGGGTCGGCTCGTCCATGATGAGCACCTTTGGGTTGCTGGCCAGCCACTTAGCAATCACGATTTTCTGTTGGTTCCCGCCGCTGAGCTTGTTGGCGATTTGCTCGGTACTGTAGGCTTGCACCTCAAGTTTTTTAATCACATCGCCGGCCATTTTTTGTTCTTGCTTTTGGTTGATAAAGCCGTTGTTGGCGATTTTGTCCATGATAGCCAGCGAGGCGTTTTCGCGGAGGGTCATCTCGCGGATGAGTCCCTGTGAGCCGCGGTCTTCCGGCACGTAGGCGATACCGTGGTTAATGGCGTGACGCGGATGTTTGATGTTCACTTTTTTGCCGTTGATACGTATCTCGCCGGATTCGGCGGGCGTGATGCCGAAAATTACCTGGGCGGTTTCGCTACGTCCAGAGCCTACCAGTCCGGATAACCCGACAATTTCCCCGGCGCGGACGGTAAAGGACACGTCGCGGGTGGTGGGTTCGTAGTTTAGGTTGCGGACTTCTAGCACAGGCTCGCCGGGTTCTCCGTCTTGCTTGGGGAACAGATTATCGATTGTCCGCCCCACCATCATGCTGATGAGCTGCTGCTCGGTGGTGTCGCTTACCGGTCGTGTGCCGATGTACTCACCATCTCGCAAGACGGTAACGCGGTCGGCAAGGTCGAACACTTCTTGCAGGCGGTGGCTAATATAGACAATACCCACGTCCCGGTCACGCAGCAGGCGGACGATCTCGAACAGTCGCTCAACGTCACTTTCTGTTAGGGCAGCGGTTGGCTCGTCCATAATCAGGATTTTGGCGTCCAGCGAGAGGGCTTTGGCGATTTCTACACGTTGGCGATTGCCGACGTTTAGTGTGCCGACTTTGCGCCGGATGTCTAAATCGTGAATATCGAGTTCGGCGAGCGTGCGCCGAGCTTCTTCTTCTAATGTGTCCCAGTCGACGCGCTCGAAGGGTCCGAATTTTTGCGTGGGGGCATGCCCCATGAAGATGTTTTCCGCCACGCTTAGCTCCGGGTAGAGGCCGAGTTCCTGGTAGATGGTGGCGATGCCATTTTGCTGGGCTTCACGCGGGGTATTGAATGCGATTGGCTCTCCGTGCATGTAAATTTGGCCGGAGGTAGGCGGATGCACGCCGGAAACGGTCTTGATTAGTGTGGACTTCCCAGCGCCGTTTTCGCCCAGTAGGGCATGGACTTCGCCGGGGTACATATCAAACTGTACACCTTTGAGCGCATGCACGCCGGGGAATTTTTTGTGAATGTCTTTTAATTCAAGAATCGGCTCGGTCATAAAAACGTCTCTTTAATCAATTAAGATTCGGTAGCGGTCGTAATGAGCTTGCCATGTCTCGGTATTTTGTGGCTCATAGGCAGTGACCCCAATCGTTTGGCTGAGCATGTGCCGGGCGTCGGTTAGGCTGTTGAGTTCACCCAGCGTGATAAGCTGCACGATACCGTTGCCCAGCGCGGTTGCTTCGACCGGGCCAGCGTAAACTGGCCGGCCGATAGCGTTGGCCGTCATTTGGTTGAGGACGCGGTTTTGCGAGCCGCCACCGATGATGTGTAGCTGTTGGATATCCTGCCCGCTGACGGCGATAAGATCATCTAGCACGTAGCGGTACTTGAGCGCTAGGCTGGCATACAGTGTGGTCAGGATTTGCGCGTCGGTTTCTGGAATAGGTTGGTCGTGTTCACGGCAGTAATCCCGGACGCGGGTGGGCATGTCCCCGGGGGGCAAAAAGCGGTCATCATCCGGGTTCACCAGCGAACGGAACCGGTCGCTTTCGGCTTCGACCATCTGCATACATTCCTCGTAGGTGTAGCTGTTCCCATCTTGCCTCCAGGTATCCAGCGTTTGCTCGATAATCCATAGCCCCATGATGTTTTTGAGCAGGCGGTAGGTGTCGTTATAGCCGCCCTCGTTGGTGAGGTTGGCGTTATAGGTTGTTTCGTTGATAATCGCCTCTTCCACCTCCAGCCCGAGCAAGCTCCAGGTTCCGCTACTGAGGTAGGCGTAATTGCGGGTTGTCGTCGGGACGGCGACCACGGCGCTACCGGTGTCGTGCGTGGGCGGGGCGATGACCGGGATACCCTCCCACTGCCCCACACGATCCCCGGCGCGGATAATGGGCGGCAGGAAGTGCGTTGGGAGTCCGATTTTCTCCAGTAGCTCGCGGTCCCAATCGCCCAGGGCCGGGTTAAACATCTGGGTGGTGGTGGCATTCGTGAACTCGCTGGCTTTCTCGCCCGTGAGCCAGTAGTGGAACAAGTCCGGCATGGTGAGCATGGTAGCAGCGGCGTCAGGGAGCGGGCTATCCGCACGCAGCCACGCCGCGAACTGATAGAGCGAGTTGATGGGCATAAACTGAATGCCGGTGTGGTCGAAGATTTCTCGGTGGGAGAAGCGCTCAAGTAGCCAGTCGTAAGCCTCGGCGCGGGCGGTGTCCCGGTAGTAGACCGGATTGGCCAGCATTTGCCCGTTTTTGTCGAGTAGGGCGAAGTCCACACCCCAGGTATCCACGCCGAGCGAGGCGGTTTTGTCCGGGCGCTGGGTGAGGCCATCCTGGATATGCTGCCAGATGTTGAGCGCATCCCAGTAGAGCGTGTCTCGCACACGGACGGGCGGACTCTTGAAGCGGTGCAGTTCGGTAAGCGCGATTTGCTGGCCATTAAAGGCGACATCCATCACGCGGCCGCTACCTGCGCCTAAGTCGATGGCAATGACATGCGCGGCACTCATGATGGTTGCCCTCGTTGAGGCAGTCGGTACGGCTTGGCTAGCATAATAAATCCCTAAACAAATAAATTCAGTTACAAAACAGGCGGATTAAAGGGTGTCCTGGGTATCTGCCGGGTAATATTCATCCACGTTTTCTGGGCTGATAAAGAAATGTGCCATGTATACGGCTGGCGGGACGGGCCGCCCCTGTAAAATATCGAGTGCTAGCGAAATGAGCCGCTGGCCGTAGTCTTCTGGTGAGAAGGCAGTCGCGCCAACCAGCGCGTTTTGCTTGCGGCGCATTTCCATGCGTAGGCGGCGGTCTGCCCCCTGTCCGACGAGCTTCAGATTATCAATGTGGCCGGTGGCGCGTGCAGCTTGGAGCGCCCCCACAGCGGCATCATCGTTAAAGCAAATCATGGCGACATGTGCGGACGTGGGGAGGTGAGCCAGCACAGCCTCAATGACCTCGGCGGCGTTCTCGGTGGTGTTGTCGAAGTCGACAAACGCGATTTTGTCGGTTGGAATCTTGGACAGGATTTCTTCGATGCCCTCGATTTGCCCGTGAATGCGCGTGGAGGGTAGCTTGCCGGTACGGGTTTGTTCTACCACGATGAGTTGATCAAACTCACCGTTCCACATATCTTGAATAGCCTTGCCTAGCTCGACACCGGCAATCTTCCCGGCGATGTAATTATCGACACCAAAATATGTCGCTCCGACCATCGGAATATCAACCGCGATGATAGGAATGTCGGCTTGCTGGAACTTGTGTGCAATCAGGTTGCCGGTTTCCTCGTCAACTTGGTATTCAATGACTAAATCGAGGTCTTGCGTAAGTAGATGGTCGGCTACTTTTAGCGCGACGTCCGCATCGAGTTGGTTATCCGCGAGAATTAGCTCAATGCCGCCGTGTTGGTGAGCGGCCTGCTCGACTCCACGGCGAACGTCCCGGCTAAACGAGGTATGTTCGCTCAGGTTGGCGAAACCGATACGCACGGTATCCGCAGCTTTTTGAGGTGGGGCGTAGCTACGGGTGGTCTGCTCACCACATACGACGACATGCGTCCCCGTGCTGCGGATTTGCTCGACTGCGTTGGCGCTTATATTTTTATCCACGGCGACATGATCAACGTCTTGGAGCGTGGCAAAGGTGGTGAGTCCCATTTTTCCGATTTTGCTGGAATCAAAGAGAACGATACGCTGCTGTGTGGCTTTGAGCATCAAAGTTTTCATCTGGGCTTCTTGCAGGTCGTTCTCGAAGAAGCCGGTTTTTGGCACGACGCCGCTACACGACAGGAACGCCCGCTGGATGTGATACCCCTGCAAGACCGACTCGCTAATCATGCCGGTGAGCGCGTTTCCGTTGGGGCGTAAAATACCGCCCAGCAGAATGACGGTGTTCGTGGGTTCCTTGGAGAGCATTTGGGCCACATTGACGCCGTTGGTGAATACAACCAGGTTGCGCCGATCGGTGAGGTACTGCGCGATGAGCATCACGGTGGAACTTGCGTCAACCATAATGGTGTCGCCGTCCTCGACCATGCTGGCAGCCCAACGGGCAATCCAGCTTTTTTCCTCGCGGCTGCGGGCGATTTTTTGGTCAACGTAGGTTGTAGATGGAAAGGTCGGCGTTTTGGCCACGGCCCCGCCACGAACACGCGTCAGGTGACCTTGCTTGTCAAGCTGTTCGAGGTCGTTACGGATAGTGCTTTCTGAGACATTTAAGCGTTCTGCGAGATCCACCACACGCACACTCTCCAACGCGGCTATCAGTTGGAGGATATTTTGATGTCGCTCGTAAGCACTGGCAGATTTCCGCATAGTTTAAGAACGCTATTTCTTCAAATAAGCAAGTTTCTAATTTATTTAACACGCTTGATTTTTACGGATAATTGTCAATTTGTCAAATATTTTTGTTGAAAACTACGGATTTTTGTCGAAAATTTGCGGTGTTGGGGGTCTTAGGTTACGATTACTGCCGAATATATCCGTTTAGCCAAAAGTTAAAATATGTCTCAACATTATGAGCTAGCCAGAGAAAAATATGCGGAATTGGGCGTCGATACAGACGCAGCACTGGAACGGTTGAGGACAGTGCCGATTAGCTTGCACTGTTGGCAAGGTGACGATGTGGGTGGGTTTGAAGACCCGGAGCGCGGCCTGAGTGGCGGCATCATGGCCACCGGGAACTATCCGGGTAAGGCGCGCACAGTGGAAGAACTACGGAAAGACCTCGATAAGGCGTACGACCTCATCCCCGGCACGCATCGTCTAAACCTACACGCGATTTACCCCGACGCGGACAAGAAAGTTGACCGCAACGCCATTCGACCGGAGCATTTTGCCGGGTGGGTGGACTGGGCGAAGGAAAACAACCACGGTATCGACTTTAATCCGACATGCTTTTCGCATTCGATGGCGGACGATGGCTTTACGTTGGCGCACCAAGATAAAGCAGTGCGCGAGTACTGGATTGAGCATTGCATTGCCAGCCGGGAAATCGGCGCGTACTTCGGGCGAGAGTTGGGCACGCCAGCTGTAACTAATGTGTGGATTCCGGACGGGTATAAGGACATGCCGGCGGATAAGCTCGCGCCACGGCAGCGGTTGCTGGAATCGTTGGACAAGGTATTTGAGAAGGACATTGACCCGGCATATAACCTGGACGCGGTGGAGAGTAAGTTGTTCGGGATTGGGGCAGAAAGCTACACGGTTGGCTCGCATGAGTTCTATATGGGCTACGCGCTGACGCGGGGGATTCTGCTGTGCTTGGATGCCGGACACTATCACCCCACAGAGACCATCTCCGATAAGATTTCCGCCACGATGCTTTACCTGGATGAGATGCTGCTGCATGTTAGCCGGGGCGTCCGGTGGGACAGCGATCATGTGGTGACGTTATCAGACGATCTGCGGGCGATTACGCGAGAGATAGTTCGCGGAGATTACCTGGACGATATTCACATCGGGTTGGATTTCTTCGATGCCAGTATTAATCGCATTGCCGCGTGGGTCATTGGAACACGGAACACGCTCAAGGGATTGTTGCTGGGTCTGTTGGAGCCGCGTGAGATGTTGCGCGGATACGAGAACGACGGCAATTATACCGCGCGGTTGGCGCTGCTAGAGGAACTTAAGATGATGCCGTTCGGCGCGGTTTGGGATTACTACTGTGAGACGCAAGATGTGCCGGTTGGCATGGCGTTTATGAACGAAATTGATGCCTACGAAAAGGATGAATTGTTAGCACGGAGCTAGTAAACGGCTATGTCATTTGACCTGCTTTCCTCGCGTGAGCAGCTTGTCCGCGTGATGAACCGCATCTACTACGGCGGGATGACCACGCTTTCCGGCGGGAATCTGTCCATTCTGGATGACGACGGCAGTTTGTGGATTACGCCCGGTGGGGTGGATAAGGGTAATTTAACGCCGAAGGATATTGTGCGGGTTTATGCCGATGGCACGGTGGAAGGGCTACACAAGCCGTCCTCGGAGTTACCGTTCCATCGCGCGATTTACGCGCAACGTCCGGATGTGCGGGCGATTGTTCACGCTCATCCGCCGGCGCTAGTCGCGTTTAGCATCGCGCGCGAAGTGCCGGACACGCGGATTATTCCGCAGGCGTGGCGTGTATGTGGCCGAGTGGGTTATGCCGTTTATGCGTTGCCCGGCAGCGAGGTGCTTGGCAAGAATATCGCCGCAGCCTTTGGCGCGGGTAGCAACGTGATTCTTTTGGAGAACCACGGTACAGCGTCCGTGGGAGATACGTTGCTAAATGCTTTCCAGCGGCTGGAAACACTGGACTTTTGCGCCCGGACGCAGATGTACGCGGCCCGGCTGGGCCCAGTCACCACGCTTGACCAGGCGCAAATCGAAATGTTTGATCACCGGGAAAACGACCTGCCGGAGTTTGTGCCGAAGAGACACAGTAGCCGCGAACGTGAACTGCGCGAGCAGATGGTGGACGCGGTGCATCGGGCGTATAGCCGCCAGTTGATGATTAGCACCGAAGGCGTGGTTTCGGCGCGGTTGGACGAGGACAGCTTTCTGATTACGCCGACTGGACAAGACCGGCAATCTATCGAGCATCGGGATATTGTGCTGGTGCGAGACGGAAAGCGGGAGCAGGGCAAGCGTCCGAGCCGCTCGGTGCTGTTGCACGCCAAGCTATATCAACAGCATCGGGGTATTCACAGCATCATGACCGCGCAGTCACCGTATGCGACGGCTTACACCATCTCCGCCGCGCCGATGAATACCCGCACAATTCCGGAAAGCTATATTATGTTGCGGGATGCGCCGCGCATTGGCTATGGCACGCAGTTTAACGACCATGATGCGGTGGCGGAGATTATCGCGCCGCAGCGGCCAGTGCTATTGATTCAGAATGACTGCGTGATGACGACCGGTGAATCGGTCTTGCAGGCGTTTGACAGACTGGAAGTGGTGGAGTTTACGGCCCGCTCGCTGATTGATACAACGGACATCGGGGATTTGGTTCCGATTGGACAGCAAGATATTGATGACCTAGAACAGAAGTTTTTCAGTTAGAGAGGACACGCACAACATGGATTTATATAAGCCAGATGAATATAAGCACGTTGATTATCTGTGGAATGATGCCCACGCGGACACGCTCGACCCGGTCGACCGGTTGGTGTACCGCTCGAATATATTAGGGCAAGACCAGCGCATCACAAACACCGGTGGGGGGAATACGTCGTCGAAGGTGATGATGGAAGACCCGCTGACGGGAGAGGAAGTTGACGTGATGTACGTGAAAGGCTCTGGCGGCGACCTACGCACGGCCAAGCGCGAGAACTTCGCCTCGCTTTATATGGATAAGCTGCTGGACTTACGCACCATCTACGAGAACAGCGAGGGCGCCGGGCTGAAAACGCCAGTCGAGGACAAGATGGTGTCGATGTACCCGCACACGGTTTTTAACCTGAATCCGCGGGCGGCGTCAATTGACACGCCACTACACGGTTTCATTCCGTATCGCCACGTTGACCACACGCACCCTAACGCGGTGATTGCCATCGCCGCGTGCAGCAACGGCGAAGAACTAACGAAGGAAATCTACGGCGACGAGGTCGCGTGGGTGGACTGGCAGCGTCCGGGCTTTGACCTGGGTTTGGTCTTACAGCATGCCATTGAAGATAACCCCGACATCGTTGGGATTGTGCTGGGCGGCCACGGGGTGATTAACTGGGCCGATGACGACAAAGAATGCTATGAGCTATCGCTGACGCTGATTGAGAAGGCGGCCCGTTACCTGGAAGAACACGACAAGGGCGCGGAGACCTTCGGCGGGGCGAAGTATGAGACGCTCTCCGGGGAAGATGGGCACACGGTGCTGATGGACGTGCTGCCGACGTTGCGCGGTATGGTGTCCCAGCAGGAAATGTTCATTGGCACGGTGCAGCAAGACGACGCAATTATGCAGTTCGTCAACAGCCATGACGCCGAACGGTTGTCGGAGCTAGGCACGTCCTGTCCAGATCACTTTTTGCGGACGAAGATTAAGCCGCTGTTCGTAGACTGGAATCCGCAAGAAGAAGACACCGCCGCGCTGCTGGACATGCTCAGGACTGGGATTGTGCAGTATCGACAGGACTACACCGAATACTACGAGAACTGCAAGTATCCGGACTCGCCGGACATGCGCGACCCGAACCCGCGTGTGATTTTGATTCCGGGGGTAGGCATGATTGCCTGGGGCAAGGACAAGAGCGAGTCCCGCGTGACGGCTGAGTTCTACAACAACGCGGTGGCGGTGATGGAAGGCGCGGAATCGGTTAGTGAGTATGTCGCGTTGCCACGGCAGGAAGCTTTTGACATCGAATACTGGGCGCTGGAAGAAGCCAAGCTCAAGCGGAAGCCGCCGGAGAAGGTACTATCGCGGAATGTGGTTGTTGTCGTGGGTGCGGGGAGCGGTATCGGTAAGGCGACAGCGCACCGCGTCGCTAAGGAAGGGGCACACGTTGTCTCGGTGGACTTGGACGCGGAGGCGGCGCAAGAAACGGCCGACGATCTAACCGATATTTACGGTATGGGGGTCGGCGTAGCCGGCACGGGGATTTCTAACAGCGGTCCGGCCATCGGACTTGACGCGAATATCACTGACCGGGAGAGCGTACGGGCGATGTTCGAGCAGGTGCTATTGGCGTACGGTGGCATCAACAACGTAATCGTCACGGCGGGTGTGTTTGTTCCACCGGAAGACGGGACGATTTCGGATGACCAGTGGCGGACGACGTATGATGTGAATGTGCTGGGTGCGTACATCGTCGCGCAGGAAGCAAAGCGAGTTTGGGAGGCGCAAGACCTGCCGGGAACGCTCGTGCTGACGACCAGCGTTAACGGGGTGGTTCCGAAGCAAGGCTCGTTGGCGTATGACACGAGCAAGGCCGCGGCGGATCATCTGGTGCGTGAACTGGCTATTGAGCTTTCGCCACGGGTGCGCGTGAACGGACTTGCGCCGGCCACCGTGGTTGAGGGCAGCAGCATGTTCCCACGGGAGCGGGTGCTTGGCTCGTTGACGAAGTACAATATTGACCACGACGAGAGCGAGGACACGGAAACGCTCCGTAGCAAGTTGGCGGCGTTCTACGCTAGTCGCACGCTGACGGGCGACCCCATCACGCCGGAAGACCAAGCCGAGGTTGCCTACTTGCTGTCTACGGATGCGTTCGACAAAACCGTCGGGCAGATTATCAACGTGGACGGTGGATTGCACGATGCCTTCCTGCGGTAACAAATATTAGGTAGGGAATTGGGTTTGATACGATGATTGAGTGCGGGTTTGGCACGTCAAACCCGTACCACTTTGTCAACTTCTGTCTGCATATCACAAAATAGAACCTATTCTTTGAGGGAGATTTTCATCATGGTCAAATTTGGAAGTCATGCTTTTGTTTGGGTGGGGGACTGGACGACTGAGAGCGGTAACCAGGCTATCCAGGGGGCGGCTGCGGCCGGCGCGGACTTTATCGAGATTCCGTTGCTGAAGCCGGAAGTATTCGATGCAGCCAGCCACAAGGACGCGCTGGCAGACGTGGGTATTGATGCGACGGCATCGCTGGTGCTACCGCGTGGCAAGCACATGCCGCAAAATCCATCCGGCGCAAAAGAGTTTCTGTTCGCAGCGTTGGAGCAAGTCGAGGCGGTGGGCGCATCGTATTTATGCGGGTGCATCGCGTATGAGCTTGGCCACCTGACCGGCGAGCCGCCCACGGACGCAGAGCGCCAAACCGTGATTGACACGCTCAAGGCTGTGGCGGCAGAAGCTGAGCGGCGCGGGATTACGCTGGCTCTGGAAGCGTGCAATCGCTACGAGACGTACCTGTACAACACGCTGGCGGATGCGCGAGAGACGGTGCTGGCCGTCGGCGCGGATAACCTTAAGCTTCATGCGGACACGTATCACATGAACATCGAGGAAAACGGCTTTTATGACCCGATTGTGAACACGGCGGACGTGCTGGATTACATCCACATGAGCGAGAGTCACCGTGGATTAGTAGGATCGGGGACGGTGAACTGGAAGGAAATTTGGCAGGCGCTGGCCGCGATTGAGTTTGACGGCTATTTGGTGCTGGAGTCCTTTGCCGCCATTAACCCGGACTTGGCCGCGGCGACGTGTTTGTGGCGCCCGCCAGAGGAAGGCTCCGAGCGAATTGCAAGCGAGGGCATTGAATTTTTGCGCCAAAATGCCCGCGAATATAACTTAGGTGCGTAGGGAGATCTTGTGACCATTCAAGCAGTTATTTTCGATATGGACGGCGTGTTAGTTGACTCCGAAGTCTACTGGGCGCAAGCTCGTGAGGAGTTCGCCGATGAGCGGGATTTGGTGTGGGCGGCGGAGTATCAGCGAGAGGCAATGGGCCAGAGTACGATTGGCTGGGCCGAAGTGATGAAAGACCGCCTAGATTTGGATGAATCCACCGATGACATCATCAAAGAAATGAAGGCGCGGGTGATTGCCAAGTACGAGGAACGCACACCGTTGCGTCCGGGCGCTATGGAAGCGGTACAACTGGCCGCTGATAATTATCGAGTGGCGTTAGCGTCTGGTTCACCAACGAATATTATCCAGAGTGTGATTAGCCTGACGGGGTTGGACGCGCTGTTTGAGACCGTCGTCTTCGGTGATACGATTCCGAATGGCAAGCCGGCCCCCGATATCTACAACGAGGCGCTCAAGCGGCTGGGCGTGGAGGCGGCGCATTCGGTGGGTATTGAGGACTCCGCTCACGGGATTCATTCGCTGAAGGCGGCTGGGATGTATGCCATTGCCGCGCCTAGCCCGGACTTCCCGCTGCCGGACGAGGTACTAGCACAGGCCGACGCGCATATTACGTCAATGGAACAGGTTTCGCTTGACTTGATTAACAGTCTGACGGAAGGGTAACTGCTGATGACATTGCAAACACTGGTAGACATGACGCGCACACTGGGCGAACCGCACCGCAACTATGTGATCATCGGCGAGGGCAACACGTCCCACCGGATTGATGGCAATACGTTTTACGTTAAGGCCAGTGGTCAGCAAATGCGGACAATCACCGAGGATGGTTTTGTCGCCGTTCACTTTGACCCTATTCTTGACCTACTGGATAACCCGCCCAAGACCCGCACCGAGCAAAAAGAGCGCATGATGGGCGCGCGAGTTGACCAAGATTCGGCGCTGTCGCCGTCTATTGAGGTGAGCTTTCACGGGATGCTATTGCACGAAACGGGCGCGAAGTTCGTCGGGCATACGCATCCGACGGCGGTAAACCAGTTGCTATGCAGCAATCATGCGGCGGACTTCGCGCATAAGCGGCTATTCCCCGATCATGTGGTGCTGTGTGGGCCGGAAGCGGCACTTGTGCCGTATGCTGACCCTGGTTTGCCGCTGGCAATTATTATGCGAAAGCGTGTGCGGGAATTCATGGACAAACATGGTGAATCGCCGCGCGAGATTTTGCTGGCCAATCATGGGCTGATTGCGCTGGGGAGTAGTGTGCAGGAAGTGATGAATATCACGGCGATGTCCGTTAAGGCGGCGCATACGATGGTTGGCGCGCTGAGCGTGGGAGAGCCGGTTTTTATGGACGCCGAGGACGTGCAGCATATTCACACACGCCCGGACGAAATCCAGCGACGGAACATGTTCGCCGAGGACTAAACACCATTGATAGATGATGGACAAAAA
>JGI12210J13797_10039220_pt1 | contig 16770 bp, 18 predicted proteins | sample ElkSlonscriptome_3_FD_13797 | JGI IMG/M metagenome (IMG submission 13797)
GATGCGGCTGCCGCTCCCCCCGCCCTTGGCGCAGGGCGGCCCGCGCAGTGCCGACCTCGAGATGATCGACTACCCCCGCAGCCTCGGTCTCGAAAGGCGGCTGTTCGACCTCGAATCGATGGCTCGCGATCCGCAGACCGGGACGCTGTGGACCGCGTACGAAGGCGCGAATGCGATCGTTCGCGACGCAGGGGCATCCGTTCCGCAGCGACCCGATACGGTTCGCCGCGACCCGATACAGATGCAGGATTGGTCCATCAATTCGGGGCCGGAGACGATGGTGCGGCTGCCCGATGGCCGTTTCATCATGATCGCGGAAGGGAAGGACGACGTGCCGGGCAAGACCCGCCCGGGCCTGCTGTTCGCCACCGATCCGGTCGCGGATACGAAGCCCATCGCCTTCCGTTTTTCCGGCCCCGATGACTATTCGCCCGTCGATGCCACCGCGCTGCCCGATGGCCGCGTCCTGATCCTGCTGCGACGGGTGCGCTACGCCGTGCCGGTCAGGTTCGACGCGCTCTTGATGATCGCCGATCCGAACGCGATTCGCGAGGGGAAGGTGTGGACCGGGTCGGAAATCACGCGATTCGCCGCGCCGGATTATGGGGAGAATTTCGAAGGTGTCGCCTTCGTCGCGCACCCCGATACGGACGGGGAGGCCGGCTCGGTCTACGTCATCGCCGACGACAATCTGTCAGTGTTCCAGCGCACGTTGCTGCTGCGCCTCGCGTGGCCAAGCGGTTAGGACCCGCGAACGAAAAGGCTGTCCGCAGACGGCGGAACAGCCCCTCGATCGGTCAAAATTCCTGTCGGGCCGCGGCAATCCCGAACCCCGGCAGGTCTCAGGCGGTAGCGGCAGCTTTCTTCAGCTCGCGCTTGACCTTGAGCGCGCGGCTCGAAAGCTTTTCGTCCTTGGTCTTGAGCAGCCAGTTATCGAGCCCGCCATTGTGCTCGACCGAACGCAGCCCGTGCGTCGACACGCGGAACTTGAACCCACGCTCGAGCTTCTCGCTCAGCAGGGTCACGTTCTGCAGGTTGGGCAGAAACACACGCTTGGTCTTGTTGTTGGCGTGGCTCACATTGTGGCCCACCTGGCGGCCCTTGCCGGTCAGTTCGCAAATCCGCGACATGCTATCTCTCGTTACCGTTAGACTGTGACAGGACGATCTTGCTGTCCCCTCCTGATTCGGCAGGGTGAGCGTATTCGGTCGTCCTGGAAAGCGGCGCTCCTAGCTTTGCCGGTGAATTTCGTCAAGCTGGAACAATCTTGCGGCCCGCCCGGTTTGTATGCGAAACCCAATGGACTGCAAGATCGCGCCGGATCGAACCGCCGTGTTCGACCAGTGCCGAAACGGAGGAAATCATGAAGAAGTTCGTTACGACCACTCTCCTTGCCGCAGCGGGCCTGAGCCTTGCGGCGTGCGACGTCGACCAGACCGAAGAAGGCGAAATGCCCGAAATGAGCGTCGAGGAAGGCAATATGCCTGAATATGACGTCGAAACCGCCGATGTCGATGTCGGCACCGAGGAAGAAACCATCGAAGTCCCGACGCTCGACGTCGACGGACCGGACGATGCCGAAGGTGAGCCGGTAACCGACCCTGGCGAATAAGCCGCAATCACCTGAAATCGAAGGGCGCGTTGCATGATTGCCGGACCGTCGCGCAATCTCATGCAACGCGCCCTTTCGCTTGCGCGCACCGCGGCGAAATCGGGCGAGGTTCCCGTCGGGGCAGTGGTGGTGAGAGGCGACGAGGTGATCGCCGAGGGCGGCAATTCTCCGCGCGCCAATCATGACCCCACCGCCCACGCCGAAATCGTGGCGATCCGCCGGGCGGCAAGTCTGCTCGGGCAGGACAGGCTATCGGATTGCGATCTGTGGGTGACGCTGGAGCCATGCGCCATGTGCGCGGGAGCCATTGTTCATGCCCGCATTGCGCGCCTCTATTACGCCGCGAGCGATCCCAAGGGTGGCGCGGTCGAACATGGCGCGCGTGTGTTCGAACAGCCGCAATGCCTCCACCGGCCCGAAGTCTATCCCGGGATAGGAGAGGCGGAAGCTTCGCGATTGCTGCGTGAATTCTTCCGCGAACGCCGGTAACCCACCCGCTTCGCTTCAACCTCGAAGCCAGGCCAGCGCCTCGTCCTCCTGTCCGGATTCGAAGCTGCGGATCTCGGGCGTGACCAGTATCCCCATCGCGCTTGCCACGTTGCGCAGCCACGAAGGGCCTCCGACAATCGCGTAGCGGTCGAGATGGTTCATCAGATCGAGCTTGCCCGACATGACCGTGCTGCTCGACATGGCGTCGGCGTCGAAGCCGTGCCAATGGCTGATGACCACCATCAGTTTCGAACATTCCGTCTGTACCAGTCTGGCGCGGGCCATGGCGATGGTGCGTTCGGCCTCGTCCCGGTCGATCCGGCCCGCGATCTCGAACGCCGCGATGTCGTCCCCCCTGTCCAGCTCGCGGATCGCGCCGCCATGGGGGTGCTCGCTTTCTCCGACGATCCAGGCCCGGGCCGCATCGGCCTCGTCCGCATCGTAAACCTCGTATTCGACGCCTGGCAGCAGCGCACTTTCGAACCGTGCCGCCGAACGGATCCAGTCCTCGTCCGAAACGATCGCGATCCGGTCGAGCGAATAGACATATTTGAGCAGCAGCGGCAGGTGAACCAGTTCCTCGCTTACGGCGGAGAACGAGAACCCGGCGAGCGAGACGAGGTCGATCAGGACGTGCCCGCCTTCCTCGCCCGACGCCTGTCGTTCGCGCGCGAATTCGACTAGTCTGACGGCATCTGCCTGCCGGAACTCGCCATAGGCGGTGATCCGGTGGGCCTTGGGCGAAATTCGATCGATATCGATCATCGCAATCTCCTCTCCCTTGCCCTGAACGTCATACGCCCTTCGAAACCACTATGCCATATGGAGCCGGGGCACCGGTCACCGCAGCAATCGTTCGCGCTTCATTCGAACGTGGCGGCCTCGCTCGCGCCCTTGTACCGGAACCAGCCCGCCGCCGACGGAGTGAACAGCAGCGCGATCGCGCCATACATGACGATTGTGGGGGTCAACCCATCGCTCGCCGCAATGCCGTGGGTGACCATGCGATGGATCTGCAGCACGAGGCCGGGCAAGCCCAGCAATGCGACGAGGCTGACGAGAAGGCGGGCGAACGTATTGGCAAAGGCCCAGACCGCCAGAACCGGGATCAGCACGATGGTGAAGCGCGCCGACAGGGCGACGATGGTCATGTCCCTGTCCCAGGCAAGCCGTGGCAGCATGCCGGCATATTCGATCGCCTGTGCCTCGATGTCCGACAAACCCTGTATCAATGCCATGAGCCCCAATCCGACGAAGGCAATTGCGAACAGGTTTACCGACCACGGGCGCGGGCCTTCGAGAGGCTTCATACGGGCTGAAAGTCGAGCCCGATATCGGCCGCCGGCGCGCTCTGGGTCAGCCTGCCGACCGAGACGTAATCGACGCCGCTTGCTGCCTTGGCCGCTATGGTGGAGAGATCGATCCCGCCGCTTGCCTCGGTCTCGGCGCGTCCGGCCACGATTGCCACCGCCTCGCGCAGGGTCTCGGGCGTCATGTTGTCGAGCAGCAGGCGATGCGCGCCCGCCTTCAGCGCGGGTTCGATCTGGTCGAGCCGGTCGACCTCGCAGATGATGGGTGCGATCCCCGCCGAGGCGGCGCGCCGCACCGCTTCGCCCACGCTACCGGCGACCGCGATATGGTTGTCCTTGATCATCGCCGCGTCCCACAGACCCATGCGGTGGTTCTGCCCGCCCCCTTGGCGAACCGCGTATTTCTCGAGCGCGCGCAGGCCGGGATGGGTCTTGCGCGTGTCGAGCAGGATGCAGGTCTCGCTCCCCTGTCGCATCGCCTCGACAAAGCGCCGCGTCATGGTGGCGATGCCGCACAGGTGCTGAACGATATTGAGTGCGCTGCGCTCTGCGGTCAGCAGCGCGCGCGCCTTTCCCTCGATCCGCATCAATTCGGTGCCCGGCTCCACCTGTTCGCCCTCGCCGACGAGAGCGCGGCAGCTGCATCCGGGATCGAGGTGGCCGAAGAACGCTTCGGCCAGCGGGAGGCCCGCGACGGTGATCGCGTCGCGGCTGTCCATGACGCCGACGAAGCGTGCCTCCGCCGGGATCGCGGTCTCGGACGTCACGTCGCGCCCGCCGCCTTCCACCCCTGTGCCAAGATCTTCGTCGAGAGTGTCGCGCACGAAGCGCATGAGATCGAAGCCGGGCAGAGAGAGCGAGGTCATGCTCCTCAATAACCCGCCGCGCCGCGTCCGCAAGCGTGGCGGCAAAGCGCCGTTCCGGACGGACCGGGTCGGACAGACCCGACCCTCAAAGGACCACAGGGCACCCGACAGCCAACGGGCGCGGGCCGTATGGAAGAGGCAGCGCCGAAGACGATCCCGCGAGCCCGCCCTTGCCTGACGGTCACAGGAATCGGGTGACCACGTCCCTGTAGGAGCGCGACACCTTCACCTCGGCTCCGGAATCCAGAACGAGGAAGCATTCGCCGTTCGTGTGCGGTTTGACCTGGCGGACCTGGTCGAGATTGACGATGGTCGAGCGATGCACCCGCTGGAACTTGCGCGGGTCGAGCCGACGTTCCAGATCCTTCATCGTTTCGCGCAGGATCAGCGAATTGTCGCCGGTATAGATGCACATGTAATCGCCCGCCGCCTCGATATGCTCGATCGACCCGACCTCCACGCGGAAGATCTGGCCGCGATCCTTGACGTTGATGAGCTTTTCGAAACGCTCGGCGCTTTCGCCCTCCTCGCCGTCGAACTCCGCCACCCGATCCGGCGCGACTTCGGCCAGCACGTCGAGCAATTGCTCGGCATCCTCGGCGCTCTTGCGCTCGGCCAGGCGCTGCCGCACGCGTTCGACCGTATCGGCGAGCTTGTCCTCGTCGACCGGCTTCATCAGGTAATTGACCGCATTCGCTTCGAATGCGCGGATCGCGTGTTCTTCGAAAGCGGTGACGAACACGAATAGCGGCGGTTCGATCTCCATCACGCCCTTGACCACCGAAAATCCGTCGAAACCGGGCATCTGGATGTCGAGAAAGACGAGATCGGGCTTGTGCGTCTTGATCTTGCGGATCGCTTCGCGGCCGTTCGAACAGGTGTCGATCACCTCGACATCGTCGAACGGCTGGAGCCGGACCTGCAGGCCCTGAACGGCGAGTTTCTCGTCATCGACGATGATGGTGCGAATGCTCATGAACTTTTTCCGATGGTACGTTGGGGGTTGAGATCGACCACGTTCTCCCCGCGATCGCGGGTCGAACGTGAGGGGGGTGGGGTTGTTTTCTGGACGGCGGATGGCGCGGCGCGCGTATCGCTTTCAGCGGTGTCGAAGGGTATCTCGATCAGCACCCGGAACCCGCCCTCCGGCTTCGATCCGGCGTCGAACAGGTGATCGTCCCCATAACCCTGCATCAGCCGGTTGCGGATGTTGGCAAGGCCGACGCCCGTCGAGACCGGGCGGGCGGGCCCATCTGGCATGTGTTCGAGCAGGCTGCGCTGCATCGGACCCTCTATGCCCGGCCCGGTATCCTCGACCACGATCCGCAGATTGGGACCGACGACGCGCGCGCTCAAGGAAATGCTCGCGCCTTCTTCCTGCGGGCTGACCGCGTACTTGACCGCGTTCTCTATCAGCGGTTGCAACAGCATCGCCGGCAGGATGGCATCCATCGCTGCGTCCTCGATATCGAAATGGGTGCGCAACCGCTCCTCGAACCGCATTCGCTCGATATCGAGATAAAGCTGGAGCGTCTCCACCTCCTGCGCCAGCGTGACCTGGCTGCCCGGCTCCGCGATCAGGGTATGGCGCAGGAAGCTCGACAGGCGGGTCAGCATGGCGTTGGCAGGTCCGGTCTGTTTGAGCAGGACGAGCGTGCTGATCGAATTGAGCGTGTTGAACAGGAAGTGCGGGTTGAGCTGATAGCGCAGCATCGCAAGCTGAGCCGCGGTGGTCTGAACTTCCAGCGATTCGAGCCGGTCGGCCTGCCGCTCCAGCGTGAGGAAGAAATTGATCGCGTAATACAGGGCGCTCCACCCGCCTAGCAGCGTGAGCGGGATATAGGTGATGCCGATGAACCGCTGTGCGAAGGTGGTTTCGCGCGTTCCGGAATAATACAGGTCCTGCACCCATGCATCGATCCCGGCATGGACCACCACGGCCAGGAGCAGGGCGATCGCGGTCCCCCCCCAGGTCACGATCGGCGCGCGGTCGATCAATTGCCGATAGATGACCGACAGAACGAGGCTGAGCGAAAAACCGGTAATGGTCGTGATCAGGATCAGCAGCAGGAGATTATAGGGCAGGCCATTGGCCAGCGCATTGATCGCCCGCAACAGGAACGCGCCGCCCCACCCGGCGAGCTGGAGGTTCCAGAACGCGCGGTTCTTGCTGGCGAAAAATGGTGCCGGCTGGATGCGGATCACGGCCATGGCTTTACGCTCTAGCCGATTTTTCCGGTGCTGGCAGGGGGTAAGGGGGTGACCCCGCTACGATGGACGCATGCGCCGAACCGTCTGGCGCTGCGTGCGTGCATCGCACGGGTGCCGTCCGGCGCTCTCGTGCGGATCGCGAAAGGGTCGCCGCGTCATGCAATCAATCGGCAAACCCCGCCATCGGATCGACTTCCCGGCGAAATTGTGTCGACCAGTCGGCCTTTCGGTTCGCTGCCAGCAACGCCCTGATCCGGGGGATTTCGCCGGCGATGAACTCGGCTCTTTCATCCCAGCCATCGTGCGAGCGATTGCGGAAGATCCAGCCATCGTTCCACGGGCCCCAGCTGGTCATGAAACGCACGGCGGCCTCGGGGTCATATCCCGCATTTGCGAGCAGCCAGGGCATCAGGCGATCGGCCTCGCGTTCGATCCGGCGCACGTTGCGCTGCGAACGGCCATTGCGATCGAGCCAGTCGCTATGTCCCAGAACATTGTGCGCCAGTTCGTGCGCGACGACGCCGGCGAACCGGGCTTCGTCGTATTCGAACCCGGGGAACTCCATCCCGATCAGCACGCGTTCGCCATCGGCCATCGCGCGCGCGCCCTCGCTTGCGAGCTCGAACCGGGTCGCGCAGACCGGCACAGGCTGCAACTCGCTCTGCGAACCATCGGCGAAACCCAGGACGATACGACCCCGTTCGCGCAGCAGGCGATCGACGTGGTCGTGGGCGCGCGTCAGCCGTTCCCAATGCCGACGAGCCTCGGCCTCCCATGCGTTCGGATCGGCCGATCCCAGCCGCGCGATCTCGCGATTAACGGCAAATGCGCCGCTCAGGGCCGCAGGCGATCCGCGCGCCGCGGTCTGAACCGCGAAATCGCCCTCGAACCCGAGCGCGGCGCGAGCGATCCGGGGTTTGCCGTAGCTCGCCAGATCCTGCAATTGCAGTCCGACAGAGGGCACCACCGTCTCGCAGAACGCGACGTTTCCGCGTGCAAGTTTCCATCCCACGTCCTGCAATCGCTGATCCGCGGCCTGGAAACGGGCAATCGCCGCCCGTTCGGTCGCAAGCTGCGAGGGCCGCACGCTCGATGCACTCGCTCCGGTCGCGACGGCGAGCGTGGATACAGCCAGGGCAACCCCGGAAATGAGCAGGGCGCCGGATCGAATGGTCGTGGAAAGCGTGTTGCCGAACATGGCAGCAAATATACGGTCGAATGGTTAATTAATTGAGGGCGTCCCGCAGGCGTTCCACCCCGACTGCGCCACCGATCGGCGTGTTGCCCGCGATGAAGGCCGGGGTTCCCGAAAAGCCGAGCTGCTGGGCAAAGGCGAGGTTTCGCTCCAGCTCGACCGAGACCGCATCGCTTCGCGCATCACGGCGCGCCCGCTCCATGTCCAGCCCGGCGGCGTTGGCTGCCCGTTCGATGCTTTCGGGCGTGGTCGGACCAAATCGGAACATGGCCTCGTGAAAGGCGCGGTACTTGCCCTGCTTGCCTGCGGCCAGCGCCATGCGCGCCGCGCCTTCGCTCCCTTCGAAGATCGGCCATTCGCGCAACACGACCTTGAGCTCGGGATCCTCGGCCACAAGCTCTTGCACATCGGCCAGGCTCGCCTCGCAATAGGGGCAATTGTAGTCGCTGAATTCAACCAGCACCTTCGAGCCTTGCGGGTTGCCGATGATCGCGCCGGGGAACGGTTCGTAGACCTCGTCGCCAAGCGATGCGAGCCGGTCGCGCGATTGCTCCTCCTGCAGCGCCTGGGCGACGTCCTGAAGGATGGCCGGATTGTCGAGCAGGTAGGCGCGCGTGCGATTGTCGGCGAGCCCGGCATAGGACCACGCCGCCGCGCCCAGAAACCCGAAGGCAAGCGCGAGCAGGGCGGTAAGAAGCGTCTGGCCGAGTGTCGAATTCATCATCGTGTCCGGGTGGTTTCGTATTCGAGGCGTCTGACCCTAGCGGCTGTCGCGAATGCGTTCGAGAGCGGCCCGTGCCTGCAGAGCGATATCCTGTGCACGAATCCAGTCGGGCGTCCCGCGCTCCAGACCCGCCTCGGCGGCCTGTGCGCTGCGCAATGCCTCGGGATAGCGGCGGTTCATGACCTGCTGTTCGGCGCTGGCGAGACGAGCGCGGGGCAGATCGCCGCGTTCGGCATAGACGACGCCCAGCTGATACCATGCGAACGGGTTCATCCGGTCCTTCGCCACCGCCGCGCGCAGCACACGCTCGGCCTCTTCGTGGTTCGAGCTGTCTTCCGTGGCGATCAGCGCATGGCCGAAAATGCCCGCGATCAGCGGCTGGTTCAGCGTGATGTCTGTCGCCCGGCGCAACGGCGCGAGGGCATCTTCCGGCCTGCCCGATTCCAGCAAGACCTGCCCTTTCAGTTCGAGGAAATAGGGATTGTCGGGATCGCGGGCGAGCAGCGCATCGGCCTCGGCGAGAGCTTTCTCGACCTGCGCATCCTTGTGATAGGCATAGGCCCTCGCATAGCGCGCCGGCACGCCCGTATCGGATGGCGGATACAGGGCGAACGTGCGCTCCGGATCCGCGAGATAGCCGTACAGCTTGGCCCGCGCGGCGAGAAAACGGGCCTGCAATTCGGGATCGTCGGGCGCGTCCCAGGCCGGATCGCGGCGATAAAGGTCGCGCATCGTCTGCACGCGGTCGCCTGCCAGCGGGTGAGTCCGGCTATAGGCGGCTTCGTCCGACTGCGGGAAACCGCGGCGGATCTCCATGTTCCTGAGCCGTTCGAAGAAGGCGACGCTGCCGCGTCCCGAAATCCCCGCGCCCGAAAGGTATCGGGCACCAGCAAGATCGGTCGCCGCCTCCTGGTTGCGGTTGAAGGCCAGAAAGCTGCCCGTGGCCGCCTGTTGCCCGGCCATGATCGCGCCCATCGCCGCATCGCCCGCCCCGGCCAGCGCCGCACCCACGCCAAGCAGCAGCGAAAGGATGGTGATGCCGGTCGCACCCTTCGTCCGTTCGTTGAAGCGGACCACGTGGCCGGCGGTGATGTGGCCGAGTTCGTGCGCGATCACGCCCTGGACTTCGTTGGCGGTTTCGGCCGCGTTGATCAGCCCGGCATGGATATAGACAACCTGCCCGCCCGCAACGAATGCGTTGATGGAAGGGTCGTTGATCAGCACGATCTCGACGTTTTCAGGCTCGAGCTCGGATGCCTCGATCAGCGGCTCGGCCATGTCGCGCAGCAGCGCCTCTGTCTCCGCATCGCGCAGCACCGATTGCGCCGCCACTGGTTGAACGGCCATGGCGAATGCGGCCAGCATGGCCGCCAAAGCGGCGAGGGCGCGGGAAAGACTGGGCATCAAGCGCTTGTGCTAGCGCGTTTCGGCCTGAACGGAAACTGAAGGATCGTCCCCATTGGTCACTGCACCGGCGTATCCGGCAACGAGGTCGAACACGCCTTGGCGCGATCGCCATGGCGCGGCGAGCGCGATCAGCGGATCGCTGTGCTCCATTTCCGGGTAGAATACAGGGATTGCGTGCCCACCCGCCTGTTTCAACCCGTCCGCCAGGGCCCGGGTATTGCGCGGCTTCACGGTGGTGTCCTTCTCGCCGTGGATCAGCAGCATCTGCGGTGCGCCGGCGCGCAGATGGCCCAGCGGCTGCGTGTCGAAGGGCGTTTCGACATGGCCGAACGCGGCCATGGTCGATTCGCGTTTGAGGGGCACGAAATCGTAAGGACCGGCCAGCCCGATGATACCTGCAATGCTGGTCGCGGGAACGCCGGCCTGTTCGAGCCAGCGCGTGTCGAGCGCGGCGGTCACCACGTTGTACGCGCCAGCCGAGTGACCGGCGAGCACGATACGGTCCGGATCGCCGCCATGCGCGGCGATATTGGAGCGGGTCCACGCGATCGCGGCGGCGGTATCTTCCAGCATTGCGGGATAGATCCCCTCTTCGCCGAGGCGATAGCCGGCAAGAACGACGACAAACCCTTCTGGTACAAACGCGCGACCTATAAAACCGTAATCGTCCGGGTTTCCATCGCGCCAGCTGCCGCCGTGGACGAACAGCAGGACCGGGCGCTGCTCGCTCGGCTGGACTGTGCCGCGAACTGGAGCCCGATCCGCGTCGCTCCAGACGATAACCTTCTGCTGATCGTGCGTGCCGGTGGAGGCACGCTCGACCATCTCGGCGCCGCGCGCGCCGCCTGCCATCCGGTCGATCGCGTTCAGCACCGCCGGTCCGTTGGTGCTGATCGCGAATTGCAGCGCGGCCGCCCCGATCGCGAGGACGGCGGCGATCGCGCCGATCACGTAAAGCGTCATTCGCATGTCTCTTCGGGTTCCCCAGCCGTCACGCCGAGGCGTTTGCGGGCCCGGGCGCGTCGCCCTCGCTCGCAGTGCGCACCAGGCGGTCGACTCCGGCTTCGAAATCCAGTCCGTTCGCAGTGAGAAAACGGTGCGCGGCGACATAATCGTTGCCGGTCCAGAACGGCACGTCCGCCGCCTCGATCGCGGACCGTGCGGCAATTTCCCGCTCGCTCGACGGTTCGTCGGAGACCGAGCGAATGAAGACCGCCGCGATCCGGTCGGGGTGCTCGCTCGCAATCGCGCCGAATACCTCCAGATCCTTCTGACTGTCGTCGCCGATCAGTGCGAAACGCATTTTCGGAAAGGACTGGAGGATTTGCATGACCGCATCACGCTTGTGCGAACCGTGCCCCTCGCTCCCGAGTGTCTCGCGGTTGAAGCCCCAGTCGCGCAGCATGACCGGGCCGAGCGGCAGGCCGCTGTGCCGCTTGAAGCTGACCAGGTAGGAAAACAGGTTCCAGGGCGAGGAGGAGACGTAGAACACCGGCCGCACGCGCGAAACCGTCGACTGGTCCCCGGCGATCCTGCCCGGCTGGCCGGGCCCCGCGGACGCTCCGCCGATGGCGGCGTAGAAATCGCTCGCCCCGGGCACCGCTTCGCGTTCGCTTGGCATTTGCGCCATCACCCGCTTCCAGTTGCGGGCGATGGCCCGGACATTGCCGGTGATACCGGTTTCGAGGATCGTGTCGTCGATATCCGAAATCACGCCGATCCGGGTCTGCTCGCCGGGGGTGAGGATATGGGCGACAGCCTCGCGCATGGCATCCGGGTCGTCGGGACAGGTCCAGCGCACCAGCGCGGTTTCCCAGCACGTGCGCGCCCCACGCTCGCTTCCCTCGCCCAGGTCGAGTTCGAAATGCATGAACCCTTCGGGCCCGCTGACGGCGCGTTGACGCCTTACCGGTCCGTCGCCGCAGCGATATTCGAGCTCGGCAGAAAGGCCGGGTTCCTCGTGGCTGGCATATTCGCCGAGCATGGTCGCGAATCCGCGCCAGAAACCGCTCGATTCGAACACCGCTTCGGGCGCGCGGACGGCGCGGGCGCTGACATGCAGGCGATCCGTGCTGCGATAACCGAAAAAGGGCTGAACGCGGACCGGTCCGCGACGGGAGAACAAACCAAGCGGCATCGGGCGCGACTACCCGCCCTCGGCGGCGAGGCCAAGGGGCAAAGCACCCCGCGATCCGGCCGGGCCCTGTTCGCCCGGTGCGCCATCGCAGCCGGGCAAACATCTATGCCTTACCCGACCAGCTTCTTCGCGGCGCGCTCGACCAGCGGAACATCGTCGGTAATCTCTCCGATCACCGAGACATTGCCGGTTCCGTCTCGGCGCAGAACGGCGAGGGAGAATTCCGGCCCCTCGCCCGACACAGCTTCGAGCAGCATCTGTTCGAGTTCGCGCAGCTTTTCGGCCAACGCTTCGCGCACTTCGCCCGCATCATCGGTCGATTGTCCCGCTTCCTCGCGGCGCTGGCGCCGTTCGGTCGCGACGACGCCCTTCAATCCACCTTCCGCTTCGCGCAGATAGGTCGGCAGGGTGCCTCGCTCGATCCCTACGCGATGCGCGTGGCCCAGAACGGCGGCGTATTCGGTCAGCCTGGTCTTGTCGTAATCGGCCCCGAAGACGAGCTTGACGATCGGGGTCATCGGCGCGCGTTCCTGCACCTTCAGACCCGATTCCTCGATCAGCGAATTGAATTCGGTCGGATCCTCGGCGGCGGCAAGGGAGAAGTCGTAGGCACGACCGACCGCTGCATAAAGCGTCTGGCGACTGCGATCTTCCGTGACCCGCGCGCTGCGCGCCAGTTCCCGCGCGCTGGCGAGCTGTTCGCGCAGATCGGCCTGTTCGCGCAGATCGCCATCGTCCGGCAATGCTGCGGTGGCGGGCACGGGGCTGGCTGGCCCGACTGGGGTGGCCATGGTCGCCGGTTCGCCCTGCGCTGGTTCTTCGTCCGGTGTTCCGGTGTCGGAGGTCTGCGCTTCTTGTGGGAAGGAGGGGGCTGGATCGACTGGCGAAAACGGGGCCTGTTCCGGTTCCGCCGCCGCCGGTTCGAAAGGCGCGCTTTCAATCGACTGGTCGCCGCGCGGCATCTCGTCGTCCTGCGAGAGATCCTCTTCCTGCAAATCGAATGGCGAGACGATCTCGTCGTCCGATTCGCCGGTCCCGGCGTCGGAGGGCGTCTCTTCGACTCGGTAATCTTCGGGATCGAAATTGTCCGCGTCCAGATCGACCGCCTTCTTGCTCGGCGCCTCGATGTAATCGGCCAGCGAAGCGAAGGAATAGGCCGCGTCGTCGGCACCGCCGCCGTCTTCGTCCAGATCCTCGTCATATTCCTCGAGGTCGGCGTCATCGAGCGTGTACCGGCTGAAATCCGGGAGCGACAAGCCGTTATCGCGCGCCTGTCCGCGCCGCGCATTGACGAGCAGCGGATCGATCTTCTGGCTGGACGTGTCGTCTTCGGCAACCTCGTCCGACTGAAGCCCGCCCGGCACGTCGCCATCGGCGACCGATGATACCGGGCCCGGAAAGGCATAGGCCTGTTCCGCGTCCTGGTCCGGCGTATCGGCCCATTCGGTGACCGGGTCCGTGCTTTGGCGCCGATCGTCAGCCGAGGCGTCCGGATCGATTGCCTGGTCGATTTCGAGCAGGAGTTCGTCCGCGGTTGCCGCGTCCGCGATCTCTTTCCAGTTGATCACGCCGAAGATGAAATCGATCGTCTCGCCATCGCCCGAAAACGGGAGCAGAATACCCCTGTAGAGAACGGCGCAGCCCTGCGTGTTGACGAATTCGGCCTCGAACCCGATCGGCGCCTCGCTCGCGATGATCTGCATGTAATGATCGGTGATCCGGCTCAGCAAAGAGCGCGGGGGAACGTCGGAAAGCTTCGTGATCGGCTCGCTCTCGCCGGAATCCGGTCCGAAACATTCGCCGGCCAGCCGTTCGCCCAAAAAATTGACGTCGGGATCCTCGATCCCTTTCGAAAAGTCGAGCAGCACGCTGTTCGATCCGAAATCGGACAGATTCGCCAGATCGAGATCCTCGATCAGCGGGAAGCTGTTGTCGTGCAGCAGGCTGGCCCAGTAATTGTAGGCGCGCACCTGCATGCGCCGTTCATCCTGGCCGATCGCCTCGGGCGGCATCTCGCGCACCGTTTCATTCCGGTACGAATGCTCGTGCCCCGAATCGTATCCATCGTATCCATCATCCGAAGAATACGTGTCGATTGGTCTGCGCAGTGTGTCCATGGCTCGAAAAACCGCCTCTTGCATAACGCGTGATCGGGACGGTTCTGGACTGGCGTGGTAAAGTTAGCGTTAAGCGCGCCGGAAAAGTCGAGAGGCCGCGATTTGCGCCGATCCGGGATGCCTTGCCGGTCGTGTCAGAGGAAGTATCGCATCCGGATAGTCATGGTCTGCGACCCGGTTCCATGCTCGAACACCGAATCGTTCCAGCTGGGGGGGCCCATGCGAACCTCGGCATCGCGGGAAAATCCGTAACCCTCGCGCGGCATCATGCCCAGCGCGCGGTCGGCCTTGCCGTTCCGGTTTTCATCGTGGAGCAGCGCGATCGCGTATTTTCCGGGTGCCACGTCCTTGAACCGGATCACGACCTTTCCGTCGGCTGGCACCACCGTGCGGTGGGATTGCGGATCGCGAATGCAGCGCGGGAAAATATCCTCCACCTGCGTCATGCAGGCGCGAATGACACCTTCACCGGAGCGCAGGTCTGTGACCGTGATCGTGACCGTTTCGGCTGCCGCCGGCACCGCGCCAAGCATGAGCGCGCCAAAGGCGGCCAGTCCGGCCGCGAGGTTCAAACGCGAGCGCCCACCGCCGTATCCGGACGCGCCGCGTTCAGACGTTTCGACAGGCCGCGATCGGTCCCGCACAACCTGTCCCAGAAGCGGAAATAGAGCCCGAAATTGCACGTATATCCCTCGTGATGCTTTTCGTGATGGCTGGCGGTTATCACCATGCGTCCCAACGGCGAATGAACGAAACGGCTCGGAAAGACTTCCCACCCCAGGTGATTGATGACGCCCATCACGGTCGCGATCGTCAGCACCAGCGCCAGCATGCCGATATGGATCGGCAAGAGGAACACCAGCACGGGGACCACGATCGCCCCGGATATGGCCTCGATCGGATGAAAGCTCATCGCGGTCCAGGCGGTTGGAGCGCGGCCACGGTGGTGAACCGCGTGGGCGAGGCGGAACAGGCGTGGCGTGTGCATCGCGCGATGGGTCCAGTAGAACCACGTGTCCTGCACGAACAGGAAGATCAGAACCGATAGCGGGCCATACCACAGCGGAAACGCGCCGATATCGGTATAGATCTGCGTCCAGCCGTGTCGGTGAAACAGCCACAGGACCATGCCCGCAGGCGCGCCGTAAATGAAGGCGGACAGCAGCGACCAGAGGATTTCACGAGTTATCTGCGCCTTGCGACCGGCATAAAGGCCCGGACGTTGCCGCGCCGTGACCAGCGCGAAGGTGCCGCTCGCGATCAGATACCGCAGCGCGACCATCGTCGTCGTGAAGATTGCCGCCAGGACGAGCGCAAGCGGAATGGGCGTGTCGGCGGGAATCATCTTCGACCCCCTATGGCCGACAATTCTTAACCACTCCAGCGGCTTTGCCCAATTTTTGTAGGCGCGAATTTTCTCGGGCGCGAAATTTTCCGGAGCCCGATCACCGGGCCCTCAGTTCGGCGCGATCCGCCCCTTGCGCTAACTCTCCGACCCGAAATCCGCGCAATGCGGGTCGAGCGTCGCGGTGTGGCGGCGCATGGCGAGCCGCGCCAGCCGTTCGACCTGAACCTTGCGCCGGGCCGCCGCCAGCGGTTCGAGCGGAGCATGGCGGACGATCTCGGCATCATAGCCATCGGCAACGATCACGCCGCAACGTTCGGGTTGATACCCTTCGGTCTCGAGCGGCGCGCGGTCCAGCCTGGGCGGCACGCCCCAATAGAACCGGTCGCACACGTCGAGGTAATCGGGCCATTTGCCATCGCCCAGCAGATCGCCGCGCGCGACCTTGATTTCCACGATCACCACCAGCCCTTTTGCATCGAGGCCCATCAGATCGGCCCGCCGACCGTTCTTCAGCGGCACTTCGCCAAGGCACCAGATCCCGTTGCGGGCGAACAGGCGACCGATACCGCGGGCGACATCGGCAGCGCATTGAGCATCGCCATCGGACGGGGACGAATCACGAAGTGGGGCAAGAGCATCGGTCATCCCAACGAACTGGAACAGACCGCGAACGCAGTCAAGCCTGCGCGATATGGCCTGCGCAATATGAGCTGCGGGATATGGATCGTGTCGATCAGTCTTCCGGCTCGGCCAGTGCAATCACGCTATCGCGAGCGCATTGAAATTCCCGCCACAGCGCCTGCGCCGGTGCCAAGGTATCGCCGCTACGCCCCGGATGGGCGCGAAGCGCGGTCAGGCCGTGAGCCAGCATCGCATCGATGTCCCCCAGCCCCTGCAACGCCAGATCGCGCCGCGATTGCAATATTTTTTCCAGTTGTCGCGGGAAGCCGACGGGACCGGCATCGACTGGTTCGTCGCCAAGCCCTGCATGCTCGGCCACCTCCGCCGCGCAGGCATGCAGGTCGGCCCATCGGTCAGCGATGGCGTCGCTGGGAGCCACGGCGGTTTCGGTTTCGCCGGGAGCGCTCTGGCGGTGGAATCGCGCAGGAGGAGGGAGCATGGCCGACATTTCGATCGATGTACCGCCCGCGCCATTGCGGTTTGGTTAAGCGACGATGCCGTAGAAAGAGCAGCGGACCGTAAATATGGCGATGTCGCATCACCGCGTCATTGCCGCAAGAATCGTGACGCGGTAGCAAGAGGCCCTTGCCAAGCGCCGCCCGGGACGCGAAAGAGGGCCGCGAAGCACCCGTAGCTCAGCTGGATAGAGCGCTGCCCTCCGAAGGCAGAGGCC
>JGI12210J13797_11284311_pt1 | contig 16761 bp, 11 predicted proteins | sample ElkSlonscriptome_3_FD_13797 | JGI IMG/M metagenome (IMG submission 13797)
AGGATCTTCTGGCCGATGACCGACTGGAGGACGTTGATATAGTATTTGATCAGGCCGGCCAGGACCACCGAGCCAATGTACAGAGCGCAGTAAAGATAGAGCAGTTCGAGCTTTTTGAGGTTGATGGCGATATTGATGATTTTGCGCTGCATCTCCAGGGGATAGACCTTGAAGAAGAGGCTGACCACTATCAGCAATAGCAAAAAAAGCTGGAGTCCTCGATATTTGGTGAGTATCCAGTAAAACAGAGGTTTTTTGGTGATCACCGGTTTTCTCCTGTGGCGGGATGCTTGTTGGGTAAGAGTTGGCCGGTTGTCTGTTTATTCCTGGTGAGCTGCAGGAAAGGGGGCAATATACTCATAGCATAGCAGAATATGTGTGTGATTGCGGCAAATATATTGCCGGTTGTGGATAAACTGAGCATTTGATTACCCCGTCGGAAGCTTCTGCAGTCCTGGCTTTTTGCCGCAGACATTCGTCAATTGTCATCGTCTGACACAGGGTGCGATGTGTTTTGAAAAATCGTCTGCCGCATCGGTATTGTCGTCTCGTTGTTCATACAGCCTAATAGGACAGATGGCCCAGTGATTTGATGATGAGGGCGAAACCCATGGCGAACATACCGGTCAGCCCCATACCGCAGGAAAAACCGGCCAGCAGCACCGGCGCATACTGACGCCACATTTTGCCGTAGCGTTTGTAAAAATAGTATCTACCCAGCAGAGCGCCGACGACTTCGAGGATCATCCCGTGTGGCGTCGACTGACCAAGCCCGCGGACTACACCATAGATCAGCAGCACCGGCAGTCCGAAAAAACTCAGCAGTCCGTACATGACAACCCCAAAAGCCAGACCGGAAAAGACGGTGACACTGTTGAGGGCTTGGTAGAATAGTGAATTTCCCTCCAGAGTCGATGTCTGCATGAGCAAAGTGTTGAGGGCCTGCAGGTGCCAGAGCTCCTGGGCGTAGGGGTAGCTCGACGATGGTATCGGTGCCAGCCTCCAGATAAACTGGGAGAACAGCAGGCTGGCGGTCATTACGATGGGAAAGACCACCAGTTCTGCCTTGATAATGCCGCGTATGGAGGTACCGGTGAGTTCAATTTGACGAAACTGGACGGTGGCCTCGCCGTAATTGTGTATGGGAATCGGCGCATACCATATTTCAATGCCCTGGTAGCCGAAAAACCTGGCGCCGGCAATGAAGCTCGCCTCCCGTACCAGTGGCAGGCTGACGAACTGGCCGGCGATACCTTCCATGCGGGCGGTGATATAGCTGATTATCGGGGTGTAGATAAAGCCGTAGGCGAGAAAGAAGACCCAGGGAAAATTCGGCACCAGAAAGACACAGAGAGCGACATAGGCGCAGGTGGAGACCACATAGATGGCGATCGATATCCAGAAGTTGAAATCCCCTCTTCCCTTGGGAGGATTGAAAAGGTTCGACCAGGAGGTGTTTTCGTCCTTGGCCTCGCGGAAGCTGTGAATAACGGACCAGACGCCGATGGCGCCTATGGCCAGACCCAACCCTATGCCGAAACTCATATAAAAATCGAAATTATTGGCAAACACCGTATCGACGGTCTTCATGCCGGGGTGCCAGCGATGAAGGATGCCGTGGGAATAGAGGATCGGGTTGATGATAATGGTGATGATCAGGCCGATAAGGCCGCCGATCACTGCCCAGAAGGGAATAACCATGCCGATAAAGACCAGACCGAGATCGAGCTGGATGCCGGTGGCCACGGCAGGGAGGATCTCTTCGGTGTGGCTGGTCAATTCCACCCATGGAATGGGGATGATGCGGATGGGTTCGGTGAAGATCAGACCGGAGATAATAGGGATCAACACGTACACCGCTCCGAAGCCAAGACCGATGACCCCGCCAATGGCGAAGACGCGCCATTTCCAGCTGGCCTTTTTTTCCTCGGCCGATTCGGCCAGGGCCATGGTGCCCAGAGCGGCCACGGGAGCCATGGGAAAGGGCAGTTTCTCGACGTCGGAGGTGATGCGATAGAGGGCGTAGCCGAGGCCGAAATGGTCGATACGCTGAATAACCTGAGAGCCTACCAACAGGAGTATAGGGATGAGCCAGTCGCGATGCAAAAAGGTCCTCTCGACCATGGACAGCGAATCCGCCCCTGGTGCCACCCAGGTGGGGATGTACTCGGTGAGGCCGAGCATTCTAGCGGCATCGGACTGTACCAGATACTGGTTCCACAGCAATCCGGAAAAAGGAGAGGCCAGGGCGGCACCGGCCATGTAGTAGAGAAGGAATATCTCCTGCTGCTTCAGTTCGGAATGGGCGCGCTTGGCCACTTCGGCGAACAGAATAATAGTCACCCAGCGGGCGGCGGGGCCTATGCCCTGACCAATGACCAGCTGCAGGTACATGGAGCCCGGCATCATCAGAAAACCTATGAAGACGGCGCCGATGATGGTTTTCCAGTCGAATCCCTCTTCGAAATGGTCAGGAGTGGGTAGCAGATCCCTATATTCTTTTAGTTCCTTGTCATCATACATGATGTGCTTTAAACCCTCCCCGGGAGATGGTCAGTGATGCTGCGGCGGATATGATTGGCATAGGGCGCATTTTTCCCTTTGTGCCAGCTGTTAATCCGGCAGAACCTGATAGCCGATGTCGGTGAAGACGCCGACGATGGCCCAGATGCCGCCCATGAGAAAATCTCCGATAATCAACCCTATGAAGAACAACTGGAATTTACGGAAGAATCGTATACCGCCGTAGCGCATGCACAGGGCGTTGCAGGCCCAGCCGATAAAAAAACTGATCCAAAGAATGCGCATGGCAGAACTGTAGGCGGTGAGATAGCCTATGGGATGTATGGGCCACCAGTAAAATCTGTTATAACAGAACACAAGCAGCAGCATGACCAGCGCGCCAATGATAGCAAAGGTAAAGACCCAGCCTCCGGTTTCCGGCGGATCCATGATCAGCCGGTAGGTGTTCTCATAGACGGTGACGGTTGTTCTCACTGCCCATTCCTGGTTGAGTTCCCGCATGCCGTAGCGGTAGCAGAGGGCCATCATCGCCAGAAACGAAGCCGCCAGAGAGAGGAGAATAGTCAGTCCCAGACCGCCGAGAAGCAGAGAAGCCGGACGTTTGCCGTGGTGGACCTTTCTGCCGTGCACCAGCGATGGCATCAACGATTCGCGCAGATCGACGAAAAGCGCCTTCTGCGTCATGCCGGCCAGCAAACCGTTGACGCCTGCAAACATCTTGGTGCCTGCCAGGGCGATGAGGCCGTCCAGCGGTGCAGCGGTAAGGGTGAAGTAGGCGATACCACCCTGGCAGATTATTCTGGTGGCGACGATCATAATCATAAAGAAGGAACAGACTACGAACACGGCGGTCAACAGAGCCATGCCCATCAGCATATACCAGCAGACCAGAGCGATGATGCCGACGATGGTTCCCCAGAAGGTCCAGCGTACGTCAATCCATTCGGTGCGGTCGGCCTCTCTCGGCATTTCCTTAAGAAATAACGATGCCTTGGTTACTTCCTTGAGATGTTGCCTGGCCAGCCAGACAAGGAAGAGAAAGAAAACGCCGTAGGCCCCTATCATCTGCATTTCTTCGGGTCGTGACAGTGTCGGGCCAAAGGTCACGCCAAGTTCCGAGGCCGGTATGATAAAGCCGAGGACGGTCAGCAGTCCGAAGAGCAGGCAGCCTGCCAGGTAAAAGAACCAGAACGAAAAGGAAATTTGTCTGGAAGTGAGAAAGGCGAAGCCGATGAAGGCCGGATAAATGTAGATCTTTACTTTCTGAAAGCCTGAAAAGAGACCGTAGGCAGGGAAGTAATCGCCAGCCAGAACCAGTGTGGTCATTTTCGGAACCGAAGGAAAATAGAAACTGAAACCGTTGAGCAGATGCAAAAAAAGCGGAATAGCCAACCCCATCAGCAGAAACTTATTCAGCAGTAGATCGCCAAGAGTCTTGCTGTTGACGGCCGCCCCAATCATCTCCGGGACCTTCAGCAGCGGGAAATTGACCCGCTCGTTATGAATCCACTGTCTGGAAAGAATGTTGACGATGCAGATCATCACCGCATAGCACAGCAGGATGAAGACCGACCAGAAGAGCATCGGCTCCAGCCACTGCAGCCAGGGAATGTTGACAACAACGTTGCTCCAGTCCATGTTTCTGCCGCCCTCGATGCCGCTATAGAGCAGTGCTACAGCCGCCTCTTCGGGGATGAGCTGCTCGGGCAAAAGGGGCAGCAGATTCTGTTGCCACATGTTGCCGACAGTGGCAAAATGGATGGGGGCGGTGAGGTTGATGAGAAAGGTTCTGGCAAATCCTGTATAGGCGATGCCCGAGCCGATCACCATCTGGATCCAGACGACCACAAGTTCAGAGCCTCGAAGCAGATACGACCGACCGGCAATTCTGGCGATGGCGGCAACCAACAGGGTGAGGATAAAGAAGATGAAAAAGGGAGCCAGGGGAAAATGACCGCCGCCCAGAGGCGTGGCCTGACGGTAAATGTTGTTCACCGGCGTCAGCAGACATATGAGTATCGCAAATATCAGGCCGATGAGTATCGCCCGCAACCGTATTGCTCTGCCCTGTGTCTTAGCCATAGTCGTTATACCGTCTCTGTCCGTTCAGAGTGAGTTTGTGCTGGAGGATCGATAGCTTGCCGCAGGATTTCGGCATAGGCCCTGTGACCCTCATCGTCAATGGAACGCCAGATGAGCAACTGCTTTCTGAGATCGTGAAGAAAGCGGGTATTGACGCGCTGCCACATTGCAGCCTCTCCGGAGTGCCGCTTGAGTGTGATTTTGATCTCCAGGTACCGGACATTTTCCCTTGCAGGACAGAACTGAATATCGATCTGCTGCATGATGCCGAAGTCAAAGGGCGCCAGCCATACCTTGGCTCGGATGTGCATGCAGCACAAACTTGAAGGCTGGGCCGCCTGGCCCACCATGTTCTCTATTTCACTGACCGAATCGCAGGAAAATATGATTTCCACGGGTCCCGTGGAAAACATGCCGTGGGAAATGTCCTGATGACCGGAGAGATAGCTGTAGACGAAGCCGCCGATGGATTCATGTTCCTCGTACTTCATAAAAAATGGCAGAATCACCTCAATGGTGTTGTCAACCGGTTCCGGCAGCCTAAAGGTCTGTTTGACGTCAGGGATGGCGATATTGGCCGCGACCCTGGAAGGGTAGATGACGGAGATAAGAACCACGGCAATGACCAGCAGCATGGCGGCAACACCGGCCAGGGAGGAGTAGTTCACCGTTATACCGGCCCAGAATGATGTATGGGAAAAAAGAGCCGCCGACACTTGGGCCAGCAGATATCCCAATACCACCGAGATAACGGCCAAAGCCATGGCCTCGGCTATGAAGAGAAAAGAAACATGGGTGGGGGCAAGTCCCACCGAGGTGTAGACGGCGATCTCGTTTTTGCGCTCGTAGACCGAACTGATCATGGTATTGAGGACAATGAAGATGGAGATAAGAAGGGGAACGAGAATATTGGGGACGCCGCTGTAGCTTAAGGTGTCACTGGGACTGAAAAACCAGACGCCGCTTTCGTCGCCGGCAAAGATAGGCAGGCTGAAACGATCGACCAGCATGGCGGCGATCTGCTGGATATCCTCCGGCGATTGCGGACTGATGGCCACGCTTTTTAAATCGCCGCCCATGGCGTAAAGCGTTTTCGCAGGGATGATGGCCACCTGGTTGCCGGGGGTGTGCCGGTATCTGCTTTGCAGGGAGAGCACGTCCTCTCCCGATTCCATGGCCTCCTGCTCGGCGTCGGAGAGTTCGGCCGAGGTTTCCTGGGGAAAAGTCACTGGCGTCAGCGGTTCACCGTCGAGGTCCTGGAGAGAATCAAGCCTTTCTCCGGGGAAGGTGCCGATAACGCTGTAGGGTGTGCCCCAGACGTAAATTGTTGTGCCCGCTGCCTCTTCGCCCAGTCCCAGTTTTTGCGCCGTAGAGTCGGAAATGAGTATGGCGTATCTGTCTTCGGGCTCGAACCATCTTCCTGAACTGAGGATAGATGCCACAGTCGTTATCTCGTGCTCGTTGGGGGCCATGCCCAGAAGTCCTTTCAGTTCCGCCTGCTCGTTGTCCCGGTAGAGGGGAATCTGCACCGGTCTGGTCATGCTGCGTCCTTCCAGCCATATCCGCGGGGAGGTCACCCGGTCTGAGTCGAGATCGACGGAAAGAGCTTGTTCTGCCTGTCTCGGCAGGCTCTGCCAGTTGATGGCCTTGAGTAGCAGGCCGGCGTAGGGCGCCCTCTCCTGGAAGAGCAGCTTATTGGCCTTTCTGCTGGACTTGACCGTGGTGAAACTCATGATGGTAAAGGTAAGGATGATCAGGGTCAGACAGGTAAGTACCGTGCGCACGCGACGTCTGCGTAGATTGGAGACCCCAAGGAAAAAGGCGGCGACAAAGGCCTTCCAGTGGCTTATTTCCGAAGGCCGCTTATGGCTTGAGTGGCGCTGCAGCTGGATCATCTCCTCCTCAAAGCGGAAAAAGATGATAAGCGTTACCATACTGGAGAGGCCGATGATGAAAAAGGCGAGAATCACTACCATGGGGCTGTAGGCGAGCTGGAAGGCCGGGTGGACCGAGTAGATGACGGCGATGAGCAGCATCAGCAGCACCCCGAAGGCAACGAGCCGCTTGTAGATATTGGCGTAGTTGAAGAGGAAGCGCTCCAGGCAGAAGGCGAAAGGGACGAACAGGGCAACGTAGAACAAAACGCCAAAGAGCACGTCCTTTTGGGTTTCCTCCACCTGCACATAGACGCGGCCGGCAAGGGCCAGCGCCTGCAACGCCGATTCCCGGAAGGTTCCGTAGTCCATGGCCTCCATGGCCTCTGTGCTGCGGTTAAGAGCCTTAATCCCGCGTTCCTGAAGAGAATTTACCTGGGGATCGACGATGCCGTGTTTTTCCAGATTATTGATGCGTGGATCGAGCAGGGCCCATATGTCTTTGGCGGCGTGGTATGTGGTGTTGGGAATCGACCGATAGACATTTACAGGATAACCGAATCCCACCGGTGTCTCCTCGGTGCTGTTGGTAAGGATGAATTTGCGGGAGAGGACGGTATCGGAAAGGGTCAGCTTGAGCCAGGTTCCCGGTTCGGTATAGATCGAGGCGATCACCGACGATCTGGTGTCTATCCTGCTGTACCAGTAATGGGCCGGCGGTGCGTCCCGCCGACCGTCGAGCAGGTCAAGCTTGGTCATATATTTGAAGTTACGCGGCTCCAGCAGGTTGAAAATGGTTGTCTGCGTGCAGCTGAAAAGGGTCAGGTCAGTTTTCATGTCGGCGCGTCTGATCTTCAACCGGTAATTATCCTTACCGGTTTCCTCCTTGTCTATGGCCCATTTAACCTCACCGGTATCCTCATCGAAACGGTAGCCTTCGATGATCAACTTGTGGACGACATTTTTCCTGTCGGCGATGCCTTTTACGGTAAAGTAGCCGCTGCTGTCAACCATCGCATAGTATCTGGCTTTGTCCTGAAAGGCCATGATGGTGGTCTTTCGGGCCGGATAATCGGCAAAGAGTTCGCCCTGCAGCAGCAGGTTGGCTCGGCCGGTGGCGGTGGAAAAACCATCACGCGGCTTTTTGCCGGTGGAGAGCGTATCCGCCCTGCTGATGGCGCCTATGAGATGGGAAACCAGCTTTTCCTGTTCGGCCAACCGTTGTAGATCGACGTTGGCGGTAACGTCGGCGGGCGTTCCCCAGTGGGCCCGGCCGTCGCCGGTGGTGGCCAGGGTAATGCCCAGATAGCCGGCAAGAGAGCTTACCTCTCCTCCATGGTAGGGTTTGCCCAGAAACCAGGTATCCCAGGTTCGCATTCTCGAAGGCGTTAACGTATCCATATAGGCGATGCTGCTGCCGCTCGCCGGTGCGGCCTGACGCATGATATCGCCGAGGGCGCTGTAGATGCCGGTGCGATTGATATTGGGTTTGAGCGGATAGAGCCAGCCTTCATGAAAGGCACCCAGCCCATTGCCGTGAGTGGAAAGGTGCAGGGAAATAAAGGCGGCGATATCATAATTACCGACGGCCAGTTGAAACTCCAGAGTCGTAGTGACGGCGCTGAGGTGCGTGTTGCGCTGGTTGATAATCTGTCGATGTTCCCTCTTGCTCTGCGGTATGAGCCCCTGCAGCAAGTCGTTTTCAAGAGGGGCAAGGTCGGCAAAGCTTTTCTTCCAGCTTAACTGGCGCAGGGCGAAGCGCTGTTTCACCAGCCGGTCGATTTCGGTTTTGTTTTCCGAACCCTGCTGGTCAAGCCGGAGGTGAACAAGATGCCTGGAGACCGTGTCGATCTGGGCCTTGAGGGTGTTTTTGATAGCTTCCTGCAGGAGCTCGTCGCGCTGGCGATCGGCGACCAGGGGAAAGGAAAGGGCATCCAGCACCGCCAGGCTGATTTCGGCATCGTTGATGTCGGCCTGCAGTTGCTGCCGGTATTGGCTGACGTCGCTTTTGTCGGTATGCACGGCCCAGACTATTTCGCGCATGCCGGCGAGCGTCTCGTTGTGGCCGCTGGTGGCCAGCAGCAGAACCGATCTTCCCGGCGGGTTGCGGCTGAGTTTTTCGGCCGTTTTCAACAAGGTGACGATGGAGGTCGCCTCATCTGCTCCAGGAGCTTTGCCGGGCAGAAAAAAGGAACTGTCGTAAAAAGCCTCAAGGACCAGAAGCTCCTTGTTCAACCCTGGGTCTGCGCCTTCGATGAAGCAATAGATATTATCGCTGATCACCTCCTCCCACCTGACTGTGGAGCTGAGAGAGGCGGTCTTGGCGACGGGCGTGGTGCCGAGCCGAAGTTCACCGAAAAGCGCTGTTGCCGTTTTTTGGGGCATGTGGAAAATGGGAAACTGGATGGGAGACAGTTCCATTTTCTCTTCGAAAAAGTATCGGTCCTCGACATTGCCGTGGTCGATGAGAATGACGGCTTTTGCGCCCAGCGAGGCCACGGTCTGCCAGTTGAGGCCCGAATCGAAATCCATGAGGACGATGCTGTCCTTGATGGGGGTGCCGCTCAACTCATCCATCGAGCCGGAGCCGACGTAATAGAGCGGACCCTCGAGGGTACCGTTTATGCCCTGGGGTGTGACGGCATTGTAGAAAAAATGCTGCAGTTCAACGGTACGGTCGGCAAGGCGCATTTGTGCTGATTCCACTCGTCGCACGGGAACGGTAAAGGAGTGGCGTGAAGGCGCAAATCCCATTTCACGGAGATAGGTGATGATAAAGTCGGCAGATTTTCGGTTTCCCTCACTGCCGGTTCGCCGTTCATCGTACCTGCTTAACTCCGCCACCAGCTGCTCGTGGCTCATTTGCTGCGACCAGACGGTATTGTCCAGCAGGAAAAAAACCAGAAGCAGCGAGGCTGCAAGTATTCGTGAAAACGGTATCATAGACATGTGCGGCAAATGCCAAAGATTGTCGTCGTTTTTGAAAGGAAAACGGCTCTCATATATCACCGCCGGAGGTTTTTGCCACCCCGCCCGTGGTGATATCGAGTTCTTCCCTGTTTTGAATTTTCTCTATCTTGCCGTCGCGAATCCAGATAACCTTATCGGAGACATTGAGCATTTTATAGTCGTGGGTGGCGGAAATAACCGTAACCCTACGGTCGCTGGACAGCTTTTTCAGCAGGGTGATAATGTCCTCGCCGGTGTTCAGGTCGAGGTTGCCGGTGGGCTCGTCAGCAAGGATTATCGAAGGATCGTTGGCCAGCGCTCGTGCCACCGCCACACGCTGCTGTTGACCGCCGGAAAGCTCCGAGGGCCGGTGGGAGTGTCGTCCTTCCAGGCCGACAAGATCGAGAAGCTCCATGCCTTTTTCCGTGGCGGCATCGCCGGTGCTGCCGGCAAAGGTCATGGGCAGGGTGATATTTTCCAGGGCGGTCATCACCGGTATGAGATTGAAGGTCTGAAAAATATAGCCGATCTTACGGCAGCGCAGCCAGGCGAGTTCATAGGCGTCGAGCTGGGCGATGTCTACCTCGTCTATGAAGACCTTGCCAGAGGTTGGCTTGTCGAGACCGCCAATCATGTTGAACAAGGTCGATTTACCCGAACCCGAGGGGCCCATTATGGAGATATAATGACCTGTTTCGATTTCAAGATCGATACCCTTGAGTACGTGAACGACTATTTTGCCGAGATCGAAGTCTTTGGTTACGTCGGTGACCCGGACGATATTTTTGCGTGTCATGTTTTCCTTATACGAATCTTCAGCAGCGGAGGTCTTCATGGTTCATTGCTCAACTCTCATAGCTTCGACGGGTTGCATTCGTGCCGCCACCAAGGCCGGGTAGAGGGCGCCCAGCAGGCTCAAAGACGTACCTATGAGCACAGCAATCAGTATGGATTCGAAGACCGCCGGCCAGGAGAGGGAAGTGAAAATGGTGGTTCCGAAACGCATGAGTGCCATGGCAAGCGATGCCAGACCTCCAAGAACGGTACCGGCGATAGAGCCGGCCAGCCCCTGAAGACCAGCCTCGATGAGGAAAATCTTGACCACGAAGCTGTCCAGTGCTCCCAGGCATTTCATTGTGCCGATTTCGCGAAAACGCTCGGTCACTGACATGAGTTGAGCATTGATGATGCCCACCACGCAGACCAGCAGAGAGAGAAAAACGATCCAGCGCTGTTTCGGCGATGCTGTAATGGAGTCAGCAGCAGAGTCTATATCATAGCCAAGACTGCTGAGTGTGGAGAGTATATTTGAATCTCCCAGGCTGAGCAGCGATTGTGCCGTATCGTCGCTAATATGGGTGAAGGAGAGAAAGGCCACCGCCAACACCAGGCTGAAGGTGGTTATGAGCGATCTGAAAAAGCGTACCCTTATACTCTTCAGGGCTATGCCCAAAGAAATTTTTAAAGGCAGGCCGGCCAGTCGTTCCATCGTTTCCCCCCTTTTTATAAATTCATGTCCCCTGCCCCGGTGGGAAACAGAAGGTCCAGAGCGACACAAAGCATTTTCACTCCGGCGCTACTCCGGTCCATGCGCAAAAATCTTCATCCGCCGAAACATCTGGGAATCGGCATGCGCCTCAAATCACAGCGCTACCTTGTTCAAAAGCTTAAAACATACAGACGTAAATGCATCAATGCTGAAGTTGAAGAGTGTAGTAGTAATCATTATTGCAAATAAGCAGGTGAATGTCACGACCAAGATCAAAAAAAACGTATTCCTCTTATTCCAAAGAGTTCACGGGGTGGGGATGACCTGCCAGTCAAAGAGACCTGTGACTGGCTATACTTGTGTACGCCAATACAAACTGTAACATTCATGCGTTTCCCAAAAACGATCGTCATTTATTGAGAGTAATCATCAAAACTAAGGCGTAGTCTACGTTTCGTCAAACATTTCGAGCAAATCCAAGGGTATCCACCAAAATAGCCGCACAGAGTGCAGAGGTGAACAGGAAAAAAACCTTCTGCTATTTTCGCAATTACTCTGGAGAGAAACATTATCTGCAGAGAATATCAACAAAAGACCGAGGAACGAGCTCTTGCTGGCGGCTGACGATAAGGAGCTGCTCCAGCAGGGTAAAGGCGTTGCCGTTCATGCGCTGATGATGGAGCATGACGCCGACAGCGCCGGAGGCGACAGCATCCTGCAGTTCCAGGAGAAGGGCATCGAGGGAGGAGTCGGCATTCTTCTCCCTGCGGGTGTGGAGGTCAACATTTATGGGAATCTCCACCAGTCCGGACGGTGCGGGGGGGAGGGCGCCGTGGTTTCGGGAAATGCCAAGATAGCCGTGTTCTTCAAGAAGCGACAGAGCGGCGGCACCGCACCTGTTCCAGGGTGGCGTAAACAGCGGCAGGAAGTGATTTCCCATAAGGGATGCAAGTCGCTGGCGGCCGCGCAGCAGGTCCTCTTCCAGATGCCTGATTTCCCGGCTGTCGCCGAACTCCTGTTTTCTTCCTGCGGTTTCGTGGTTGGCATGGCGCCAGCCATGTTGATGCCAGCAGAAAAGTCCTGTGGTGGGGGGGAAGCACTGCAGTTTCTGCCAGCGGCTGGCGGTCAGCCAAACGGGGACGACGGCAAGATTCAGGGGCATGGCGTATTTTTGGAACAGAAGCATCATCTGCTGGAACGGCTGGGAGAGTACACCGATATCGTCGGCTCGGAAAAAAATAATTGACGGACCGTTTCTCCGTGCCAGTCCCTGGGCTACTGCGGCGGTAAGTTTGTGTCGAAGGTCGGGGAATTCTTTGCTGTAGAGGCAGGAAGGCATATATATCATTTTTTGACCTTGCCGTTATGATGCCAATTCTGCACCAGCGCTGCCGTAGTGACTGCCCCGTCGAGTGCGATCGGCGAGGTGAAGCGCTGCTGCATATACGCGTTCTGGATGCGGCGGGCGAGGGCGGCTGGCGTCAAATCAGCCTCTTCCAGGGCTGACAGGGGAACCTTGCCCTCCAGAGCCTTCAGCCGCAGGCGTTGTTCCTGGTTTTGACTGAAAGGATACAAGAGTGCCGGCGTACCGGCGGCGAGAACATTCATGGTGGTATTATAGCCGGCCATGGAAATCGACAGATCCGCTGCCGCCAGCATGTCGCTGAAACGTGGTGAAAATCTCTCGACAGAGGTTCTGGCATCCGCCTTTTCCCGGAGTCTTAAGAGTTGCCTGCTGGAGGCATAGGGTCCTGCGAACACCATCAGGGTGAGCGACTCGTCGGCCAGCAGGGCGCAGGCCTTGATCGTGACATGGAGAAGCTCCAAGCCGACATTGCCGCCGCCGATGCTGGCGATAATCAATCGTCTCTTTTTCCCAAGGCCCAATTCCCGACGGATCTTGTCTCTGGCACCGGCAGCCGGCTGCGGCGTGACGTAGCCGGTATAGGCCAGGGGAACGGCTATATCGTCTACTCTGTCAAAGGTGGTTTCGAGAGGGATAAGGCTTTTGTCGCCGTGGATGAGCAGCCCGTCGAAAGAGTGATTGAGGGTGGCAATGACCCGTGCTTCGAATTTCTTCCTGTCATGGCGCTCAACCAGAATGTCGCGAAGGCTGCAAAGCACCAGGCAACGGTGCAGGCTGCCGACTTTGATGGCGGTGAGCAGCGGGTCGAGTTCAAAGCGAAAGGCCTTTCTACCGAAGGGGTAGAGTTCCACCAGAAAAATCTGCGGCCGGTAGGAGGCGAAAAAGTTCATCAGCGCTTTGGCCCGAAGCGCTTTTGTCTGATCCAGGCTAAGCTGTGCATCACAGGGCGTCAGATTATGGAAGTTGTGGTCCATGATCAGGCCGGGGAGCTGGAAATAATCGATCTTCTCCTCCGATACCTGCAACGGGGCGCCGCCGGTTATCATGGTCACCTGGTGATGGCGGGAGAGCGCCCTGCAAATTTGCAGGCTCCGGTGAAAATGGCCCACTCCCAGTACCTGCTGACAATAGTAGGCGATTTTCATGGCGGTGGCGCGATATTTAACTGCAGACAGCTCAGATTCTCTCCGGAGACGGCGAGCAGGTGCATGGTGTTCAGTTCAAGCCGTATCGACTCTGAGGGAAGATAGGAATTGCCCAAGGCGTCGAGAACAAGGCACTTGATGACTCCCAGGTGACAGACGGTGAGTATGTTTTCCCCTGGCCGGTGTCGGGCGGTTTCAAGCAGCGCCGCCTTGGCTCGAGCCAGCACCTCGGCTCTGCTTTCGCCGCCGGGCGGACGGAAGTTCCAGCCGGCTTTCACCTGGCGATCGAGTTCGGCGGCGGCACTGGTCTTGATTTCTTGCACTTTCTTCCCTTCCCACTGTCCCCAGTCGAGTTCCCGCAGTCTGGCATCGAAGGTAAGGGGGAGGTTGAGGACGGTGTTGAGGATGGCGACTGTCTCCTTGACCCTGCCGAGATCGCTTGCCACGATTCTATCCCAGCGGCCATGTTCGAGATAACGGGCCCAGACGGCTGTCGCTGCTCGTCCCTGCTGACTGAGGGGTGAATTTTTGCTGCCCTGGATGCGTTTTTCTTCGTTCCAGAGGGTGATACCGTGACGCAGCAGGCCGAAGACTATCTGTTGATTGGCGGCGGGTTTTTGCAGGGGCGGAGTTGACATATCCATCTATATCTCCGCATGGCTGGTGAAGATGTCTGCCAGTTCAACGGTATTGCGCGAGTTGTCGAATTTCTCCACCACAGAAGCGAGGCCATTTTCTATGACGTGCCTCCGGAGTTCGGCGTTCTCAAGAAGAAGGAGGATGGCCTCAGCCAGTCTGTCGGCATCATTCTGAGGTGCCAGCAGCCCAGTCTTCCCGTCCTCAATCAATTCCGGAATCGCCGAGACCTCGGTTGAAACGGCGGGGACCCCCATGGCCAGACTTTCCACCAGAACGTTGGGGATGCCGTCACGGTCACCGTTTGCCGCGACCTGACACGATAAAACGAAAAGATCGGCGTGGCGAAAATGATCGAGCACCTGCTCATGGGTCTGGGTGCCCAACCATCTGCAGTGTGTGGTCAGGCCCAGCTGGTCTATGTACTGCAAAATCTTCTCGCGGTCATCGCCGTCTCCTATCAGGATATGCTTGAAGAGCATTCCTCCCTTCTGCAGTTGAGCGAGGGCCTGGTACAGAACCGGCAGGCCCTTCTTCTCGGTCAGCCGCGCAACCGTCAGCAGTGCATAGGGTGGACTGCAGGGACGGCGGGCTTTGTCGGCGCTGAAAAGATCGAGGTCTATGCCGTGATATATGCAGTATATGGGGGTTGCGGCGGTGCCTGCTATGTCTTCGAGATATAGGGCGTTGTATTGGGTGCAGGTGACGACGAAACGGGCCGTTTCGATCTTCTCGCGAAGCTGCTGCCGATTCGAGGTATAGATATCCTTGGCATGAGCCGTGAAACTGTAGGGCAGGTCGCTGAGCAAAGAGGCAAACATGGTAACTGAGGTGGGGGAATGGGCGAAATGCCCATGAAGATGAGTGATCCTCTTCTGTGTCTGCAGGCGACCAAGACGGCTTATCAGAAAACCTGCCTGGAGAAGGTGTTTGAAGGTGGCCTGCTTTTTATTTCTGGCAAAACGTCTGCAGGCGAATTTCAGGGCGCGCATGTACCGTTGCGGGGAGGAACAGAGTACGACAATATTGGGCAGAAGCAGGGAAAGAAAATTTCTGTAGAGATGGGTCGGCAGATAGTGTACTTCCGCGCCAATTTTCTCGACCGATTGGTGATGAAAATTCTCCCGCGGTTTGCGCATGGCAAAGATGACGATATCGAAACCGAGCTGTTCGAGGCGCAGTATCTCGTTGGAAATGAATGTTTCTGATATTCGGGGATACCCTTTGAGAATATATCCCAGAACTGGTTTTGGGGCTTTTGTCATAATATTTCCGTCGCAGGAGTCCTGGTCTGAGCCAACCTACTGAAGCGTTACGTTTTTCCGGAGATGCTTTTCTCTTTTTTAAAAACGTCGAGACGTTTGCGCATGGTTTCCAGACCGGACAGGGAGAAGCCTTCCATGTTCTCGATATAGGTGGTGGAACGGGATAGCAGGGAGACGATCTTTTCCCGCAGTAGTGTCGGTGTCACCTGAGTCCAGGGGATGTAATCTATCAAGCCCCTGGCTCGCATCCTCTCGGCGCGAATGAGTTGTTCCTGGCGCGGAGATTCTCTGGGTATTATCAAAGCAGGCGTCCGCTGCGTCAGTATTTCGCAGACGGTATTATAGCCTCCCATGGAGATCACCAGATCTGCCGCTTTCATCAACTCCTCAAGGTGGGGGTGAAAGGGCAGTAGTTTTATCCCATAGCGTCTCGCCCTTTTTCTGAGCTGCTCCCGGGTCTTTCTCGGCATAAAAGGACCGGTGATTACCACGCTTTTGAAAGGAAGGGATTCGGGAAATTTATCGTGGAGATCAAGGTAGTTTTCCAGTACTTCGCTGCCATCGCCCCCTCCACCGGTGGTAACGAGGATGAAAGTTTCATCGTCAAATATGCGAAACTGTTTCCGTATTTTTCTGCCGGTTTCCTTGTCGATCTGGTTGCGCGAGATGTAACCGGTGAAGACGACCTTGTGCTGAATGTTCTCAGGGAGCTTGTACTGCTTGATGGGATCATAGATATCCTGGTCGCCGTAGACCCAGATTTCGTCATAGAGGCTGTCGAGGTATCGATACACTCCTTTTTTGCGCCAGTCGGCGCAGACCACACTGCTTTCGTCGAGGATATCGCGAAGGCCAAGGATGTTTTTAGTCCCGGAGCAGTTGCGCTTGAGCCACTTCAAAGTTGGCAGGACCTCGCGTTTGAGTCCCAGCGGCTCTTTGTCGACGATGAAAAGATCAGGGCGAAAGGTCTTGGCGGTGGCTTTTATGATATCGGTTCGGATCTTCAGAGCATGTGTGGCATCGATACGAATGGAGAGAGAGCGGTATTCATCGTTGGTCTTCTTTATCATGCCCGGTATGCGAACAAAATCGACCTGTTCTGGAAAGGCAAAGCGGCCGGCGATGGGGGAACCCGTGAGAATGAGGATATTGGTATTGGCATCCTGAAGATGGTTGGCGATAGCCATGGTCCTGCGTATATGCCCCAAGCCATAGGTGTCGTGAGAATACATGAGAATATTGTAGTCAGCTGGCAAGGTCATATTTCTCCGCAGGAAAATCAATTGAATGAGCGCCAATAAATCATGTGTCTGCTGAGTTGATTGCCGCGATATCAAGAGTACAGCTGCAGCAATCGACCGCTAATCCATGGCGATGGAGAGTAGGGGCTCGGCAGAGGCCCTGAAAGGGAGAGGAAACTGTCCACATGCTG
>JGI12210J13797_10001025_pt1 | contig 16760 bp, 12 predicted proteins | sample ElkSlonscriptome_3_FD_13797 | JGI IMG/M metagenome (IMG submission 13797)
AGGTCGGTCCCCTCGGGGCGGCTCGCAAAGGCGTCGAAGATGTCGCTTTCTCGGTCCGCAATCACCGTCACCCGCACCGCCTCGGCGCACACCGCCGCCGCCCGCGCCGCTCCATCAAGCCAGCGCTGGCTCTCCTTGTCCTCCGTCGGACGGCTCCGTCGCGACCCGCTGCGCCCTTGCGTGCGCGATAGGAAGCGGCCGTCGATCAGGCCGAGGATCGCACCCTCATCGGCGTCGACGGCGAGCACCGCATGCAGATAAAGCCCGCCGCCACCCTCCGAGGACACCACCGTGGTGTCTTGGATCGCCAATACATGGCGCCCGGCACAGCGTCCCGCCGTGCGCAGAGCCGCCGTCCCCGCCATCTCCGCGACCGTCACCGCGTCGTTGCGCAAGAACCGCGTCAGTCGGATCTCGCCAGCCCGGTCGCCGCCAAGACGGCGAACCCTGATACCGCGCCCACCCAGCGCCACCAAACGCGCATGCAGGAAGGCCCCCCTTTTTCCAGTCGGCGGTCGCCAAACCGCCCCAGCGCCATCTCCATCTTCAAAACTCCTTGCTTCGATACCCCAACAGAATCAGCCATCACAAAAAGAAGCAAGCGGAGATATGTGAATGCGATAGCCCGCGCCGGAGGGGGCAATACCGCCCTCGTCGCCGGCCGCTTGAAGGACGAAAACCTGCAACTCACCTACAAGGGCGGTGGAGACGGCGTCTCGTTCAGCGCCGTCCTCGAATGCAAGTAGGCCGTCCGTTGCGCTCTGCGAAGGGTTTTCCGAATGCACATGGAAGTGCCCGAAGAAAGGTAGTGTCCCCAATATTGAATATTCTGATGTCGCGTTTAGAGCTTGATATGTCGTAATTAGGCTATTAACCTTTGGCCTCAATTAAGGTCACATCGTGTGCAGCTGACATTCAGTCCTTGGGCCACGGAAGCCCGGCACGCGAACGGTGGAATGGTTGCCCGGCGACGCCAGCAGGCGTGGTACGCGACCGTCAATTACATTCTCTTCTGCGCCGCGACGATACAACGCTCTCATGGCAGGTCAGCGTTGTTGTGGATTGGCGCCGAGGGAAAACCAACCCGAACTGCTTGCGCGCGCCGTGGGCGGTACTTGTCGCAACCTCAAATGCATCGAAACGCGGTTTTCGCGTCAGCCAAGGGATCAGAACCGATGATAACCAATGCAGCCTCGATCAGATCGAATAGCGAACTGGATCTCGACACCCAACGCTACAGTGACGACCCGCTGGCGGATCGCGAGACCGACCTGTACCGTGCCGAATATATCATGTCGTTCGTCGAGAAATGGGACGAACTGATCGACTGGTCGGCGCGGGCCGAAAGCGAGGGGCAATTCTTCATCGACGTGCTGCGCGCCCGCGGCAAGTCCACGGTTCTGGATGTGGCGTGCGGCACGGGCTTCCACTCGGTGGGCCTTCGCGACGCAGGCTTCAACGTCACGTCCGCCGACGGATCCGCCGCGATGCTGGCGAAAGCCTTCCAGAACGGGCAGTCGCGCGGCCTGATCCTGAAGACGGTACAGTCGGACTGGCGCTGGCTGAACCGGGATATCCAGGGCAAGTACGATGCGATCATTTGCCTCGGTAATTCCTTCACGCATCTGCACACCGAGACCGACCGGCGGCGCGCCCTTGCCGAGTTCTACGCCGCGCTCAAGCACGACGGCATCCTGATCCTCGATCAACGCAACTACGATACGATGTTGGACCAAGGGTTCAAGAGCAAGCACAAGTACTACTATTGTGGCGACAAGGTTTCGGCCGAGCCCGAACACATCGACCACAGCCTGGTCCGCTTCAAGTATCGGTTTCCGGACAGCACCGAATACACGCTCAATCTCTGTCCGATCCGGAAAAATTACGTGCGCCGCCTGCTCGCCGAGGCCGGTTTCGAGCGGGTGCGCACCTATGGCGATTTTCAGGAAACCTATGCCGAGGACGAACCCGACTTTTTCGTGCACGTCGCCGAGAAGTCGACGCTGCACGTTTCGCGCTGGGGCGGCGCGGCCGGCACGCCGGGCGAGGCCGACATTCGGGACGTGACGGAAACCTATTACGACAGCGACGACGCCGACACGTTCTACAGCTTGGTGTGGGGCGGCGAAGACCTGCACATCGGTGTCTACGAGGAAACCTCGGACATCCGCGCCGCCAGTGCCGCCACCGTCGATCGCATGGCCGCGGCGGTCCCCGCCCTCGGTGCCGAGAGCAGAGTGCTCGACATCGGCGCCGGCTACGGTGGATCCATGCGCCGCATCGTCGAGCGCTTCGGCTGCACGGCGACGTGTCTCAACATCTCCGAGACGCAAAACGACACCAACCGGCACAAGACCCGGAGAGCCGGCCTTACCGACCAACTCTCCGTCGTCCACGGGGTGTTCGAGGATATCCCCGAGCGCGATGGAACCTTCGATATCGTGTGGAGCCAGGACGCCATCCTGCATTCGGACCAGCGCGAAGGCGTGCTGGGCGAAGTGGCGCGGGTCCTCAAGCCCGGCGGGTATTTTGTTTTCACCGATCCCATGCAGGCGGACGACGTGCCTGAAGGCGTGCTGCAGCCCGTCTACGACCGCTTGCAGCTCACCAGCCTCGCCTCGCCACGCTTCTACCGGGAGGCGGCCGCGGCCGTCGGCCTTGACGTGGTGAGCCAGGAGATGCTGACCGAGCATCTGCGCCGGCACTACGCGCGCGTCCGCGAAGACTTGCTCGCCAACTACGACGGACTGCGCGAGGGCGGCGCGTCGGCGGAATATCTCGACAAAATGGCTGTCGGTCTCGAAAACTGGGTAAGCGCCGCCGATGCCGGCCATCTCGCCTGGGGCATCCAGCTTTTCCGCAAGGGGAGCTGACCCCGGAGGGCCGCGACACGGATGTTTCCCGCGGTCATCCGAGGGGCGGAGACGGTGATGTCGGTGTATCGCCTATGTCAGACAAATCTAATGGTTCTGATCTTGTTGGTTTTGGTCGCGGTCGGATGCGCGGCGCCGTCCGTTGACTTTGACGATCAGGCCAAGAGTCTTGCGTATGAGCGTCGCGTGGTCGAGGGCACGCAATTCAAACATGTCATCTACGGCAAAGCCGGCGCGCCGGGCGAGCGACTTCACGTCTACATCGGCAGCGATGGAACGCCTTGGCTGGCCGGGCGCCCGGCCGCGGATCCGACCCCCCGCAATCCGCTCATGCTTCGACTGCTGGCGATGGATCCGACGCCGGCCGTTTACCTCGGCAGGCCGTGCTATCATGGCCTCGCCGACGAAGAACCTTGCGCGCCGCCGCTGTGGACGACCGGGCGCTACTCCCAGGACGTGGTTGAAAGTCTCGCCCGCGTTGTTCGCCGTCTCTTGCGGGACGGCCCCTATTCGCAGGTTGCGTGGTTCGGTTATAGCGGCGGCGGCACGCTGGCTGTCTTGCTGGCGGCGGAATTCCCAGAGACGGACGCCGTCGTGACCATCGCCGCCAATCTGGACACGGTCGCTTGGGCCGCCTACGCGTGGGGAGGCGATCTCGCCGGCTCGCTCAATCCGGCGACGGCGGCTCCCTTGCCCCCGCATATCCGACAGCGGCATTACGCCGGCAGCGCCGATCGCGTCGTTCCGCCGCATCTCATGGCACCCGCCGCATCGCGTCTCGGCGCCGACCTGATCATCGTCGAGGACCACGATCACACCTGCTGCTGGGAGCGGTCGTGGCCCGACATCCTTCGGGACCTCAAGCGGTAAACGAGGTCCGCAGCGTTACCACGATACGTAGAAGCCGCCGGTGCCGCCGAAGCTCTGGTAATGGGAGTTGCCGGCGATGGCCGTGAAGGTGGCGAACGGCTGAACCGGTCCCGGCAGTACGGCGGTAACGCTTGCGCCGAATGTAGCCCAATTCCGATCCGGATCTTCCGTTTCGAACTTTACCTGATCGATGCCGGATACACCCTGGATCAGCCGGGCATCGATCGTCTCGGCGTCATTGGCGTACTCATGCACCCAGGCCCCGAATAACCGCGGAACGATCGCCCCGAATGATGTGGGAAAGGCGTAGCTGGCGCTCGCGCCGAGGCTCGACTGCACGGATGTCTGATTGTAGCTGTCATACTCGAGCTGCAACCCCGTGCTGCCGCCTTCGGAGTAATGCTCCACTTCATAGTGGACGACACTCAACCCGACACGCGGCCCGACGGAAAAGTTGCCAATGGGAAAGTCGTAGCCGGTACTCAGATTTGCGAGAAACTGATTGGAGTCGACGTCGCCAGAGGCCCGGCCCCGAGCCATGACCTGGCCGTTGTTGCTTCCGACGCCGAAGGCCTCGCGGTTGTTCGATTTGTTGACCCGCGTATAACCGAGCACCAGATTCACGAAGCTATTGTCGATGGGCCGAAAGCCCGCGTAAACGCGTGGTCCGTAGGCATTGGCGTTGAAGTTGCCTCCGTCATCGTAGTCGCCTGCCCAGTGAAAATAGTTGAAGGCCAGACCCACGACGAAGGGATAGTCGGCGCGGTATTCGATACCGGCGGTGACCGTGGGAATGGTTGAGTCGTAGCCGTCCTCGAAATCGTTGTTGCTATGTTTGAGGGAAAAGGCACCGGCCGAAAGAAACGCCGCGTAGCCGCCGCCGAGACCGGCCTCGAGGGAATCGGCGCTGCCGCCGCGTCCGCTTTCGGCCTCCTCTTTGATCAATCTCTTTTGGATTTCCTCCTGGCTCACCTGCGCGATCGAAAACGCGCCGCCGCCGGAAACGTTGGCGTCGGTGCTGCCGCCAATGCCGCCGTTGACGCATGCTTGGCCAAGATCCGAACTGGTATCCAGATCGGGAGAATTGCAGTTGTCTGTGACGACGGCCGAGTTCGCCTCGTCAAAGGTCTGCGCCCAAACGTCCGAGGGCTCGGCTGCTGATGCCAAGCCAACGATCAAAACCGCGATTCCGCCCTGGAGAAAGCGCGAACGCCGTGTGTTGAGCGAGCGCGCCGGCGCCGGCCGCTTCATTTCGCTCAAATGGTGGTATGCACGTCCCGAATTCCACATGGTCCCCTCCCTACTCAAAGCAAGCTCCACCGCCTTTAATCTATTTTTTGTTCGGCGCGAGTAACAAGCGAAAATGATAGTAAGTCGAATCCGTCTTTTGGAATACTTAATTGAAAAATACTGTCTTTAGTCGAGATTGTGTTGTAAATAAAGCACAATCAGGAAAGCGATACATTTGTCCTTTTGGTAGCAATGATACGTATGGAGTAATCTACTCCAGGTTAAACAAATTTCTGCCGAATTGCTGTAAGTCGTCGGTCAGTAATTACCGGCCATGCACTTTATCTGATCGTAATTTTGCCCCATAATGGACGCGGTGAGGGCGGATCTGGACGGTTGAAGACCGAAGCGTAACACGCTGAATGCATCCCAGTTGGGAGCGAGCACTTTGTCACAACAGTCACCCATACGCCTCGGAGAGGATTTGGCACGAACTGCCAGCAGCCTGACAGAGCCGACTGCGTCGGACCTGGACGGCTCGACGACACGCTCCTCGATCACACCCGGCCCGCCAAGCGCGCGGTCCTACCTGTACAAAGCCTTTATCTCATACAGTCACGCCGCCGATAGCCAGCTTTCGCGATCATTGCAGAACGGTTTGCACAGGTTTGCCAAACCTTGGTACCGCCGCCGCGCGGTCCGGGTTTTTCGGGACGAAACGAACCTGAACGTCAACCCGAGGCTGTGGTCCACCATCAGGGAGGCGTTGGAGAACGCCGAGTACTTCTTGTACCTGGCCTCTCCCCAGGCTGCGGCATCCCCTTGGGTGCAGCGTGAGATCGGATTTTGGATCAAAAACCGCCCCAAGGAGAATTTCCTCATCGTCCTTACCGAGGGAGAACTGGTCTGGGACGGTGCCGCCAATGATTTCAATTGGGAGCAAACCACGGCCCTTCCGCACGTCGCCCACCATGTTTTCGAAGAGGAGCCCCTTCACCTCGACTTGCGATGGGCGCAGGACGAAGACCAACTTTCGCTCAGGCACCTGCAATTCCGCGGCGCCATCGCCGATCTTTCATCGGCCTTGCGGGGCGAGCCCAAGGATAACCTGATCGGAGAAGACGTTCGTCTCCATCGACGCGCCATGCGCGCTGCCTGGTCGGCGGCGGCGGCGCTGCTGGTGCTGTCGGTGGTCGCGTCCGCCGCGGCGGTGTACGCGACCCACCAGGAGGCGATTGCCGAACGCCAGCGTGAGATCGCCGTGGCGCGACGGATGGCGGCGGAGGCGGAATTGCTTGCCGAGCGGGGCCAAAGCGACACGTCGATCGAACGCGCGGCGGCGCTCGCGGTGGAGTCTTGGAAGCTGCTGCCGAATGCGGACGCATCGAAGCTCGCCAACAAACTGCTCAATATGCTGCCGACCCATCGGATCGAACACCAAGATGAAGTGTGGGGCGTGGCCTTCAGTCCCGACGGCGGGCGCATCGCGACGGCAAGCAGTGACCGGTTCGCGCGGCTCGTCGATGCCGAGAGCGGCCGCAACGTGGTGCCGCCGATCCCGCACGGAGGGGTCGTCGGAACCGTTGCGATTAGTCCAGACGGCAAACTGCTCGCCACCGGAAGCGAGGACGGGTTGGCACGACTGATCGATATGCAGACCGGCAGAACACTGGCCGACGTGAAGCATGCTGGCGAGGTTTTCAGCGTGGCGTTCAGTCCGGACGGGCGTTGGCTGGCCACGGCGAGCGACGACGCGACCGTGCGGCTGACCGATGTCGCGTCCGGGCGGCCGATGCATTCCGTCCGCCACGATAGCGCCGTCTGGCGTCTGGCTTACAGCCCGAATGGTGACTGGCTCGCGACCGGAAGCCGCAGTGGTCAGGTGCGGCTGATCGATACCGCAGACATGACCGTACGGCACACCATACCGCATGACGGGGCGATCAAGAGCATGGCGTTTGGAAGCGACGGCCGATGGCTTGCGACCGGCAGTCGGGACGGCGAGGTGCGGCTGATCGATACCGCGACAGGGAAGGTCGCCCGTTCGTACGGTGGCGTGGACGAGGAAGATCAGGTTTGGGCCGTCGCCTACAGCCCCGATGGGCGATGGCTCGCCGCCGGCACCATGTACAATCTGATCCGACTGATCGACACGCGCACGTTCGCGGTGGCGCGCACGCTCGGAACCGCCCGGATCGATCGGGCCAATCCGATCCTTGATTTGTCCTTCAACCCCGACAGCCGTTCGCTTGCCGTCGCCGGCTGGGACAAGACGGTCCGGGTATTCGACCTCGCTACCGGCAATCCCACCATCCGGCTCCTTCATGCGGAGAGAGTGCGAAAGGTGCTCTTCAGTCCCAGCGGACGGCGGCTGGTCACGGCAAGTAAGGACGGCACGGTGCAGGTGGTCGACTTCGAAGCCGGTCAGGGGGAAACGAGGTTCAAGTCGGCGGACTCCGTCGAGGCGGTCGCGTTCAGCCCCGATGGCCGCTGGTTGGTGACGGCGGGAGGCGACGCCCATGCCCGTCTGATCGACGCGACGACCCGCAGGCAGGTCGCAAGCTTCCAACACGGCGGGCCGGTTTCCCGCGTCGGCTTCAGTGCCAACGCTCGGTGGTTTGCCACGGCAAGCGATGACGGTCTGGTCCGGCTGATTGACGTGGATGCGCAACGGCAAGTCGCCGCGATTCCGTTGGGCGGGCCCGTGGAAAAACTGTTCTTCAGTGGAACCACGCCTCAGGTGTTCGGCGCCAGCACGAACCGATCGGTGCGGCTGATCGACCCCAAGAGCGGCGAGATCGCTCTGACCGTCACCCATGCCAGCCCATTGTCGACCGTCAAACTCAGCCGAGACGGCCGGTGGCTCGGCACGGGAACCGAGGACGGCGAGGTTCGGTTGATCAAGACCGCCACGGGCGCAGAGGTCTTTCGTGACACGCGCCGTGGCAAGGTTCATGATCTTACGTTCAGCGACGATGGACACCTTATGGCCACTGCCGGCGAGGAGGGGATCGCCCGGATCGTCGATACCCGCGCGGGCGCCCAACGTCACCGCATCCGTCATCAAGGGCCGGTCCAGTCCGTCACCTTCAGCCCCGACGGAAGCTTGTTGGCGACCGGCAGCGATGACGGATTTGTCCGCGTGTTTGAAACCGGGAGCGGCGACGAACGCTGGCGGCTCGCGCATGAGGGGCCCGTATGGTTCACGAAATTCAGCCATGACGGTGAACTGGTGGCAACGGCGAGCGAAGACACGAAGGCACGACTGGTTTCGGTTGCGACGGGGCGGGAACGAGCGCGCGTCGATCACGGTGGCGTCGTATGGGGGGCCATTTTCAGCGAGGACGACCGGTTTCTCGCCACCTGGAGCGCCGACAATACCGCCCGCGTGGTCGACGTGCGGAGCGGCGCGGAAGTCTTGCGAATTGCGCATGATGCGCCGGTCAACACGCTGGCCTTTCATCCGACCATGCCGCTTCTGGTGACCGGGAGCGAAGACAAGACGGCGATGCTCGTGTGGGCGGATCCCCAGCGTGCGTTCGACCTGTTATGCGAACGCGCTGGCCGCAATCTGAGCCTCGCCGAGTGGGCCGATATAGGCGTGGCCGGTGACTCCTGGCGGCCCACATGCGCCAACTGGCGGCGACCCGACACCGCTGACGACCCCGGCTAAGATCTCCTCTGGAACCCAGAAGTGCGGCGTCAGCTTGGCCTCGAGTTTAGTCGACCATGTTTTTTTTCGGAGCGTTCGCGCGAAGGGATTTCTTGAACTGGATCTTTGTCCTGGGCGTTGCTTTCTCGTTGAGCAAGAAGGCGCAGACCCGCGAGGGATGTATCGATAACGTCGCTGTCGTGATCGGCCGGAAAAACGACGAACGCGGGACGTTGGAAAGCGGGTGCGTCTTCGTCGACGGATAATCGGCCGTCCTCCACGAAGGATCTCACGATGCGAGCCGGAAAATAGCCCGAACCACCGAATTCGAGGATGTTTCCAAGCGCCAGATTGCCTAAACCGACACGTATTGCGGGCGTATCAAGTTTCGGAAAGGCCATGCTGTGATTGGCTCGGAACTCGGCACCCCAATCGACGTACACGTAATCGGGCTCCCGAGTCGAAACAGGACCGGGTCGCGTCGACGCCAGCACGAGAGTGTCCTCCATGATCTGCTCGACCTGAAGACCCTTGCGGGCCTGTGGCGTGTACATAACTGCGATGTCAAGGATACCGTCCACGATCTGCCGCATTAATCCGTCCGGTTGACCGACTTCCGCGCGCAGCGCGACATTGGGCGCCGTGGACCGCATCCATCCCATCCATTGCAGCAACAGGCGGTCCCACAGGCTGAACTGCGCCCCGATCGTCAGAAGGGCTTGATAGTCTTCCGGAAGCGCAACCTCCTGGCGCGCTTGTTGCCAAATCCGAACAAGCGCTGCCGCATGCCTATGGAAGTGCTGCCCGGCGGCCGTCAGCGAGGTGCCAGCCTTGCTGCGGGTGAACAGAGGGCGTCCGAGCAGGCTCTCCATTTCCTTCACACGCATGCTCACGGTGGATTGGGTGACGTTAAGCCGTTCCGCCGCGCGAATGAAGCTGCCTGCGTTTGTGATTTCCAGAAACGTGCGCGCCAATTCGATGTCCATGGCTTTGTCCATAGGTTGAAGTCGCGCGACCCAGAGCTTTCGGCGGATATGCACGTCTTTCGGAGAGTATTCTCGACGGAACGGAGGTTGGCGTCTCCTGCCGCAGCGAACACAAAAAATTCGTATATCCGATAATATACGTCAATAAAATTTGTTTTACAAATATATAATGGTGCGCGATAATTTCTTCATTAGGGATGCGAACGTCGATTTTGTGGCTATAGACGGAAGCGAGGCGGCACTCCCGGCCACGACGATGGCTGCGCTGAGATTTAGCGCGCCGTCCGAGCGGGATTAACTGCACGCACCTAAGGAAACTTTCACCGCAAGTGGTGTGGTTTCGAGTCGATGGAGAACGAGATGTTTAGCATGCGTGACCTGATCCCGTAGAGCCGGAGTAGAGAAATGACGACCGGTCAGCGGGAGATGGAGCATCCGTTTCTCGCCCTGCAGCGCGAATACGATCAATCGGACCAAAATCTGGAGGAAACAACGATGGTTTATATCCAAGGTTCCGTCCATGGCATTGAATCCTGGTCTTGGGTACAGCAATATCTTGAATGGGAGGCTGAAAGCCTCCTCAATGTCATATTGAATGGATCCGACAGCAAGACCGTTTACGAGAGAGCGGTTGCGTTCACCGAACGCTGTGGCGATTACTTGCCAATCTTGAACGCCAAGCACCAGTCATCCAGTGATCAAGCATATCTTGACTTGACTGCAGGCCTGTATCGGGCCCTCGAGGCCAAGCTGACGCGGCATGAGTGTGGGTTTGCACGCCTAAGTCCGCAATGCATTCAAAGAGAAATCGAGCAATGGCGAGCGGGTGCGCAGACGATGGTCGGTACTCTGGAAGCCTATGCAGCGGGAGAAGAATCATCCTCGTTCCATCATTCAACCCGTCACTAAGGGCTTGATGGTGACCGGTGGCCTATGGAGCTCAGTTATCGTCTTGAACTAGATAGGCAAAGATGCGTCTCGCCTAGGAGGATATTTCAGGCGCAGATGCACCTTCATTGTCATAGGGCAGAGACCTCTGCGGTTTAATTTCCATGACGCCACTTCGATGTTGGCGAGTGGCAAGGATTATGTCCGCTTCGCTAAAACATATTATATGTCAATCTGTTAGAGAATTCTCGCAAAGAAAAATATTCCTTGAAGTCCCTTGCGGTGAGAGGGTCTTGCGCATATCTCTCCCACAAGATTTAGCACTCACTCAGTGAGAGTGCTAACAGCGAATACAGGCATGATCAACCTTTGTCCATTCTAAAGGAGTTCAAAAGATGAAGTTCAGACCGCTGCACGATCGGGTGCTCGTTCGCCGGATCGAGGAAGATGAGAAGACGGCGGGCGGCATAATTATTCCCGACACGGTGAAAGAAAAGCCCATGCAGGGTGAAGTGATCGCTGTGGGACCGGGCGCTCGCAATGATAAGGGCGAGATTACGCCATTGGACGTCAAGGTCGGGGATCGCGTCTTATTCGGCAAATGGTCCGGGACCGAGGTCAAGATCGAAGGTGAGGATCTCGCTATCATGAAGGAGTCCGATATCATGGGCGTCGTCGAAGGCGCGGATTCGGTCTCCAAGGCGGCTTAACGGAAGGACTTGAGAGATGCCTGCGAAAGAAGTTCGTTTTTCCACCGACGCCCGCGGCAAGATGATCCGGGGCGTCGACATTTTAGCCAATGCGGTGAAGGTCACCTTGGGTCCAAAGGGCCGCAACGTCATTCTCGACAAATCCTTCGGAGCACCGCGGATCACTAAAGACGGTGTGACCGTGGCCAAAGAGATCGAGTTGGCCGATAAGTTCGAGAATATGGGAGCACAAATGCTCAAAGAGGTGGCCAGAAAGACCTCTGATCTGGCCGGTGACGGAACCACGACCGCAACGGTTCTTGGGCAGGCCATTGTCCGCCAAGGGGCCAAGGCCGTAGCCGCCGGAATGAACCCCATGGACTTGAAGCGTGGCATTGATCTCGCCGTGGGCGCAATCGTCAAGGAGCTCGAAAGTCGCTCTCAAAAGGTAACGACTAACGACGAAATTGCCCAGGTTGCAACCATATCCTCCAACGGGGACGCGGAAATTGGCGAATTCCTCGCGAGAGCTATGGAAAAGGTCGGCAACGAAGGAGTCATAACCGTTGAGGAAGCAAAGAGCCTACAGACTGAGCTCGACGTCGTAGAAGGCATGCAGTTCGACCGCGGCTATTTGTCTCCTTACTTCATCACCAACGCCGACAAAATGACTGTTGAGCTCGAGGATCCTTATGTTCTGATCCACGAGAAGAAGCTGTCCGGCCTGCAAGCTCTTCTGCCTCTCCTCGAAAAGATTGTCCAATCCGGCAAGCCACTGCTCGTGATTGCTGAGGACGTCGAGGGTGAGGCTCTGGCAACGCTCGTCGTCAATAAATTGCGGGGCGGCCTTAAGGTGGCTGCTGTCAAGGCGCCTGGCTTCGGTGATCGCCGAAAAGCCATGCTGGAGGATATCGCTGTCCTCACCGCTGGCCAGGTCATTTCGGAAGATCTCGGTATCAAGTTGGACAACGTTACCATCGACATGCTCGGCACCGCCAAGAAAGTGCTCATCAATAAGGATGACACGACAGTCATCGACGGTGCCGGCAAGAAGGAGGACATCCAGGCTCGGTGTGGCCAGATCCGTGTCCAGATTGACGACACAACGTCCGACTACGACCGCGAAAAACTCCAGGAGCGCTTGGCAAAACTGGCCGGTGGCGTGGCGGTTATCCGTGTCGGCGGCGCGACGGAAATTGAGGTCAAGGAGCGCAAGGATCGGGTCGATGACGCGATGCACGCGACTCGGGCCGCGGTGGAGGAAGGGATCCTGCCCGGAGGTGGTGTAGCGCTGTTGTACGCCGCCAGGGCGCTCGACGGTGTCAACATCGAAAACGATGATCAGCGAATGGGTGTCGACATTGTGCGCCGTGCCTTGCAGGCGCCTATTCGGCAGATAGTAGAGAACGCAGGCACCGACGGGGCCGTTGTGGCCGGTAAGCTGCTTGAGAATGGCCACACGACCACAGGATACGATGCGCAGCGGGGCGAGTACTGTGACCTGGTCAAAGCGGGCATAATCGATCCCGCCAAAGTCGTGCGCCTCGCTCTTCAAGACGCTGCGTCTGTGGCCGGCCTGCTCATAACGACCGAGGCCATGGTTGCGGAGAAGCCCGACAAGAAGCAGTCGATGCCGACAATGCCTGACATGGGCGATATGGACTATTGACCATTGGAGTCATGTTAGCCTCAGAGCCACACTGGAGGGCGGCCTTTTAGGCCGCCCTTTTCATTATCCCCATCCCGTCAAATTATGTTTGAAACCAACGCTCGTTCTTCCGTTGTTGGGCTGCCCGTGCCTTACGTGACGTGCCAGTTGATGTCGTCTAACGCTCTCGATTAGCTTCACCCAAGAATTGGTAAAACCGATACGATCAATCAAAAAGTTTCGTTTGTATAATTTTAAATTCTGCCGAGAATCCTCCTATACAACGACAGATCGTCGGGTTCCTGGAGGACCAGCAATGAACGAAAAGCACAAGAGAGCGGCATCCGAACACGGTGAAGGGTCCGGTCGCCGAACCAAAGTTCGAAAGCGCGGATCCAAGTCATCTATTCAGGCATCCCCCGCCGCAAGCTGCACGCCTCGGCCGCAAAGCTCTAAGAAGGGCAATTCTGTGTGGTCGGCGGCTCAATTCTGTTTGCCGGCAGCGCCTTGGCTGTCGACATCGAAAATGCCGACGGCGAAGACCACACCGTCGCAATCGTGAATGGCGACGGAACGAGCGAGAAGGTCTTGGTACCTACCGGAGGTGTGGCTTCCAATGTTTGCAAGTCCTGCGAGATCAGCCTCGGTCAGAGTGTCATTGAGGCCAGCGAAGACGAGGTGGTTACCATCGCAAACGGCGAACTTACGCAGGAGTGACAGCGATTCCGAACCATCCCAAAACAACCCAAAGAGCGCCCTCAACAGGGCCCATGGAAGGCCATTGGCGTACCTCCACTTGACGCCTCAACAGAAGCCGCACTTGGGTTGGTTTTGGTGGGGCCGAGCTGCGAGCTCGGCCCCTGCTTACCAGGAAATGTCCTGTCTTCGTGACAGAACCGGCGAGTGAAAGCTAGCCAGCGACCGGTGCGCTGCTAACCAATCCCAATCCTAACGGCGATACCTACAAGAGCGATAATTGCCGCAACCGCCCCAGCAGTCCACAGGATGTTCTGTTTTGTTTCTTTTATGATCATCGTTGTTTGCCTCCAACTTCATGCCGATCTCCAAGGGTCATCAAGAAGTTCATGCAAGCCCTCAGGCCCAGCCAAAGTTCACTGTCGGAAACTAGTGGTAAGATCGAGATGGATGAGTCCCAACCGCATCGTGCGATATCATGGGGTTAGGACTAAGCCCAGGGTCGCAAGTGACGGAATCTAACCACTCGGTCATGTTCGTGTCGACTGGTCGCACGCTGAGTCTTAAATATCTTAATGTAAGTATAATATTTATAAATCGAAGTATTTTGATTATTTATATCGAAATCGCTTATGTATGGCGCTTTTTTACGAGCTACCAGGCGTGTTGCACTGCTCATACGTTCAAAACCGCTCTGACTTCCTCCCTATGTCGAGCACATGAGCAAACCTTGATTAACATCCCCGATCTCGGAAGCCATCCATGACTTCAGCGGTTGCTCCTATCACCGCTCTCCTTTTGGGCGTCTCGTTTCTACTGATGGGCAGCGGCCTTCAGGGAGCTCTGCTCCCAGTCCGTGCAACCTTGGAAAACTTCTCGTCTCTCGACGTGGGAATTCTCGGTTCCGCCTATTATCTCGGTTTTGCGCTCGGGTGCTTTTATGGACCTCAAGTGGTCCGACATGTGGGGCACATTCGGACTTTCACTGGGATGGTCGCCATCGCTTCCTCGGTGGTCCTGGTTCATGCGCTTCTCTTGACCCCGTGGATCTGGTGGACCTTGCGGGCTGCCACAGGCTTCTGCTTTGCCGTGCTCTACTTGGTGATCGAAAGTTGGCTTAATGAGAAGTCGACGAATGAGAACCGCGGCCTTGTGTTCTCGATCTACACGATCATAACTCTGACGGTGATCACTCTAGGTCAGATGATGCTCGTTCTCGATCGGCCGCAGAATTTTCTGCTCTTCGCGATCGCCTCGATTTTGGTCTCGCTGGCAGCGGTGCCGGTCGCGCTAGCGCGTGCCGAAGCTCCCGCCCCCATCAAGAGTGTAAAGGTTCGCCTCAAGCACCTCTTTGAGCTTTCGCCGATCGGCGTCGTTGGATGCTTCGCGGTTGGTTTGGTCAATGGTGCGTTCTGGTCTCTGGCACCGGTATTCGCGCTTGGTGATCAGGCAGGCCCATCCGGGGTGGCATTTTTCATGTCTGTCGCTGTGATTGCCGGTGCGGTCGGACAATGGCCGATTGGCCGCGCGTCGGACCGAATGGACCGCCGTATCGTCATTATCATCGCATGCCTCGGCGGGGCGCTAGCCGGCATCGGCTTGGGGTTTCTTCCTCAAGTCTGGGACCGCGCCACTCTGGTTCTTGTGTTTGCCTTTGGCATCTTCGCGTTTCCTATCTACTCCCTGGCTGTTGCGCACATGAATGACTTCGTTGAGCCTGATGGTTACGTTGAAGCCTCGGGCGGGCTCCTCCTGGTGTTTGCGGCAGGTGCCGTCGTGGGGCCGCTCATCGCTTCGGTCATAATGCGTACATGGGGGAGTCATACGCTGTTCCTCTATACGGCCTGCGCTCACGCGGGAATGGCGGCCTATGCCTTCTACCGGACGCGCCGCCGCCAACCGCTACCTCAAGAAGAGCGAGTGGCATTCGCGGATTCAGTCAGAATTGCTCAAACCGTCTCCACCGTAGACCCTCTGCCTTCAGATCAGGTTGAAGCGTCAAGTGAAGATAGGGAGCCGACGCCGATTGGCGATCCTCAAGGCGCAGATGAGGAAGAGAGCCCGCCGGGCTCTTCAGGACGGTCACCTCAGTAACATGTCAGCCTTCACTGCGATATCGAGGGCATCTGAGAACCCCTAACAAAGGTCGCCGAAGTATACATTGTTGGGCTCCGAAAAACCCCGATCGTGGCGGACGGCCTGTTAGCCGTCGACGAAAACGCACCGACTTTTCAACGTCTTGCGTTCGTCGTTTTCCGGCCGATCACGATAGCGACGTGATCGATACATCCCCCGCGGTTCTCCGATAAACGACCCCTTTTACCCCTTCCGTATTGGTCGATGACCGCGTTGGGTCAAAAACCCCCTGCCGGCCGCGCCCAATCCACGTCCGGAATCGGCGGTGGAGCTGAAGCAATCCTCCTGGGGGCCGAGCATTCAGGTTTCGACCTTCGGTGCATGGGGTATCTGTCTGAAACACTATGAGTAAATCTGTTTCAATCTGTGACACGTCGCACGATCCATATCATTGTTCGTCTACAGGGGCGACAAGCCCCTACGCAACAGATCAAGTGCCTGGTGAGACACAACTAATGAAAATTGTCTCACGGTAGCGAGTGAAAAACCCAGCTATAGGTTCCTATCAATGAGCGTTGGTATAAGTACAGTGCCCGAAAGCCCGGTTGTCGATGGTTCATGGCGGGCGAATACGGCGTTTTCGAGGGTGGAATTCTACTGTGCATGGGGTTGATATCGACTTTTTCAATTAGACCCCCCCACCCCGGCAGTGCGCTCTTGCTGGAAATGGGCGTACAGACAGCATGGACAGCCCTGTGTGCTATATGTCGGACCGCTCAGGGGCTCGGAGATTGTGTGGCGCGTCGTTGACCCGGTCCGATCTCTGGACCAGGTTGGGGGAGAGGGGAAGTGCAAAGGAGTTTGTGGGTCATGCCGCCTTATCACAGGCCGGCCATCAGCTTTCTGTTGAAGCATCTGCTGTATGGCACCATTTGTGCGTTTACCCTGGGCTCTCTGATCCTCTGGTTCGATTTCGCCGGTCTGGCGACGATGATCTTTGCCTCGCCGGAAAAATACCTGTTCCTGTTGATGCTGTTCTTCGGGCTTTGGATTACCTTCGGCAGCATCGCCATGGCCGTGGGCGTGATGGGGCTGGGCGAGGAACGGGACTCCGATCCCATTTGAAATGTGAAGCAGGGGGAGGGGACCCGT
>JGI12210J13797_10104469_pt1 | contig 16760 bp, 13 predicted proteins | sample ElkSlonscriptome_3_FD_13797 | JGI IMG/M metagenome (IMG submission 13797)
CCCGGTAAACGCCCTCTTCGCGCCTTGGCACGAGCCGCGCTGACGGCGTTCTGACCCCACGAGGGTTTCACCACGGGCTGCTAGCCCAGCAGCTCGACCACCAGCTCCTCGGGGAGCGGCTGGTCCGGCTTGCGCGACACGAACACGTGCGGCGCCTTGCCTCGGCTGATGAAGCTGCCGTAGCCCAGCCGAGGGGCGAGGACCTCGAGCACCTTGACCGATTGCCCGCCCATCGTGCGCTCCTCCGCCCGCTGGTCGAACATGGGGCGCGACAGCGGCACGCTCTCCACGAAGACCTCGCTGAGGAAGTCGACCCGCAGCGCGATGTCGCATCTCTTGCCCTGAAGCGCGTTCGCTTGGTCGCGCGGCAGGCCTGGCGGCAGGTCGCCGGTCAGCGAGCTGACCACGAAGGGCGCGAGGATGTCCGGCTCCGACAGCTCCGCCTGCGGGCACGAGATGATCCCCAGCGCGTCGATGGCATAGCGAACGTCGGATTCCACCTCCTGGGCGCGGCGCTGCATCTCGGCTTCCTCCGCGGCGCGCTCCTTCTCCCGGCGCTTGAGGTCGTCGGCCACCGAGGGCTTCTGTGCCGTCGCGGGCTTGGCCGGGCCGCCCGCCGCCGGACCGCCCGCCGCCGGACCGCCCGCCGCCAGACCGCCCGGGCCGCCCGCCGCCTCGGCCGAGTCGGAGCCGGTCATCTCATCGCCCTCGGCGCCAGGGGGCTGCCCAGCCAGCGTCATCAGCAGGGCCTGGTCGTCGACGGTGGGCTCGAGCAGCGAGACCTCGACGCTGGGCCCGCCCGCGAAGCCGCTGGCCAGATCGCCCATGTCCAGCCGCAGCTGCTCGCACAGCTTGGCCACCGGCCAGTTCTCCTCGCCCGAGGGCGGCCGGTCGGGGCTGGCCTCGTCGGCCGCGAGCACCTGCCCGCGCTGCGCGATGAGGAACGCTTCTCGGCGCTCGGTCGGCGGAGCGCTCAGCACGTAGTACATGAAGCACTGGCGCGGCAGCACCTGGCTGAGCGCGACCGCGATGTCGGCGTTCTCGCGCCAGAACTCGACCGGGTCGTCGCCCACGACCGAGCCCACGATGCGCCCGAGCACCAGCTGGGTCTGCGGGTGGCGGGTGAGCACCAGCTTGGCGTCGGTGATGTTGCGCGCCTTGCTGACCAGCAGCTCCGCGGCGACGCCGGCGAGGTGACTGATGCGGAAGGGGTCGAGCGGGATGAGGATCCCGCCGTGCTTGGTGGGGGCGTTGAGGTCGATCATGATGCCTTCAGCTCGCGTCGAGCACCGCCACCGAGACCCGCCACAGCTCGGCCTCCGCGTCCGAGACGAAGCGGGCGACGACCAGCAGCGCGCTGCCTTCGACGTGACACGTGTGGAGCTCGGCCGCCGTCGTGGGTGGCTCGTGGGTCTCGTTGGGGGGAGGGCTGACGTCGGTCCACGGTTCGGTGCACCAGCGTTCGAGATGACCGATCGCCGACCTGGCCAGCGAAGCGCTGGCCTCTGCGGACAGCTCGGCCGCCACGAGACCTATCACACCCTCCCCGCCCAGTTCGAGGGTGAACGCGTGGCCCTCCACGGTGACCGGTGGGTTGGGCCGACACACGAAGACGGGGCCGCCCTCGGTGTCCTGGGGCTCGGGGCTGGTGTCGCACCAGCGCTCCGCGAGTCGCGCGAATACCTCGTCGTCGGTGCCCAGCGCCGCCTCGGCCACGGCGGTGTCGAGCACCTCGTCCAGCCGGGCCCAGCCCACCAAGATCGGCGCGTCGGCGGGGTCGCTGCCCTCCCCGTCGCGGTCGTCGCCCCGGGGCCCGCCGCCGGGCCGGGGCGCGTCGCTCGAGCCGCCCCACGCGGCGCGGACCCGCTGGTCGGTCCGCGTGGCGCAGGCGGGCAGCAGCAGGCCGGGCAGCAGCAGGCCGGGCAGCAGCAGGCCGGGCAGCAGCGCGACCGCCCCTAGCAGCCCCCGCGCGACCCGGCGGCCGAGGGCGCGCGGGTCAGCCGAGCCCCAGCGCATGCCGCTCGACGCCTCCCACGAACACGTGACGGACCCCCTGCGCCGTGCCGGCGCACATCAGCGCGTCGAGCCGGTGCCGCGGGGCCACCCCCTCGAAGAACGGCTGGTCCAGCCGCACGGTGAACGCGTCGAAGGGCCGCCCCACCCCCAGCCGGCCGGAGCGATCGGCCCGCCCCAGGGCCGAGGCGCCGGCCTCGGTGGCCGCGCGCAGCAGGGTGGGGCCCAGCGCGCCGTCGCCGTCGCACAGGCGCAGGCGAGCCTGGCCCCGCAGCCGCTCGTGCATCTCGAGCAGCCGCGCCTCCTGCACCAGGTCGATCACCGCGTTGCTGTCGCTGCCCAGGCACAGCTCCACCCCCGCCTCGCGCAGCTCGACCGCCGGCACGATCCCATCGCCGAGGTCGGCCTCGGTGGTCGGGCACGCGCACGCGTGCTGCCCGGACAGCCGCCGCTGGTCGTCGGCGGTGGTGTGGATGGCGTGCACGGCCGTAAACCCCCGAGGGCGCTCGAAGAAGCCGGCGTCGGCGAGCACCTCGGTGGGGGTGGCCCCGTGCTCGGCCCGGCACTCGGCGTTCTCGCGGGGCTGCTCGCTGACGTGGGCGTGCATGGGCAGGCCGTGGGCCTGGCCGTAGCGGGCCACCGATTCCAGGCCCGCCCGATCGACCGCGCGCACGCTGTGGGGGGCCAGCCCCAGCTCCACGCCGCGGGAGGCGAGCGCGTCGACCCGCTCGAGGTATGCGCCCACGTCGGCGTCGCAGAAGCGCCGCTGCTCGGGGGCGGGCGGGCGGCCGTGCCCGCCGCGGGCGTAGAGCACCTCGAGCAGCACCACCCGGATCCCCACGTCTTGGGCCGCGCGCAGCACCTGCCACGACAGCTCGTTGGGGTCGTCGTAGGGCCGACCGTCGGGCTGATGGTGGAGGTAGTGGAACTCGCCCACGCACGTGATCCCCACCGACAGCATCTCGGCGTAGGCGCGGCGGGTGATCTCGTACACCCCCTGGGGGTCGAGGCCCTCGGCGCAGCGGTACATGGCCTCGCGCCAGCTCCAGAACGACGAGGGATCGCCTGCCCCCCGGCGATGGGTGGCCCCCCGGATGGCCCGCTGGAACGCGTGGCTGTGGGCGTCGACCAGGCCGGGCAGCAGGATCACGGGGCCCAGGTCGCGCACCAGGGCGGTTGCGGGCGGGGCGGTTGCGGGCGGGGCGGCTGCGGGCGGGGCGGCTGCGGGAGGGTTGGCTGCGGGAGAGGTGGTTGCGGGCGGGGTCGTGGGGTCGTCGCTGCCGTGGCCGGCCGCGACCACGCTTCCCTCGTCGTCCACCGCTACCCAGGGCGCGTCGACCCACGCCCCTTCGAGCACGCCGTGGGCGGCCCGATAGACGATCGATGGCGGGGGCGGGGCCATGGGTTCGGGGCTGGGGGTTCGGGCTGGGGGCTCGGGCTCGGGCTTGGGCGCGGGCTCGTGGCTCGGGCTCGGGCTGGGGGCTCGGGCTCGGGAGCTCAGCCGGCCGGAGGGGCGGCGAAGTAGATCTTCCGGGTCTCGTAGTCGATGGTCCAGCGTCGTCGGCCCATCGCGCCCAGCCCGATCATGCCGTCGAGGCGGAAGCCGTCGGCGGTGCTGGTCTGCTCGAAGAAGCCATAGGCGGCCTCGAGCCCCGACAGCGTGGCGCCGGCCAGCGAGAACGACTTCACCACCACCATGGGGGCCGCGTCGTTGCGCACCACCGGCGCGCCGATCCCCGCGTAGGCGTAGGCGAGCTGGGTGGCGGTGAGGTCGGCCCCGCGCATGCCGGTGTTGATGAGGTAGATGCCCTCGGCGCCGTTCATCTCGGCCATGACGTAGAGGTAGTGGGTCTCGTGCTGCCAGAACGGCAGGCCCTCGCCCACGCGGCGAGCCTGCAGGTCCGACGTGCAGCGGGAGCCGACCACCTCGAGCGCCTTGCCCGGCACGTCGACGGTGACCTGGAAGTCGGCGAGGAGGCTGAGGCCGAGCACGGCCTTCACGTCGGGGAGCCGCTCGCCGGCCATCTCGGCCATGGCCCGGTCGTCGAAGACGTCGACGGGGACGTTGGTGAGGGTCACGTCGCCCACCGAGAGGGACTCGGCCTGCCCGAAGCCCACGGTGGGGGTGCCGGGCGGGGTCTGGCCCAGCGGGCGCACCGAGATGCCCCGGGCCGAGGCGAACGAGGCGGAGAGGATGAGGTCGGACGCCCCGGTGTCGACGATGGCGGAGACGGGCTCGTCGTCGATGGTGATCTCCACCACCGCCAGCGGATCGATGGAGGTCAGGGGGATGGTGCTGACGCAGGTGCCCCGGGCCATCTTCGGCCGCAGGGGCTTGCCCACGAAGCTGCGGTAGCGGCCGGCGAGCACCGGGTTGCCGGCGGTGTCGAGCGCCCGAGCGAGCTTGTCGAAGTCGTGGCGGCGGTAGTGGATCCACGCCTGCTCGCGAGCGATGAGGTCGTCCTTGAGCCCGACCGAGGCGGCCTTGCCCAGCTGGGTGAGCGCCTCCTGCAGCTCGCCCCGCAGCACGTGGCCGCGCGCGGACAGCAGCAGCGCCTCGGGCTCACGAGCGTCGAGGGCCAGCGTGGCCCGGGCGGCCTGCATGCTGGTGTCGAAGTGGCCGGCGGCCCAGGCGGCCCGGGCCAGCTCGATCTGGGTGGTGGCGTCGTCCGGCTCGGCCTCGGCCGCGGTCTGGGCCGAGCGCAGGGCCGCGAGGCGCTCGTCGGGGGCCGGCTTGGGCGGCGGCAGCGTGGGCATCGCGAACAGCGAGTCCTCGACCGGCTGGTGATCGACGCGCTGGGTGACGAACTCCACGATCTGCTGCTGATCGCCCAGCTCGTTGATCACCCGGATGAGGAACGGCACCTGCACGCCGTCGATCTCGCGGTAGTCGTCGTAGATGATGGTCTGGCGCTGGAGCTGATCGCCCTCGCCCTCCTCGACGGTCTCCTCGCGCAGCAGGCCGGTGGCGCGGTCGAACCACATCGTCTTGGGGCTGGCGCCCGTGCCGGGCAGCTCCCAGTACACGCCGTCGAGGATCGTCACGTTGCCCTCGCTGTCCTCCTTGCGGGGGCGCACCAGCGACACCTGCACGCCGCGCTTCTCGAGGTCGAAGTACCAGTGGAGCACCGCGTCCTCCTCGGAGAGCGCGCGCTCCTCCTCGGATTCCTGGCGGACCACGTTGCCGGCCAGCTGCCAGCCGTCCTCGCCGTCGAAGCCCTTCTCCTCGACCAGGTCGCCGAGCACGGTGCGGCGGTACAGCTGGCCGTCGGCGGTGGTGCGCAGCAGGAACGAGCCCACCTGGTCCTCGCCCATGCAGGTCTCGTCGTCGGGCTCGCAGTCGTCTTGGGCGCGCAGGATCATGCGGGCCTCGATCGTGCGGGCGGGCAGGGCCCGCAGGGTGGCCTCGCCGCCGGCGCCCTCGATGAAGCGCGCGAGCACCTCGGCCGCGGTGCTGGGGGCGGCCGCCATCGAGTCTGGCTCGTCGGGGAGCTCGGGGGGGACCTTCAGGCACCCCGCCGGGGCAGCGAGCCCGGCCAGGATCACGAACGAGAACGCGAGGCGTCGCACGCGTCGCAGGCTTGCCCGGGCCCACCCCACCGTCAAGGGGCGGGGATCGCCGGCAAGGGGCTGGGATCGCCGGCAAGGGGCTGGGATCGCCGGCAAGGGGCGGGGATCGCCGGCAAGGGGCGGGGGATCGCCGGGGCGGCGGGCGAGGGCGGGGCGATCGGTCGTGGAGGCGAGGGGTCGTGCGGCGGGCTTGGCGGCCTGGTAGCCTCGCTTTGGCTTGTCGCGGGTGCGATCGATGGCGCTGGGCCTGGGGCTCGCGCTGCTGGGGACGATGCCGGCATCGGCGGCCGGGCCTCGTTCCCTGCGCCCGGTGCAGGGGGCCGATCGCGTCGACGCGCTCGAGGCCGGGCCCGGCGGGCCGTGTGGCGAGCAGGTGCGCGACGAGCTGCGGCAGGGGCGGCGAGGCGACGGCTGCGTCGCGGAGCGGCTGCGCGTAGGGGAGGAGGTGGTGCGGGGCCGCGACGCGTTCGGGTTCGTGGAGCGGCAGCAGGTGGACCTGGTGCGGCTGCGGCTGACGCTGGGCTGGGCGCGGCGGTGCGACCGGTGGCCGCTGCGGCACCCCGACCACGACGTGCTGCGCCGCACCGAGGTGGCCGCGGCGGGCTGTCGGCTGGGGCGCTACGAGGGGCCGGTGCCGGTGGTGTTCTTCGACCACCAGGGGCGGCGGCACCAGCCGCTGGAGCCGCTGCGATCCGATCGCGACGGTCGGCTGACGATCCGCTTCGCGGCGATCGATCGCACGCTGCGGTCGCTGGGGGCGGGCGCGCTCGAGGACTACGCGCGCATCGAGCTGGGCGAGGGGGCCTGGGCCGGTCACGTGGATCTCGAGCAGCTGCTGGCCTACCGCGCCGACTGGCACCTCACGTGGGTGAGCCGGGGCCGCGGGGCGCCCGGGCTGTTCGCGGTGCGGCATCCCGAGCATCCGGGGGCGAGCGAGGCTCGCACGATGGCGGCCGAGGCCCTGCTCGCCCGACAGCTCGCCGACTACGAGCGCGTGCGGGAGGGGCAGCTGCCCGCGCGATCGTTCTTCGACTGGTACGTGCGCTCGCCCTACCACCGCCAGCTGCGGGCGTGGCTGCGCGCTCGGGGGGAAGAGGAGGCCAGCGGCGAAGAGGCGCCGCGCGGGCCGGAGGCGGAGGCGGAGCGCGAGCGTGGGAGCGGCGAGGGGTCGCCGGAGCGTGAGGGCGGCGATGTGACGCCGGAGCCGGAGCCCGAGCGCGGAGGCGACGTGATGCCGGATGCGGAGCGTGGGGGCGGCGATGGGTCGCCGGAGTCCGAGCGCGGAGGCGGCGACGTGACGCCGGAGGCCGAGCCCAGGCCCAGCGAGTAGGAGGTGCTCCCGCGTGACGTCGCGGCGTCGCCGTGGCGCTATTCGGCCGGCGTCGGCGGGGCGGGCGGGGGGCGCAGGCGGGCGGCGAAGGGAGGGGGCTCGCCGTGGGTCTGCGCGTAGGCCTTGACCATCTCCGCGGCCTCCTCGGGCGCCGTCTCGAACATCCCCACGTAGTCGATGCGAGCCTCACCGCGGTAGAGCACCAGGTGCATCAGCAGCGCGTTCTGGCCGTCGACGTAGTAGGTCCACATGGGCTCGGCGCCGGTCGACAGCAGCACGCTCACCCCGGGCGGGGCGGGCTGGCTGACCCACTTGGTGCGCTCGGGGAGCCGCTCGGCCACCGCTCGCAGCACGCGGAGGAACTCCTCGCCGTCGTCGCCCGCGAACACCGGGCGCGCGCCGATCCGATAGGTGGAGGGCCAGCCCCACTGGGCGTCGGGGGTGAGCAGGAAGCGGAGGCTGTCGAGGCGATCGTGGCCGGCGGCGATCATCAGCCCGACCACCAAGCGCTTGGCACGGTAGGGCAGCGTCCAGGTGTGCGATTCCTGCTCCCAGGTGATGGGGACGGTGACCGTCTCGTCGTCGCGACACGCGGGCCGACCCTCGGGGCAGACGCGGCGCGTGTCGGCGACCACCGGGTCGCGCTCGATGTAGCTCTGCAGCAGGTTGCGGCTGGCCTCGCCCACGACGGGCGAGATCGGCCGAGGAACGCGCTCCACCGGCTCGGCGCCCGGCACGACCTCCGGGACGTTGGGGTCGCAACCGAGCGTCGTCGCCCAAAGCCCCGCTCCGAGCGCTCGACCGAGCCAAGGGGAATTGTCCAGCATCGCCCAAGACTTAGACTCGGAGGCGCCGTTCGGCAAGCACGCCGGTCCGTTCACGCTTGCCGGCATGCGCCGATCTGGCACGATGGCCACCGTGACGGGCGGCTCCGACGACGCTCGGCCACCGAAGGACGGGGACGAGGGGGTCGACGACGCCTGGGGAGCCCTGATCGCGGAGGCCGAGGACGAGGAGGATGCAGCGCAGCCGACCACGCGACCCGTGAGCGGGCCGCTCGGCGCGGTGGGCAAGGATCGGCTCGCCGAGCCCGACGACGAGATGGCCCGGCTGATGAGCGGCGCGATCGGAGCTCCGCCCGACGTGGCGCCAGCGCACACGCCGACCTCCCCGCCCCTCGTGGCCCGAGCCATGTTCGTCTCCCCGGGGAGCGGCGCGATGAAGGCGGCGGCGAAGGGCGGCGCGGGGTCATCGGGTCGTGCCGAGAAGGTAGCGGCGTCGACCACCTCGAGCGCGGCGGGTCGTGCCGAGAAGGTGACGGCGTCGACCACCTCGAGCGCGGCGAGAGCCGACGGCGTGGTGAAGGAAGCGACCGTCTCGCCGATCCGGAAGGCACCGGGGGCCTCGGGTCAGCGGCGTGGCGAGGCGGGCGGCCTCGTCGTCAGCGTCGCCGTCGGGTCAGCGGCGTGGCGAGGCGGGCGGGGGGAAGACTCCGGCGACGCCGTCCTCGTCGTCACCATCGCCGTCGTCCTCGCGGATCTCGCGGCCCTCCTTGCGCGTGGTGGACGGCCGAGGATCGGGCGAGCAGCCCGTCGCGGCGGCCTCGCCCCGAGCCTCGCGGCCCACCGAGCCCACCACCGCCGAGCGCCCCGAGACCGCGTCCGGGCCGGAGACGCCCCGCGGCCTGCCGTGGGGGTGGATCGCGACGGGGGGGCTGGTGGCCCTGGTGGTCGCCGGCGTGCTCGCCACCCGGGACGACCCCTCGCGCCGCTCCGAGCCGAGCGCTCGGCCGGCCGACGTCTCCGACGAGCCCTCCACCCGCCCCCTAGCCCGCGCGGACGAGCCCGACGACGAGGGCGAGTCCGGCGACTCCACCGGGCGCCCCGAGCCCGATCCGACCAGCGGCGTCGCGAAGCCCCCTCGGCCCCGCCCCGACGATCCCCGCACGCCTCCGCCCGGCACGCCCGAGGAGATCGCCGCCGTGTTCCTCCGCCTCCCGGTGAGCCCCTCCGACGGACCGCCGATCGGCGGTGTTGGCGCAAGCGGCATCCACATCGACGAGCTGCGCATGGGCTCGGAGGGCGGCAGCACCTGCTCGGGGCGCACGGACGACTTCTCCGTCGCGGCCCGCGATCGGGCCGTGGTGTGCGTGCGGGTGGTACATCCCCGCGAGAAGGACGAGCTCCAGGTGCTGTGGGAGAAGCATGGTGGCTCGTCGCGGCGCAGCAGTATGGTCGTGCTGCCCAAGCATGCGTACCGCACGCGCGGCTATCTCAAGCTCCGCGAGGAGTACATCGGAGACTGGACCGTGCGCATCCTATCCTCCGACGGCGTGGAGCTGGCCCGTCATGAATTCACCGTCGTTCCCTGAGTCTTCCGCCGTCGCGTCCGTCCAAGGGCCGATGCTGCGCCGTGCCGCCCTGCCCCTGGCCCTCGTCCTGTTCGGCTCCCCCTCGGTCTCCGCCGCCGAGCGAGCGGTCGAGCCCGCCGCCGAGGAGGCCGAGGAGGCCGAGGACGACCCCGCCCCCACCTGGCGCTTCCGCGAGGAGGACAAGCCGGTGAAGGTGGTGGTGCTCGCCGGCTCGATCGGCGCGTACACGCGCAACCCGTACGCCCAGCAGCTCGCGGGGATGTGCAGCAACATCGAGGTCCGCAACATCTCCAAGACCGGGCTGGGGGCGTGGGCGCTCAAGAAGCGCTTCCAAGACCAGGTGATCGACAACCGCTACCTGCGGTGGAGCGTGGAGGGCGAGGAGTACTGGCTGGTGTTCGGCGGCGGCCTCAACAGCGTGGGCAGCCCTCACTCCACCAACCACCACATGCGCCGCCTGTTCGAGCTGGCCCATCGGCGCGGCATGAAGGTGGTGGGCCTGACCCTGTCGCCCTGGGGCGACGAGTCCGACAAGCGCTGGCGCGGCCTGGATGGGCTCCGCTCGCTCCGCAACACCCAAGGGGTCGTCGACTTCGTGCTGGGGCGGCTGACCCCCGAGCAGGCGCTGGGCAAGTTCGCCCAGAGCCGGCGCGTGGGGGCCGATGCGCCGTGGGATCCCTCCGAGGTCCCCGACGTGGCCGTCGATCTCTACGACTCCCCGCTGCGCGACCACGACGCCCCGCTGCGCGACCTCGACCAGATGCGCGAGGAGCTGACCCACAGCTCGGCGTGGCGGCGGGCCCACGACGAGCTCGACGAAGGGCAGCGGCAGACCAAGCTCGAGGCCGACGCCCAGCAGGCCGCGGAGATCCCCCGCTGGTACCTCCGCAAGGACCTGCGGAGCTTCGATCACATCCACCCCAACGCCGAGGGTCACCAGCTGATGGCCGAGGTGATGTGCCCGTCGCTGCCGGCGAGCTGGGGGTGCACCTGCCCCACGCCGGGCGCCACCTCACCGGCCACGTCCAAGAAGACTCCGGCCAAGGCCACCCCCTGAGGATGCGGCCCGACCGCAGCGCCGCCCTGGGCTTGGTCGCGGCGCTGAGCCTGGCGACCGCCTGCGCGCGACCCTCGTCCTCACCCGCCGCCCCGCCGCCCGAGCCGTCTCCGCCCGCCCATGGAAGCGTCGCGGGCATCGAGTCGGTCCCTGCGACGGCGCCGGTGACCCACGCCGAGGTGCTGCTGCGCCACGCTCGGCTCATCGACGGTACCGGGGCGCCGCCGCGCGACGACGTGGACGTGCTGGTGCGCGACGGCGTGATCGCCGAGGTGGGCCCGGGCCTGCTCGCGCCCGACGGGGCCCACGTGCTCGACCTGGAGGGCCGCACGCTGCTGCCCGGCCTCATCGACGCCCACGTGCACCTGGGCTCCTCGCCGCCCCGCAGCTACGAGCACGGCGTGACCGAGGACCTGCGCGCCAACCTAGGCGACCGCGCGCTGCACGGGGCGGCCAATGCCCGACGCACGCTGATGGCCGGCTTCACCACCGTGCGCAACGTGGGCGGGACGATGGCCGATCGAGCCCTGCGCGACGCCATCGCCGAGGGCCTGGTGCCGGGGCCCCGCATGCTGGTGGCCAACCACGCCATCGGGATCACCGGGGGCCACTGCGACGGGACCAACGCCATGCACCCCGCGGCGTGGCCACACGCGCAGGACTACCGCCACGGCGTGGCCGACGGCCCGCAGGAGGTTCGCAAGGCGGTCCGCTTCCAGATCAAGCACGGCGCCGACGTCATCAAGGTCTGCGCCACCGGGGGCGTGATGTCCCAGGGCGACGCGGTGGGCGTGCCCCAGCTCGACCCCGAGGAGCTGCGCGCGGCGGTCGAGGTGGCCCACCGGGCCGAGCGCCGGGTGGCGGCCCACGCCCACGGCAACCAGGGCATCCGCGAGGCGATCGAGGCCGGGGTCGACAGCATCGAGCACGGCAGCATCCTCGATCCCGAGACGGTCGGCATGATGAAGGCTCGGGGCACGTTCTTGGTGCCCACCGTCTACGTGGCCGCGGCGGTGGAGGCCCAGGCCGACGCGGGCACGCTCACCGAGCACACCGCGGCCAAGGCCCGGTGGATCGCCCCCCGCATGCGCTCGAGCTTCCAGCTGGCCTACCGCAGCGGGGTGAAGATCGCCCTGGGCAGCGACGCGGGGGTGTTCGAGCACGGCGACAACGGCAAGGAGCTGTCCACCATGGTGGAGCTGGGCATGGCGCCCATGGACGCGATCGTGGCCGGCACCTCGCGCGCGGCCGAGCTGCTGGGGCTGGACGACGTGGGCGAGGTTCGAGCGGGCATGCGGGCCGACCTGGTCGTGGTCGACGGCGATCCCCTCGGCGACGTGCACGTGCTGGAGCGCCCGGCGATGGTGATGAAGGGCGGGGTGATCCACCGCCCGCCGAGCTGGACGACCGCCCCCGGCTCCTGAGCGAGCGGGGCCGCGTGGGCCGAAGCGGTCGTGCAGGCCCACGCCGAGCAAGGCGCCGCCGGGTCAGCCCACGCCCACGTAGACCGGCTCGGGGTGCAGCTCCACCCCGAGCCGCCGGCGCACGCCCTCTCGGACCTGATCGGCGAACGCCACCAGCTCGCGCGTGGTGCCGCCTCCGTGGTGCACCAAGGCCAGCGCATGTCGGCTGGAGATCCCCACCGCGCCCTCGCGCTGGCCCTTGCGGAACCCGGCCGCCTCGATGAGCCACGCGGCCGGCAGCTTCACGCGACCGTCGTCGGTGGCGTAGCGCGGCACCGCGTCGGGGCCGTCGACCAGGCCCTCGCCGACCACCCGCTCGACGAGCGCCTCGGCCTCGCTCGGGCTCAGCACCGGGTTGGTGAAGAACGAGCCGGCGCTGCGTCGGTTGGGATCGGCCGGGTCGTGCACCATCGACTTGCTGCGGCGCAGCTCCAGCACCCGGTCGCGCACCGCGGCCAGCGTAGGAGGAGGCTCGCCCTCGAAGCTGCGCCGCAGCTCGCCGTAGCGCAGGGTCGGCGCGCCGCCGGGTCGCAGCACGAAGTCCACCGCGAGCACGACCGCCGCGCTCGGGTCTCGCTTGAGCGCGCTGTCCCGGTACCCGAAGGCGCAGGCCTCGGGCGTCAGCACGCGGCGCTCGCCCGCTCGGCGATCCCACACGTGCACCGCCGCGATCACCTGCGCGACCTCCTGGCCGTAGGCCCCCACGTTCTGGATCGGCGTGGCCCCGGTCGATCCGGGGATGCCCGACAGGCACTCGAGGCCGGCCCAGCCCTCGGCGACCGCCCGGGCCACCACCCGATCCCACGGCTCACCGGCCGCGACCCGAAGGAAGATCTCCCCCCGCTTCATCGAAGGCTCGATCCCGCGCAGCCCCATCTGCACCACCAACCCGTCCCATCCCGAGTCACCCACCACCACGTTCGAGCCTCCGCCCAGCACGAAGACCGGCAAGTCGTCGCGCTCGGCCCAGCGCAGCGCCTCCACGAGCGTCTCCTCGTCGTGGGCTTCGACCAGGTGACGGGCGAGACCCCCGAGCTCGAGGCTCGTCCGGGGCGCGAGCGGAACGCTGTGCAGAACCGCGAGGGCCATGGGACGGGGAGGCTAGCAGGAACGAACCGGCCGTCAGGCCGATCCTGACAGCGAACAACGACCCGATCGGACCATGAAAAACCGTCTCGGAGTCATCGAACTGACAGTCAGTTGGTCGGTCGGTCAGGACCACGTCATGTACCAGAATGGTCCGCCTTGTAATTTAGTTGGGGGGACTCGCTATTGGCCAGGAAAATCGAACGCCGTTTGAAAGCAGCCCTTCAACCACTGGGCCACTATGGTACGGTGTCACAGTGGCGAATGGTGATCAACCAGATGACACCAGCCGGAGCGACAAGCCCACGGCTGCCAATCAAAGCTCGCTGAAGGACGCCATCGTGCGGGCTGCGATCGAGCTCGGTACGGAGCTCGGTGAAGAGGGTCTCACGATGCGCGGAATCGCCGCCCGCCTGGGGGTGAGTGCGACCGCGCTCTACCAGCACTTCGAGGGCAAGGCCTCCATCCTTCGTGCGATCCGCTTCCACGGGCTTCGGTTGATGAACAAGGCGCTCACCCCGGCGTTCGAGGTCGAGCAGCCCCTCGAGCAGATCCGGCAGAGCGCCGTGCTCTACATCGACTTCGCTCGCTCCAACCCGTGGCTGTACGGGCTGTTGTTCCAGGGCGAAGAGGTCGACTTCGAGTCGCTCTCCGACGAGGAGCGAGAGGTGCTCTCGTTCTCGCAGCGGGCCATGCGCCGCTCCTTCGAGCGCGGCCGCGAGCTGGGCCAGCTGCGCACCGACATCGACGTCGCGACCGCGCCCTACCTGCTGTGGGCGGCCAACCATGGGGTGGCCATGCTGCTCATCACCGGTCGCATCAGCGAGCAGCACCCGAACGCCGCCGTGCCCAGCGAAGAGCAGTTCATCGCCAGCTTCGTCGAGAGCGAAGTTCGTGGGATCATGCCCGGCCCCTCCTGACCGCCCCGGTGGTTTCCGGGTAGAACCCCGGTCTCGCCACCATGGCCGACGCACTCGACGATCCCCTCCAGCGCTACCAGGTCATGGAACCCCTGGGTCGTGGGGGCTCTGGGACCACGTTCCGTGGGATCGATCGGGCCACCCGGCGCGAGGTCGCCATCAAGGTGCTGTCGCTGCGCTCGGTGGGCGGGGACTGGAAGCGCTTCGACCTGTTCGAGCGCGAGGTCGCGGTGCTCGGGGCCCTGTCGCACCCGGGGATCCCCCACTACATCGACAGCTACTCCAGCGAGGCGACGGGCGACTACTTCTTGGTGATGGAGCTGGTCGACGGCACGCCGCTCAGCCAACGCATGCGCGAGCACCAGCGGCTGGCTCCGGCCGCCCTGCGTGACCTCGTCGATCAAGCCCTGGAGATCCTCGACTATCTCCACACGCTGTCGCCCCCGGTGATCCATCGGGACATCAAGCCCGCCAACCTGGTCATCGACGCCCAGGGGCGGCTGCACCTGGTGGACTTCGGCGGCGTGCGACGAGCGATGCAGGCGGGCGGGAGCACCACCATGATCGGCACGTTCGGGTACATGGCGCCCGAGCAGCTGCACGGCGAGTCGGGGCCGTCGACCGATCTCTACGCCCTCGGGGCCACGATCGTCGCCCTGCACACGGGGGTCGAGGCCGATCAGCTGCCCCACGACGGGCTGAACATCGACCTGGCCGCGCTCGACGTGCCCGAGGCGCTGGCCGAGGCGCTGAAGAGGATGCTCGAGCCCGACCCCAAGCAGCGGGTGCGGAGCGTGGCCGAGGTTCGCCAGGTGCTGGGGGCCGCCGCGTTCGGCTCGGGTGGAGCGGGGGCGACCGGCTCGGCGGGCGGGAGCGGCGGGTCCCAGTTGGGCCGGGCGGATCGTTCGGGCCGGGGGCATGCCGCGAGCGAGCCTCGCTCCAGCAACCTGCCCGCCGCCAGGCCCGAGGTCGCTCCCCTGGTGGAGCTGGACGGCATCCGCACGCTCGCCCGCGTGCCCGCGCCGCTGTCGATCCTCGTATGGTTCTTCACCGCCCTCGGAGCGGGGGGCCTCACCGTGTTCCAGGTGCTGCTGATGCCGCTGTTGTTTCACCTGGCCCGGCACTTCGGCCGCAAGGAGCCGGTCGCCAAGCGGGCGGAGCTGGAGACCAACCTCGCTCGCGCCAAGCGGACCGTGATCGACGCCCGCCGCTCGCTGGCCTACGTGGCGGGCCAGACCCATCCCCTCCGTGACGGGGACGAGGACGACGAGGCAAAGGAACGCTGAGGGCGGGTGAACGTCCGCTCTCAGCCGCCGTTGAGCATCTCGCACGCGTCCACGTAGGCGGGATCTTCGGCGGGGCAGAGCTGGCCCGCGCCCAGGGCCATGCAGAACCCGCGCTGGTCGGCCACGCTCAGCTGGCGCACGCAGTCCTGGAAGTTGCTGCTGCTGGCGTCGCCTCCGGCTAGGCTTAGGCAGCTCGTGCCGTTGGGATCTTGGTGGGTCTCGTGGTCGCTCGGCCTCCACTGGGTGAGCTCCCCGATGTCGTCGCCGTTCACGGGGCGCCATAGGCCGGTGCTGGCATCCTGCACGCAGTCACCGGGCCCGAGGGGGGTCGTCTGGCAGCACACCCGCGCCTGCCCACACACCGAGTTGATCGAGGCGCTGGGCCAGGTGGGATTGCACGGGATCGGACAGTCCATGGCGGCGGCCTCCTGGAGCCCTTGCCCGGCGATGTCCCCCACCCGGATGCACTGGCCCGAGTCGCTGAGGTCGTTGTTGGCGCCCGAGAAGTACGGCTGGTCCGCGCTCGGGATGTTTCGGCCCTGGTAGTCGGGCAGCGCGCTGCCCACCGCGGCCGGGTCGTCCGAGCAGCAGCGGTAGCCATTGACCCCGGGATCGACGCTGGGGTTGCAGCCGGGCGGGAAGCCCAGGGGCCCCGGCGGTCCTCCGCCGAACAGCGCGTCGTCGCCGATCCCGCAGCCCGAGGCCGGCACGCCCGACTCGCCGTCGGCCGACTCGCCGTCGGCCGACTCGCCGGAGGCGGAGCCGGAGGCGGAGCCGGAGCCGGAGCCGGAGCCGGAGCCGGACTGCTCCGGATCCTCGATCGTGGGACCGCACGCCGCCGCCATTGCGAGCAGCAACGCAAGAGCGGGGGCCATGAGCGCGGTTCGACTCCAGTCGTGTTGCATGACGAACGATCCTCCCACGAGACGACGCTCGCTGCCGCCTCAGACTAGCAGCTTGCCGTGGAGTTCCACCCACGATCGTCTCCGCGAGGGCGTCGAGCGACGCACCGGCTGCTCGCATCGCGGCGCTCGGTACGGAGCTTCGCTCGACCGAGCCGCTCAGCGGCCGAGGCCGACCGCTCGCTTCACGTCGCTCAGCACCGTCGAGGCGATCCCCCGGGCCCGCTCGGCCCCGCGGTCGAGCACCCCGTCGAGGTAGGTCGGGTCGTCCATCAGCTCCTTGAAGCGCTGCTGGATCGGCTCGAGGGTGGCGATGATCGCCTCGGCCACGTCGACCTTGAGGTAGCCGTAGCCGCCCTTGGCCTGGAAGTGGGCCTCGATCTCGTCGCGCGGCCGGCCGGTGAACACCTCGTAGAGCGTCAGCAGGTTGAGCACGCCGGGGCTGGCGTGATCGAAGCGAAACTCCAGGCCCGAGTCGGTCACCGCCCGCCCCAGCGCCTTGCGGATCGCCTTGGGCGAGTCCAGCAGCCCCACCGCGTGGCCCTTGACCCGCTCGCCGGTGCTCTTGCTCATCTTGGCGGCGGGATCGTCCAGCCCCATCACCCGCGCGCCCGTGCGGCGCATCATCACCTCGGGCACGGTCAGCGTCTCGCCGAACAGCTGGTTGAAGCGCTGGGCGATGTCGCGGGCCAGCTCGATGTGCTGCTTCTGATCCTGCCCCACCGGCACCTGGTCGGCCTGGTACAGCAAGATGTCGGCCGC
>JGI12210J13797_10808290_pt1 | contig 16753 bp, 11 predicted proteins | sample ElkSlonscriptome_3_FD_13797 | JGI IMG/M metagenome (IMG submission 13797)
CGACGACATTTCTTGTTCCCGGATCCAAATTTGACCGGACTGAACCGAACTGAGACCTCCGAGCAGATGGAGCAACGTTGTTTTTCCCACTCCTGACTTACCTGTGATCAATAAGTGTTGTCCTTTCTTCGACTTGAGATTGGGAAAGGATAATTCCTGTCCTGAATCATAGCGATAGGCAAGCTCTGATGTTCTTAAAACCATGCTTTTTTCGTCCATAGATGCTTAGGCTGGCGCAAAGTTAACGATAAGAAAACGTATGAAATCGACAATTGTGTCAATCCCGCCCCAACCTATGCATATAGGGCCTGCAGATAATAGAGCAGTTTGGTAGAAAGCGGTGAGAATGAATGTGGGTAAAGGTGTCTGAGACACACCAAAAAATGAAACGAGACGGCCTTTCAGCGCTTCACATATCCCTAACAAGATCTTGAAGATATGATAAGGAAAAAAGCGTGTTCGGGTCTCATGAAGGGTAGACTTTTGTCCCAAACATTAAACAAACCAAACTAGAAAAATGAAACAGTTTATTCTAATCGGGCTATTTCTTTCCCTGAGCGTTCTTTCCATGGCTAATTCTTCTTCGGGAGAAGGCAAAGAGCTCAATAAAGAAATCAAGAAAAAGGTTAACTATCCTGAATTTGCCAAAGCAACGAAGCTCCATGGAATGGTTATGGTGCACTTCGTAGTGAATTCAGATGGCAGCATTGACGTCAAAGAAATCAATGCTTCTGACAGCACTTTGGCCGAATATGTGCAAATGCAATTGGAAAGCATCCGGTTGGATGAACTCGCTTCTCAGGGCGATCATTATGTCAAGTTTAGCTTTCGATTTTTGGACGTTTAACTGATTGAAAAACCCATGAAAAAAGCCACCACTCGTAAAAAGTGGTGGCTTTTGCTTTTCTTAGGGAAATGAATCTATTCACCCAGGTACCATTTCCCGATGCAACAAACTTGATCGATTACCAATCTCGGTTGGTATTTATCGGAAGTTGCTTTACGGAAGAAATCGGCGGATGGCTGAGAGATCTAAAGTTCACGAGCTATATCAATCCAAACGGGATCACCTACAATCCCTTAAGCATTGCAGGTCAGATTTCAGATGCATTGGAAGGAAAGGACTTAAACGAAAAGGATATTCAGGAAAAGGATGGTTCTTTCTTTCACCCCGACTTTCACAGCTCGATGAATCGGCCATCAATTGATGTTTTCATAAAAAATGCGAAACAGAACAGAGCACTTTTGAAAAAGGAATTGAAATCAGCTGATTTCCTCTTTCTCACCTTTGGCACATCCATCGCATTTGAATGGTTAAAATCTGAAAAGGTGGTCAATAATTGTCACCGATTGCCTCCAAGCGATTTTAAAAAAGTGATGCTTTCTGAGGAGCGCATGACCAACGAATTGGTGGGTGCCATCCAAACAATCCAATCGTTTAACCCGAATATTGAAATCATTCTGACCGTCTCCCCTATTCGCCATTTAAGACACGGAGCGGTCCAAAATCAGCGCTCCAAGGCTCGGCTATTAAAATTGTGCGAAAATCTGGAAAAACGATTTACGAATTGCACGTATCTACCAATCTACGAGCTAGTCATGGACGAGTTGCGCGACTACCGCTTTTACCGACAGGATGATTTGATTCATCTCAACGAAGGTGGTTTAGAGGTGATTAAAGATCGCTTCACGACGAGCATGATTGATTCGGCGAGCTTTCCGACGATCCGAAAAGTGGAGAAATGGCGAAGAGCCATGTCACATCGCATTCAAAATGAAGAGAGTGAAGCGGCCATGAAATTCAAACGGCAGTTAATGGAGCTGACGGAAGAATTGAACAAAGCACTACCCGGTCGTTTCACCGAGGAATTGAAACGACTTAAATCATCGTAAGAGGGTCATCGTAGTGAAATTTGACGTTCAAAATCTTTTTGGACTCTTCGGCGTCGACTTGCTTTCCTCTTGAATCGTCGGCTTGATCGAAGGAAGGTTTTTCCAAACCAAGTTTATGCGCCATCGCCGTATAGTACTCCTCTTTTGAAGGGTGCTCTTTTGCCGCGGCATGAAAAACGCGTTCTTTCAAGTCATTCTTTCTCAGCAAGCTGGCGGTCACGGCAATCAAGTCCTCACGATGAACCAAATTGACGGGGTGCAGTCTCCCGCTCAAACCCGTTCTTCCCGCCAGATACTTTGCGGGATGCCTGTCGCCTCCCACCAATCCTGAGGGTCTCAAAATGACTGTTTCGCAAGATGATATCGCTAAGAATTTCTGTTCGGCATCGAAGAGTATGCGTCCGCCGGTGGTTGAAGGAATGGGTATAGTTGTTTCAGCTACCCTACCCTTTTGCTCGCCAAAAACGCCGGTGGAAGAAACGAACACGGCGCGCTGAACGGACGATAAAGCAATGGCATCTGTCACCACATCCATCATTTTTCGGTAGTTCTCTTCAGCGTTTTCACGTCTCGAATTCGGCGGAATGTTTACGACCAATAATTCAGCATCGAGTACTTCTGACAAGGGCGTACCTACCGGTTCGGGGTTAAAACTTAAGGGCATAATTTTCATTTCAGATTCCTCATTAGGAACCGATCGCTTGGTACCGAAGACATCGTATGTTTCACCCAAGGCTTTTGCCAGTTCCATTCCGAACCAACCCAATCCAACTATGCTCAATCGTTTTTTCATAGGTCAAATAGTAGATTTCCGTTTTCAACCCTGATTTTATCCGTTTTCAAAAATCCACAGAGCAGTTCGTGGTTCATCATTTCTTTGGCGTTGCCAAAAGCAGCTTTTCCATTTCCATCGAAAAGTAAGATGTGATCTGCCATCTTGAAGGCCAAAGCCAGGTGATGGGTAGACATGACGATGGTCTTCCCCTGCAAGGCAAGGTTTTTCAATACTTGGACAAAGTCCAACGCTGCGGGTAAATCGAGGTGAGTTGTGGGTTCGTCGAGGAAGAGTATATCCGTATCCTGAGCCAAGAGTTTAGCCAGCATGGCCTTTCGAAACTCTCCGTCACTCAGGGTTGTCAGTTCTTTTTCTTTAAGAGAGGCAATGCCAACAGTCTCGATGACCTCATCAATTTTGGCGTAATCCTCAGCGTTCAATTTCCCAAAAAACCCGGTGAAATTGCTTCGGCCGAGTGCAACCAATTCTGCCACGGTGAATCCTTCGACTCGGGAGAAATTGCTGTAGAGGGAAGCCGCCATTTTGGCCTTTTCTTTCCGGTCGAAGTCGGCAATGTCCTTCCCGTTCCATGATACTTTCCCTGACAATGGTTCCTGAAGGCCATTCAAGACGCGCATCAAGCTCGACTTTCCCGTACCGTTAGAGCCGATAAATGCAGTGACCGAGCCTTTCGGTAAAAGGAGATCAAGCTCTCTGACCAAAACCCTCGAGCCGTAGCCAACCGATATTCTTTCCGTTTGGATCATGTCAGTATGCGACTTTTTCGCCCTTTAAAGACGAGGTAGATCACGACGGGTGCCCCCATAAACGCACAGACGGTGTTCAGAGGCACTGCATAATCGCTAAATGGCAATCTGGCTATCAGATCGCAAAGAACGGCCAGACTACCGCCCAAAATGAGCGCAGCTGGCAATACGGTTCGGTGATTGGGTGTGGAAAAGAGTATCCGCGCCAAATGAGGAGCCGCAAGCCCGATAAAGGCAATGGGGCCACAAAAAGCGGTGATCACACCCACCATTATTCCCGTGGCGACGACCAGAATAAGCTGGACTTGCTTGACGTTCACTCCCATGGTTTTGGCGTGAAGCTCTCCGGGCAGCAAATGATTTAAAGGTTTGATGAAAAAGGGAGAGACTCCAAAAATCAGAATAAGAGGTATCAAAAAAATCGGAAGTTGAGTGAAAGCGATATTGGAGAAACTCCCGAATCCCCAGAAGACGAAAGCTTTCAGAGAACTCTCATCGGCAGAAGCCTGAAGCAGACTGACCATGGCTGAGGTAAAGAAACCAAGCATCAGCCCGACGATGAGGACTGAAGCGATGTTGGCAAATCGATGTGCCACGGAAAGGATGACCAAGAGCACGGCTATGGATCCAATCGCAGCCGCAGCGACCACGGCAAATTGGGAAGTCACCAATACTCCGCCCCCGAGAGTGAGAACCCCAACGGCAAGGGAGGATCCACTGGTAAGCCCCAAAACGGAAGGCCCGGCCAAGGGATTTCGAAAAACCGTCTGCATAAAAAGTCCGCCAAGCGCCAGACCGGCTCCACCTCCGAGAGCCGCAAGGGTGCGCGGAATACGCGACTCGCGAATGATAATGTTCTGAAGCTCGTCTCCCCCTCCGAAAAATGCCGAAAAAGGAATGTCAACCGATCCCAATAACAGGGATGCGGGCACCAGCACAATGAGAATCAGAAAGCAGATAATCCACTTGACCGCTTTGGACATGAGCCAAAGATAAGCGTAGTGTAAAGATTAGGGAATCGGTTTAAAATAATGAAAGGTCGAATCGGATTCTGAGTTTGGATGGAAGATCCTATGGAGATCAGCCAGAATAAGGTGAGGCTCCATCACGGCATCACCGAAGTAGTCTTTTTCAGCCGTGTTACAGATAAAAATTTGGTTCTCTTTAAACGCCTTCAGATTCTCGTAGAGCGGACTCATTTCCAAGATATCTTCAGAGATGAAAGGTTCTTCGGAAGAAATGACCAAGCCCCAATAATCTGCTTCGGAAATGGTGATGAGTGCTTTCTCAAAGTCGAGCTCGGCACTCTCCTGCCCTTCGATGTGATCAAAAGTGTATTGCGCTCCGGCATCTCGGATGAATTTGGCTATGTAACTATCCCGTCCGGGGGCGTACCAAAAGTCACCGTAGCGGCTGCCCGTAAATGCCGAGGGCAAGGTGGAATGATACATTGCTTGGTTTTTTACTTCCAGGTACTCCTTTTCTACCTCATCAAAAATCTCAGCTGCTTCATCATATTTTCCGAGGAGGCAGCCAACGACTTTTATCCACTCCGCTCTCCCGAGTGGATGCGATTCTTTGTAATCCATGAGGAGAACTATGGGAATCCCAAGCTCTTCGTACCGGGAAAAATCGGCTTCGCCGAAGCTATAGGCCAAAACGACATCGGGATTGAGCTCTAACATGCGCTCGAAATCAATTCCATCACCTGAGATCATTTCAGCGATCTGTTCCGTTTCGACCAAATTGAGAATCCGCTCATTCTTGACTCTGTCGGTATATGTCATCCCTTTCACGGTGCCCAAAGCATCGAGGTAATCGAAAAAAGCGCCGAAGGTGGTACTGTTCAAAACGGTCGTTTCGATGGGAGTGGAAATTCCACTCGTGTCGGATTCAGTGAGCGAGTATGTTCCCAATACCTGAGTCGTGTCTTGAGGGTTTCGAACGGTAATGGAAAATCCATCATCTCCGGCGTTAATGGTAAACCCCGTCGCATACTTAACCTTGAGTGCTTCAGCAGGTGACTCGCCCGTTACTTCATTATTCGATTTCGTGGAGCTACAGCCTGCTGCAACGAGGCAAAAAATGAGGAGAATTTTGTTCATATCAAGATTGGTTTTCCTATGATTGATGCACAAATCTAAAGTTTCACGGCTAAGGAGTTTTGTCCTCAACAAAATGATAGGCCTGACGCAACGAAATAAAAAACGCCCGACTCTTTTAAAGTCGGGCGTCTAATTCGTTTTATTAAAGCAGCTTTAGTCAGAACAACCCGGGAATAGTGAAATCGCACTACTAAAGGGAGCTGCAGTGAGCGGTGGCTTTGTGAAAGAAACTCTCAACTCATCGAGAATATCATTTTCGCCTAAGCCAAAAAACTCTTCGGGAATCATGGTCAGCGAGAATACACCGTCGCCTTCGGGTACCATTTCCACTAACGACTCGTCGGTAATTACTAAGATCTGATAAGGTCCTCCGTTTATTTTATACTGAAACCTTGCGAAATATGCATCACCACCCTGCAATCCCGGATTCGCTTCTTTGTTGGTATCGTAGGTTATGGCAAAAAAGTCATCCTGAAAGAAAGTAGTTGGAAACGGGCAAACCTTGTCAAAACACCCGATAGGCTCGGGGATCACATTTATGTCAGGCGATTTTTGTTCGGGAAGGTCAGCGGGAGCGCCATTCTTCTCTTTCACCAGAAAGTCTATACCACTTTCATAAAATTGGGCTGCAGGAACGCCATAAAACTGAACCAAAGACACACCGAAAAAGTCAAAATACCAAAGGTTGCCGTTTAATGAGTCCTGCGTCAGTTTAAGATTATCATTTGACTCACCCCACATTCCATTCTGTACGTTAACCATTTCGCCATTCACATCGAGAGCCTCACGATCTTCATTCGGGTTCCACGCCCAAAGGTAAAGCGGGTTTGTTAGGGAATCTCCATCCTGTAGCTCCGGACAACTACACTCTGGTGAAGTAATGTCAATGTATAGCCTCGCAGGTGAAGTGACATCCGTAGGTGCAGGGTCAAAATATACACCTTGTGATTGAACTGCGAAAGCAATGCTCACCGACAATAGAGTAGTTAAAAATATCTTAAGTTTCATTTCTTCTCATTTATGATTTTCGTAAGAACACAAGTCTGTAGCCAAGGACAGGCTGATCTTCGCCATCGATGCTACAAAACCGTTGAACATTCATCTTAAGCTCGTTATCGCTGATACGAGTCGGACCGCCCAAAGGTGAATTGATGGTTTGGCCTTCTGAAACAAGTGTTATGCTCGAGGGGGCAAAATCATCGTTAAATGACCAAGTTCCTGATTGCGGAAAAAAGTTGACACCGTCACCATCTACGGTAGAAAATGACCCATCAGCATCAAAATTTATTTCCAACAGATTTGTCCCTGAAGTATAAAATTGGGAAATATCGCGCTCGGGTTTTGATGGATTTCCTTCATCCACAAGGAAAACCTGACTCACAACCCAAGACGTGGCAACGAGGCCTTCAGCTTTGCCAAAAGGCTCGCCTATTTCGGGTTCATCTTCTTTACAGCCTTGAAAAACAAGGGCGATGAGCAAAAGGCTCCAAATTATATTTCTATTCCTATTCATAATCTTAGATTTTGTTAGCATCCTCCGCCTGGATTTAGTGGAAATAAATTCGTTTGTTCAGTAGCGGGAAACTGTAGAATCATACCGTTGCAATCGTAAGGAACTCCTCTTACAATGACCTCTTCACCTTGTGAACCGATTCTTTTAAGATCGTGATAACGCTGACCATTAGCCGGGAATTCCAATTGACGTTCAAGACGAGCTGCTTCAATAATATCATCAGCAGAGGCGGAAAGGATTAAATTGAAAAACTCATTTCCGTAAGCTCTTTCACGAATGTCGTTTATATCATCTCGTGCTTGTGTAAGGTTCAATCCTATTTCCGCCGCAGACTCCGCCCTAATCAGCTTCATCTGCGTAATGGTAAGAATGGGGATATGAAAAAACTCAGCTTCGAATAAATTCGTCACATAAAATTCACTCTCCTCCAGTGAAACAGATTGGTAGAGCAAAGGTCGAGGACCAAGATCACCATTCACTTTCTGCTTGTTGTAATACTCTTCAGTGAAATTTAAGGTTGTAACCTGATCGGGGCCTGAAAAATAATTACCTCTAAATCCTCCGTTTCTAGAATCAATTGTTTGATCGCTTCTTGTAGCAGAGAATATGTAAAAGATCGCTTCAGGAGAAACCTGTGGATACTGATAGCGATTTACCGTGCTATCCATATTGAAAGGTGACTCGTTAATTACTTGGTCGGCCAGAGCATAAGCGAGATCGTACTCATGCATTTGAAATCTGACCTCCGCCTCTAAGGCGATGGCTGCCCATTCAGTTGCATAAACCGCCTGAGGGGTAGTTAAATTCTCTTTTGCAAAGGCTATATCCGACAAGATCTGATCATAAACATCTCCTACGGTAGCTCTGGCCTGATTTTCAATTGCGGAACTCGTTCTGATGGCCACTCCGGGATGATCATTGTTGGGGGTCCAGCCATAAGGTTGTGCCCAGCCCCTTACGATGTCAAAGTGACAGAGAGCGCGAATGAAACGTGCCTCGGCTTCCATCTGAGTTGGATTTATATCAGAGCCTGCATAATCTACTCGATCTAAGTTTTCAATGACCGTATTCGCTCTTAATGGACCTCTATAAAGGTCAGCGAATACACTTCCAACGTTGCCGTTGAAAATACTTGTGTTCCGAAGCCACACAGATGTGTAATCATCCTGCTGAAAAGGACGGTTAATGTTATCGCTTAATAGATTGACTAGATTCTGCGCATTGCCGTTGTAGGTATTTCCTAAAACATCGTAAGCCGAGACCAATATTTGCTGGACATCTTCAGGAGTCTCAATGGCATTTTCAGGAAGTACATTATTTCCATCTTCAGGTGGCTTCTGCTCTAACAAATCCTTGCATGAAGAAAGAAGTAACAGTAGCGAAACGGCACCTAAGTAAGTGAGGTTTGTTATTGATTTTTGGAAAGTCATTTCTCTTAGAATCTAAGGTTAAACGCAAGGTTAAAACTCATTTCCTGAGGAGGAGTCAGGTAAGTAATGTTCGGGCTCATGTTCATGTCCGTCGCATTTTCAAAGTCACGTGCAATTTCAGGATCAAGACCATCAAAGTTTGTGAATGTCAAGAAGTTTGACGCACTGGCGGTGATTGATGCTCCTCCAAAGTCGGCTGTTCCAACATTGAAAGCAGGTATATTATACGTCACGCTTAATCTTCTCACACGCAGGTAGTCTCCATCATCGAGCCACTGAGTCGTATTGTTGTTGAATGGATTGTCGAGACCATAGTTTTCCGTTCGTTGAGAAAGGCGAGCGTACTCAGCTTCATCCCCTTCTTGTCTCCATCTGTCAAATACTTCGGTGCGCATATTCCAGTTGGTAACAACTCCATTTTGTCTCTTGCTGGAAGAGTCGTAGATATCGCTTCCTAAGCTGAACACCATTACCACTCCAACGCTCCATCTTCCTATATCGAAAGTGTTGGTCATACCACCCACTGCGAGTGGCAAAACCCTTCCTACGGCGCGTCTGTCAGCAGGATCCCAAACATTCGTTTGATTTCCATTGATATCTTGGTAGATGTTTCGCCCTGTTACCGGATCAACGCCCAAGAATGGCACGAGGAAGTTGGTACCAACCGGCTTTCCTACCACAACTCTGGTATCGTTGGTTCCTCCGCTAATGGCATCTTCACTGTAGTTTCCAATGCTTACTATTTCATTGTAGTTGTAGGCAATATTGAAATCAGTTCTCCAAGTGAAGTTCTCGCGGTCCATGTTTACCGAGCTCACTTCAAACTCAATACCTCTATTGACAATCTCTCCTACGTTGTCCCAAAAGCCTGTAAAACCTGTACTGGGCTGAGGAGTTAGATTTAATAACACGTCGGTAGTTGTCTTGTTATAGAAGGATAATGTGGTGGTAATTCGATCATCAAAAAATCCTGTCTCTAAGGCAATGTCAATCACTTGAGCTGTTTCCCATTGCATGTCGGGATTGGGTGGAACGGCTAAAAATAGAATATCGTCGCCATTATACACTTCATTGAGACGGGTGTAGAATCCGTACTGCTGGTAGTTTGGGATATTGGCATTACCGGTTATTCCCCATCCTGCGCGCAATTTCATAAATGATATTGACTCATTTCCTTTAAGAAAGTTCTCTTCAGACATTACCCAGCCTGCAGAGGCACTTGGGAAAAATCCAAATCTATTGTTCTCCCCAAATCTGGAAGAACCATCCGCTCTGAAACTTGCCTGAGCGAAATACTTATTATCACGAGCATAGTTGATACGTCCAAATCCAGAGATAAAATTGTAGATCTGCCTGTCGTCGTTCTCGGCATCTCTTCTGAGACCGGCTTCTCCTTCTTCATCAACGAATCCACCATCCAATAAGTCGCTATTCTCGTAGAAAGGACCCTCTACCTCCTCACCTTCGCGTGAAATTCTTGGCTTGAATATCGTTCGTGACTCTTGGTATTCAAAACCAGCCATGTAAGTAAATGAGTTTCGGTCGTCAAGATCGTGGATATAAGAAACCGTACCGTTCGTATTCCAGTTGTTCGTGGTGTTTTCCCAGCGCTCTGCCAGGTTTTGTCGAAACAAATTTCGTTGACCATTTTGATTGAGAAGTAGTCTATCCGAAAACTTATCATCGTCTACATTCATGAAATCATACCCGACATAAGCCTTCACGAAAAGATTCTTGATCGGTCTGTATTGGATTGAGACATTATTGATAGATCTGAATTCTCGTGTTCTCCAATCTTGTAACTCCCGCTGCGCTGTTGGGTTTGAACCGTACCGCCAGTAATCTCCGGGCAGGTGTAATATTTCGGATCCATTCCGCACCGTATCTGTATGAAAAATAGGGAATATGGGCAATGCTTCAGACATGGCTGCTCCAAGTCCTCCACTCCATGCTGCATCCACTCTATTGTTGATCCCTTGACTTAAACTGATGTTTGCCGATACCTCCAGTTTATCCGATATCTTATAGGTTCCGTTGGTTCTAAAAGAAGACCGCTCGTAGGAGTTTCCAATCAAATAAGAACCATTGTCGTCATAACCCAAAGAAGAAAAGAGCTTTAGCTTTTTAGTTCCGTAATTGGCCGAGAAATTATACGACTGTTTGAAACCAACTCCGATGGTTTCGTCTACCCAATCCGTATCTGTTTGGCGCGCTTGCTCCCAAGTAACGTTAGCGGGCAGAGGAGCTGCCAAACCGACATTTCCATCGTTCTCCCAAGCCTCTTGGTTCAATTGCAACCATTGTGCTGAATTCAGCATATTTGGTCTTGCCGTTGGCAATGAAAATCCATGACGGGTATTCAAGCTAAAGTCCCATCCGGTGCCTGAACCGGATTTAGTCGTAATTAAAATAACTCCATTTGCACCTCTGGAACCGTAAATACCCGTAGCGGCAGCATCCTTAAGGATTTCTACACTTTCGATATCATTCGGGTTGATGGTGGCCAAAGGGTTATTATTCATCCCCCCACGGTTACCGTTCAAGAAATAATCTTGGGTAATGGGTATACCATCTACCACGTAGAGCGGATCTCCAGCCGCAGAAATGGAAGCTACACCACGCACTCTGATAACGGATGCAGAACCTGCTAATCCGCTCCCTTGAGTCACTTGTACACCGGCAGCTTTTCCCTGAAGTCCTGCCTCAAAACTTGGTGTAGGTATGTCCGTCAGTTCTTTCGAGCCTACTTTTTCGATAGATCCCGTTACTTCTCGTTTTCGCTGCACACCGTATCCGACTACAACAAATTCTTCCAGTGATTTGGAATCAACTGTCATATCCCGATTCACGGATATACTGCCGGTTGGCGGTACATTAATCGTCTCTTTTGCTTCGGTATATCCGATAAAAGAAAAGATCAATACTTGCTCTCCTACGGGAGCGTTCTTGATTTCGTATTTCCCGTCCAGGTCGGTGGCATCTCCTTGAGTGGTTCCATCGATTCGAACGGTAACACCGGGCATCGGAATTCCGTTTTCATCATTGACTACCCCTGTAATGTTTTGGGCCTGAAGCGCTACACTGGTGATAAGAAAAAAGGTAAGCGACCACAACAGACGGGTCATTTGCATCTTCATAATCGAGCGGTTAAAATGAATGGTTAAATCTATAAAAATTTCTATGTGTCATGACTACACAATTGGACAACATGACAAAAGTCATTATTTCGTATCTACCATGACCTTGGTCGTGGCTACTCCTGTTTCCGTGCGAAGTTGAATGAGATAGAGTCCACTCGCTACTTTAGCTCCTGCATTGTCTCTTCCATTCCATCGCTGCATGTGATTTCCCTGAGCAAATTTTCCTGAAGCCAAGTTTCTCACCACACGTCCTTGCAGATCAACTACCACCATATCTATTTGCGCGGATTGGTCAAGCGTAAACGATAACTGCGTGAAATCTTTAAATGGGTTTGGATAAGGCACATCCAAAGATCCTCCTACAAAGTCGGCTTCTTCAACACCCAATGAAATATCCGGAGTTTCCAGTTCTACCGTGGTGTATACGCGGTACTCACCAGGCTCCAATAAAAAGGCATTGTTAAGGTTATTCTCAACGATTGACTCTCCGGTGAAGTAATCGTACCACGTTCCCGTTTGCGTAAAGCCCGGAACAATTTCTATTGGCTCAACTTCAAAATTCGCGATGATGACAACATCCATTTGAGGGTGCTGGATGATCAGTCTTTTGCCTAGGCCGCCCACATCCCACGTGTAATTGTCACTTCTGAAAGCTTCATTTTCAGTTTTCAACTTAATGAGAGCGGCCGTCACTCTAAACAGTCTTTCGCGAGCAGGCACATCTTGATAATCCCAACGTATTGGCTTAGGCGCAGTCCGACAGTCCTCTTGGATGGTCACTTCATCTTCGCACAAATTGATACTGAACTCATAACCCAGTTCACCGAATTGCCATAGCATTTTAGGACCTCGATGAGGATACAAGAATGCTGCAACTGCTTCTTGACGCGCAAGAGCTGTATTCAAATCCGTAACATCGTAGCTACCGCTGCTGTTTCCAAATGCCAAATTCTTGAACATCAATCGCTCTTCATCGTGGCTCTCTGCGTAGCTCACCAAGTTCGGATTGTTCCAACCTCTCACCTGATAGTCAGCCTGAGCTAAACCGGCGTTGCTGGGATATCCCATAGAGCTCTGATTGTACTGATCGGTCATCTTACCCCACAGCATAAAACCTAAATTGGCCAAAGCTGTTTCTTCAGGATTATCACCCAAGTGCTCGAGAATTAAGTACACATCATCGTCATAAGAGTAGATTTCATCTCGGATTCGAATCCAGTGATCCACTCGATCTTGATCGTATTGATTCCACTGACCAACATTGCTGCTAAAGTTTTGGGTAAACCCTTTACTCAAGTCAAAGCGGAATCCGTCAAACTTGTACTCTTCAATCCAAAAGCGAAGGTTTCGATTAACAAATTCCTGTGTGTGAGGTGAATCGTGATTGTAATCATACCCTACATTAAAAGGGTGCTGAGCTTGGACATTGAACCAAGGATTCTCAGCAGTAGGAGGTCCTGCAGCGCCATTCTCCGAATACATTCTCACTTGAGGGTTTTGACCAAATGAGTGATTGAATACTTGATCAAGAATTACTGCAATGCCCCGTGCATGGCACTCATCGATAAACTCCTTGAGCTTCTCTCCGGGGCCATAGTACTTATCGGGGGCGAAGTAGAACATCGGGTTGTATCCCCAAGAAATATTCCCTTCAAACTCCATTATAGGCATAAGTTGAATGGCATTTACTTCCAATCTTTCGAAGTAGGACAGCGTATCAATCAATGACTGATAGGAATGGTCTTCCAAAAAGTCTCTGACTAAAAGTTCATAAATCACCAATTGATCTGATGGAGGTCTTTCGAAATTCTCTACTTGCCAATCGTAAGGTTCTTGAGCGGTTTGAAGTACACCAACTACTTCAGTTGTCAGTCCTTCCGGGTAGTCAATTAATCCCGGATAGGTAGATTCGGGTATAAACGGATCGTTCCATGGATCGAGAACTTTTTCGCAATAAACATCGGCTACTCGAAGATCCTCTTGGTCGATGCTGTATTGGAAGCGGTATTCCTGACCGACTTCCAAATTAGGTATTTCCAACCAGTACCGATCTCCTTCAGGGGTTATGTTCATGAAATAATCAGGATTGAATTCCCAATTATTAAAGTCTCCAAGCACGTAAACGAAATCTTTGTTAGGAGCAAAAAGTTGAAGAACCACGGTATTGTCATCGATGTAGTTGATTCCGTCGATGATCCCAGCAGGTGAAGCAGCAACTACAGGGTCGTCTTGAATAATGACATACACTGAATCCGTTACGGTTTCGGAACCACTGGTGGCTTCCATCCATAGCCATTGCTGCCCGGTAGACAGAACGGTCAAATCAACCGAAGCCTCCAGGGAGGTAACGCCGGACTCCGAAGCCACTACATCATCATTGAGGTAGAGCGTGAGGTCAGCATTGACATTCGACTGCCCCGTGAAGGAATAATCAGAAACGGGGTCTAAAATAATTTCAGGTGTCGAAGGAGTGGTGATGGCTGCAGAAAATTCTCCTTCCGGAAAAACATTGATAAAGATATCAGAACCATCGGCCTCTCTTCCAACCAGAGTTCCAGATCCATTTCTAAAAACAAAAGATAATTGCACGACATCCTCATCGCCCGATAAGCCATAAAAGTCGATAATATTATAGGTGATTTGATGCGTATTTGGACCTGCGAAGGTCATCACCACATTGGGATCGGGAGTTCCCCACTCACCCTGTACGTTTTGCCAATCGGGTTGGCCTTCAAGGATCACTCCTGTATGCGCATAAACCGGAACTACGCCCGTGAGCTCACCGTTTCCTTCGGACGCATTAAATGTAATGGTCACCTCGTCATTTATTGTGGGAAAAGGAGGGTCTATCGTTACGACTTGTGCTGTTGAGCTCACGCCGAAAACAGCTAGGCAAAACATGAACATCCACTTCTTCATATCCTAATCGATTAAATTGGTTTTTATAAGTGTCAAAAATACACTTTAAGATAATACGACAGTAAATGCTATCATATTTTTTTTCGTAAAATGAGAATCCTATGATGTAGTGTGGTTTCCATCTATTGTTTGACAAATCGCTGAACGCTTCCATTAAAGCGGACAACATAGACACCTTGAGGTAGTCCAGATGCGTCAAAGTAGTCGCCCGTTCCGCGGGCAATATTTCTGCCATCAATGGAATGAATCTGATAACTCTCACTGGCCCCAAAGAAGAGAAGAGTAGATACAGGATTCGGATACACCATAGCTGAACCTTGCTCTAAACCTGCGGTCCCGAGGCTAGAGGAGTTTGACAAACCAGGTGTAGACTCTGAAAACAAGACCCAAGGAACTTGGGCATCTGTCTGACGACCAAAGCTAAAATCGCTTGGTAAGGCGGGCACGGCAATGCCATCGGCAACTCGTATTCCGTCGTCTTCGGATTTGAAAAGGAATACCTGTTCACCCCCCGCATTCAAACGGAAGTTGCTATGAAATAAGCCGTCATTGAGATCTCTATCTGCCCAGACTAAGAGAAATTCTCCTGCCTGCATTGGGTAGTCGGGAAAATGCCATTTGGTCGTTGACGTAGAGTTATCGCTCAAAAAGAATTCACCTAAATCAATTGGACTGCCGGTTGGATTATAGATTTCAATCCAATCGTCAAAATCTCCCGACTCATCTGAGATAGTCAAGTCATTTGAGGTCATCACCTCATTGATAACAAGGCCTGCCGGCGCTGAATTGTAGATGTGTCTGGACGCGCAATAGCACGTTCTGCTTTCGCCGGATGCGGCCGTCAGACTGACATTGTATGAAAGCTCTTCGAAATTATCGGGTAGGCCTATGTCGAATACAACGGTACCTGTGGGATTGGAAATTAACTGGCTTTCCTGCGCTACTCCATTGATAGAAAAGGCTAACTCAGCAGCGGTGCACGTCGGACCTTCCAGCCATATTTCCACCTTGAACGATGAAGGAAAGTCTTCAAATTCTTCTTTAACCAATTGCGGAATGGGCGCAATGTCGACAGATTCGACTTGACTAGGGGCAGAGTTCTTTCTGATTTCGGCAAACTCCAATATGCCATAATCGACGTGGCCACCTGCACCCTCCGTCAAGGCGCTCAAGAAGTCTTCCTCGTCAAAATCAAAATCCAGTGGGCGATACGGATCCGCCAAAGACGAACTTTGGATGAAGGCTTGAAGGCTTTCGATGTAATTTTGATGTAGTAATGTGAAGTAGTGATTCTCCAATAAATCAGTGATATGGTAGGAGAAAATATCTCGGTATTCATCGATATCCATCAGTCGATTAAACAGTGGACGATCCTGCCCCGTTTGGCTCCAATTATAAATATTCCGATCAGACCAGTTCCGATCCAGCCAATCTATTCCCCACGTATTGTCGGTGTCGTATGGAATGTATTCGAATTGATCGGTGATCGGATTGTGATACAAATAGAAATTGTTCTGATTGTAAATGTATCCGTCCCAATTTCCTGTCAGAACATCAATTGCGGCAACTTTTAAATAGCTGTAGACATTAAAGTACCGATTGAGCTCACAGCCCAGGTCCTCGTCAGAAGCCAGATTCAAAAAGCCAATAAATTCTGCTAAATCAGAATAATCATCCAACTCCGTGTTGGTCTTCAACTCATAGGTTCTTGTTCCCCAAGGAGCCTCTTTGTAGTTATCGGGATCGCTGCCCAAATAATCGAGATTGGCCGGGTAGCTGCATTTATAAAGATTCCCTCCTTGGCTGCCGAATCGCAATTCAGCAAACTCTTCGTCAATATGCTCGGTATTGAGGTAAAGTCCGTAGTACTCGTCGTTGATATAGACCTCAACATGGTTTGATCGGGGTGCGGGCACTCCTAGGTCATTGTACAATTCCCAGCACAATCGGGAGCGCATCATTGAGGGATCATTGACCTCGGCATTGAGGTTGAGCTTTTCCAAGCCAAAATATTTTTGCCCTTGAACGAAGGTGTTAAAGGATACTTTAAAGGATTTCTTGATTTTGTCGCGGGATGTATTTCCGCGAAAGCGAAACCCGACCATGGAAATAACGTCAGTTTGACCACCTGACTCGAAAGCAAAGGAAACGGGATACTCGTGATCGGAGTACCAATTCTCTTCGAGGTAGAGATCCTCCAAGCTGTCGGCA
>JGI12210J13797_10817075_pt1 | contig 16749 bp, 17 predicted proteins | sample ElkSlonscriptome_3_FD_13797 | JGI IMG/M metagenome (IMG submission 13797)
GGCAAGGCGATCGCACCCGCCCGATCGCGACGGCGGTCATGAACATCCTGATGGCCTGAGATCGCTCGGCTCTGCTTGCGGCGCGGGCTTGTTCCGCCGCGTTCGCGTCAGGGTTGCTCTTGTTCGATTCGCTCCCGCGCTCGTTCCAGTTCGCGTTCGATCCGTTCGATTTCGCGCTCCATGATCCGGCTATTGCCTTCACCCGGATCGAAACGGATGCCGTTTTCGTCGAGCCTGAGTTCCATCGGCACGCCGTCCTGAGACAGGATGATCGCATCGTCCTCGATCCTGAGCGCCGTGCCGTCCTGGCCCAGCGGGATCGTCTGACCCTCCTCGATATCGAGCGGCTGCACCGGCCCTTCGGGATCGGGTGCCGGGCTTTGCGTCGGCGCGGGCAGCGACAGGGCGCCGGTCATGAAATCCTTCCAGATCCGGGCCGGCAACGCCCCGCCCGTCACCCCGTCGAGCGGTGAGTTGTCGTCGTTCCCGACCCACACGCCCACCACCAGATCGCCGGCATAGCCGACGAACAACGCATCGCGATAATCCTGCGTCGTGCCCGTCTTTCCGTGATTGGCGATCGGCAATTCGGCCGCTTCCCCCGTTCCGCGATTGATCGCTGCGCGCAACAGCGTCTCCATGTCGCGGTGAACCCGGTCGGATGCGCTATCGGCCGGATCGGTCAGGCGCTGCCACCACCTTTCCGGCTCCTTTGCAAAAGCATGGGGACGGACCGGAAACCGGTTCGCCGCAACACCGGCATAGGCCGATGTCAGTTCCAGCAGCGTCATGCTCGATGTGCCGAGCGCAAGGCTGGGATCACCCGCGGCCATGTCCGATCTCACGCCGAGCGAGCGGGCGGTTTCGATCACGTCCTCGCTTCCCACCTCGCGAAGCAGACGGACGGCCGCGACGTTGCTCGACCTCGCAAAGGCATCCTCCAGCGTGATCGTTTCGGAATAGCGGCCACCCGAGTTTTTCGGCTGGTAGCTGCCCTCGGTAATCTCGGTGTTGTCGATCGCGTCGCCCGGCTTCCACCCCTCCTGCAAGGCGGTGAGATAGACGAACAGCTTGAACGTCGAACCCGGTTGACGCCGCGCTTGCGTCGCGCGGTTGAAGGGCGAGGCGGCGTAATCCTTGCCCCCCACCATCGCGACCACTTCGCCGCTCGGCCGCATGGCGACCAGCGCGACCTGGGCGTCTCCGAGTGCGGCCCGGCTCGTCACCCGCCCCGCAAGCGATTGCAACCGCGCGTCGAGTGTCGTGGTGCGGGTCTGGCGCGAATAGGTCGGTTCTGCACCCTCTCGGGCAATCGGCAGCGCCCAGTCGGCAAAATAGGTTCCGGTCGGCAAGTCGTCCCTGGTCCGCACGTCCAGAGCCGGGTCGGGCATCGCATCGGCCTCGGCCTGCGTCAGATAGCCCTCTTCGACCATCGCCGCGACGACGAGATCCATGCGCGCGCGTGCCCGGTCGTAATGCCGTGTCGGCGCATAGCGCGAAGGGGCCTGCAACAGCCCCGCCAGCATCGCCGCCTGCCGGGGGAGAAGGTTTTCCGGCTTACGATAGAAATAGTGTAGCGATGCGGCGCGAAGGCCATATTGATTATCGCCGAAATAGGCGTTCGACAGATAGCGTTCGAGAATCTCGTCCTTGGTCAGCCACCCCTCCAGCCAGAAGGCGATCAATGCCTCCTGCGCCTTGCGCGACAGGCTTCGCTCCGGAGTCAGGAAGGTGAATTTCGCCAGTTGCTGCGTGATCGTGCTGCCCCCGCCGCGCCCCGTCCATGCGGCGCGGGCGATACCGCGCGGATCGATTCCCCAGTGGGAATAAAAGCGCCGGTCCTCGATCGCGAGGAACGCGCCCGTCACGTGTTCGGGCAGGGCCTCGACCTCGACCGGATCGGCCACTACCGCCCCGCTGCGGGCGATCGGCGTGCCGTCGCTGGCGAGCAGCGTGATCTGCGGCGAAGCGATGGGTTCCAGGCTTTTCGAAAGCGGGGCGGTGACCGCGAGCCACGCGAAAAGCAGAATGAACACGAACAGGATCGCGGCAAAGGCGCGGACCGCCCACCAGGCTTTTCCGCGTTCGCGATAATGACCGGGACGCCACCATGGCGTCCGCCGTTTTTCCTCGCGCGCGACCGAGGGGTCGAGGCTCGCCAGCCGCTCGTCCCAATCGTCGTAATCGGGCGCGCCGGGGGTGTCATAGGTCGCGTAATAACCGCGATGCCCATCCGGCTCGTCAGGCGAGCGCCCGGGGCGCAGAAAATCCATTATCGGCATCGCGCCACTGTATTAGCATAACAGGACAGACCTAGACGAGTGTATTTTGTGCGCCGGTCGAAGCCAGTCATACTGCTATCGGAAATGCGCGGCCCCTGCGGCTCTGCCTGCCTGTACATCGCCGCAAACAGGCCAGACGAAGCGACCAGCCCTGCACGGTCGTCGTCACCGTCAGTTCTGGCTTGCCACGCTTTCGGGCAGCTCCTCGTCGAACACGCGCTGGTAATATTCGCTCACCAGCGTTCGCTCGGCCTCGTCGCACTTGTTCAGGAACGACAGGCGGAACGCAAAGCCGGTCGAATTGAAAATCGCCGCGTTCTGCGCCCAGGTGATCACCGTACGAGGGCTCATCACTGTCGAAATGTCGCCGTTCATGAATCCCTGGCGTGTCAGTTCGGCGACCTTGACCATGTCGGCGATCAGCGCGTCGTCGGTATCGGGCGTCTTCGACTTGACGATGTCCTGCTCTGTCTCGGCAGAGAGGTAATTTAGTGCGACAACGATGTTCCAGCGGTCCATCTGCGCCTGATTGATCGCCTGCGTCCCGTGGTAAAGGCCGCTCGTATCGCCCAGCCCGACCGTGTTGGTCGTCGCGAACAGGCGGAAATACGGATTGGGCGTGATCACCCGGTTCTGGTCCAGCAGTGTCAGCCGACCGTCGAATTCGAGAATGCGCTGGATCACGAACATGACGTCGGGACGCCCCGCATCGTATTCGTCGAAAGTGAGCGCGACCGGATGCTGCAACGCCCAGGGAAGGATGCCTTCCTTGAATTCGGTAACCTGCAACCCGTCCTTCAGAACGATCGCGTCGCGCCCGACAAGGTCGATTCGACTGATATGCGCGTCGAGGTTGACCCGGATGCTCGGCCAGTTCAGCCGCGCCGCGACCTGTTCGATATGGGTCGATTTCCCGGTGCCGTGATAACCCTGGATCATCACCCTGCGATTGTGAGCGAAGCCGGCCAGGATCGCTAGCGTCGTGTCCGGATCGAACACGTAACTGTCGTCGCGTTCGGGCACGTGCTCGTCATTGGAGGAAAAGGCGGGCACCTGCCAGTCGACATCGATCCCGAACGTGTCTCGCACGTCCAGCGTCGTATCGGGCTTTGAGGGAATGGCGTTGTCGCCGTCGAATTCTTGGGAGGAATGTGAGTTCATTGCGCGTCCGGCGTTAATGGCCTTGCGCGCCGCCTGCAAGCGCCGCGTTGCGGGTTTTTATCTGCCACGGGCCGCATCTTTCCAAGGCCAGTGCGCGTAACCATATTCGCTTCCATGGCAGACCCGATAGAAACATTGCGGCTCAAGCTCGTCGACCAGGTCCGCGGGGTTTTCAACGATTCGAGCCAGAACGAAAAGCCGGTTCCGCCTTCGCAGGACGCCCTGTTCGAACGCGATTCCCCGATCCGGATGGTACATGCCGATCTCGTCGGGATGATGACCGGCGGCATCAGGGGCCTGCTGCTGCAGATGCTTCACCCGCACGCGCTGCAGGGCGTGCTCGACCATTCCAACTTTCGCACCGACATGCACGGCCGATTGCGGCGCACGGCGCGTTTCATCGCCGTGACCACGTTCGGAGAGCGCGAAGCGGCGATGGAGGCGATCGAGCGCGTCAACCGCATCCATCGACACGTAGGCGGCGAATTGCCGGACGGTTCGCGCTACGAAGCGACAAACCCGCGCACTCTCGCCTGGGTCCACGTGGTCGAGGCGCAAAGCTTCCTCGCCGGTTACCTGCGCCATGTGCGGCCCGACATGCCGCTAGCGGAGCAGGACGAGTATTACCGCCAGTTTGCCTTCGTCGCGCGCGCACTGGGTGCCGATCCCGTGCCCGAAAACCGGCTCGAAGCGGAGGCGATCTTTCGCGAATTGCGCACCGATCTGCGGTCTTCACCCGCCGCGCGCGAAGTGGCGCAACTCGTCCTTAGCCAGAAACCCGAAGGTACGCCGCCCGCGCTGCAATCGGTCATCGCGGCGGAATCGGTTGCGATGCTGCCGGATTGGGCGCGGACGATGCTGCGTATCAGGCGCCCGGTGCTGACCGCCCTGCCCGCCAGGGCGGCGACATGGGGCGTGGGCCGCACACTGCGCTGGGCGTTTCGCCAGAATTGATCGAATTCCAGGTCGTCCCGGCGCGCCGATGCTGGCGTTCGGGCTAGCCGATCGCGCCGCTCTTGCGCAGCAATTGGTAGGCGTCGACCACCTTGTTCAGCCGCGCCTCGTGCCGCCGGTCGCCGCCATTGCGATCGGGGTGATAACGCCGCACCAATTCGGAATACCGCCGCCGCAGACGCTGCTTGTCGGTGTTGGAACCCAGCCCCATCGTCTCCAGCGCGTCGGCTTCGTCCTGCGAAAAACGCCCGCTCATCGCCATTTTCGCTCTGCGTTCGGCGCGGCTTCGAATGCCGTTTGCGCGTGCCGAAATGGCTTCGAGCGGATCGTCGAAATCGGCCCAGCGCGGCACCCCGTCCACGCCTGCGCGCGGGCTGAAGCTCACGCTTTCGGTCCGCCACCCCGCGGCGGGGGCCTGCGCGGCCAGGATCTCCTCGGCGCTCATCCCCTCGAACCAGTCATAGCCGGCATTGAATTCGCGCACGTGTTCGAGGCAGAACCAGCGCCACTGGCCCGGACCGTCGAATCCGCTGCCGCGATTGCCGGGCGCGCGGAACTCGCCCGCGTCGCAGCAGCCGGGCACTTCGCACACGCGGGTGTCGCTTTCGTGGCGTCCATGGAATCGCGAAGGTTTCATGAGGGGTTGAGAATGGCGTGCGATGCGCCAGATTCCAACCCGGTAGTCGTTGCAAAGAAGGAAACATCACGATGAACGGACCCATGGCGCAGGAAATGGAAGCCCGGCTGAAGGAGACCTTCTCGCCCACCCGGCTCGAAGTGATCAACGACAGCGCGCAGCATTCGGGTCATTCGGGCGACGACGGATCGGGCGAATCGCATTTCACCATCGTCATCGAAGCGCCCCGGTTCGGTGACATGAACCGGCTGGCGCGGCAGCGCGCGGTGATCGACGCGCTGGGCGACATCGTGGGCGAGCGGGTCCATGCCGTCGCGATCAAGGCCAGCGCGCCGACATTGTAATCATTGAGATGATGTGATCGTTGAGATGACGTGGTTGTTGAGATGACTGGGTGATGCTGACATGACAAGCCTTCGCATACGCCGCTCCTCGCGCATCATCCTGCTCGATCCCGATAGGCGCGTGCTGATGTTCCGCTTCGACGTGCCGGGGCGCCCGCCGTTCTGGGTGACGACCGGCGGCGAATGCGATCCGGACGAAAGCTTCGAGGATGCGGCCCGGCGCGAATTGTTCGAGGAAACCGGCATAATCGCGGAACCGGGGCCGCAGATCGCGCAAACGACGCCCGAATTCATCACGCCAGACGGAGAGCCGGTGCAGGCGGACGAGCGGTATTTCATCGTTCGCACGCAGTTGGCGCAGATCGACACGTCGCGCCACACCACTCTCGAACGCAAGGTGATGACCAGACATCGCTGGTTTTCCGCGGACGAACTGCAAGATTGGCCCGAAGCGGTCTATCCTGCGAACCTCGCGGCCCTGATCGAACAGTGGTAATCGAGCGGGCTGAGCGAGCAGGAGAGAGACGGCCGATGACACAGCCGATAATCCAGACCGTGACCCCCGCCACCCATGACCTGGGCGATTTCGAAGTGCGCCGGGTGATCCCGTCGAAAGCGCGGCAAATGGTCGGGCCATTCATCTTCGTCGATTCCTTTGGCCCTGCACAACTGGACATGGGTCGCGGGATGGATGTCCGCCCCCACCCGCATATCAACCTCGCAACCGTGACCTGGTTGTTCGAAGGCGCGATCGATCACCGCGACAGCCTCGGCACTTTCTCGACTATCCGGCCCGGCATCGTGAACCTGATGACGGCCGGATGCGGGATCGTCCATTCCGAACGCTCGCCGCAGGCCGAGCGCGCCAGGGGCCCGTCGCTTTACGGAATGCAGACATGGCTGGCCCTGCCCGACGGGCGCGAGGACATCGACCCGGCGTTCGAAGCAGTGGCCGACCTGCCCGTGATCGAGGACGGCCGCGCGAAAGCCACCGTGATCATGGGCGAATTGTGGGGGCAGCGTTCCGCCACGACCACCCATGCCGAAACGATCTATGCCGAGATCGTGCTACAGGCCGGTGGCTCTATCCCGATCGAGCCCCACGCCGATGAACGCGCCGTCCTGCTTGTCGGGGGCGAGGCCAGCCTTGCCGGGCACAGGCTGTCGCTGTTCGAAATGGCCGTTCTGGCACCGGGCGAGACGCTGATGCTTTCCAGCGACGAAGGCGCCCGCATCATGCTGCTTGGCGGAGAGGCATTCACTACGCAGCGTCATGTCTGGTGGAACTTCGTCAGCTCCGACCTAGACCGGATCGAGCAGGCGAAATCGGATTGGCGCGAGGGGCGCTTTGCCGCCGTGCCCGGTGACGCGGAAGAATTTATCCCCTTGCCCGACAGGCCCAAGACCGTCAGCTATCCTTGAGAGAGTTTGGGGAGTGAACAATGGAATTTTCGGGCAAGACCGCGTGGATCACCGGCGCGTCTTCGGGTATTGGCGCTGCGCTCGCCCGCGATCTGTCGCGGCGCGGCGCGCATCTGGTGCTGTCTGGCCGCGACGAGGCGCGGTTGGCCGTGGTGGCGGGCGATTGCGGCGAAACGCTGATCCTGCCCTTCGACGTGCGCGACGACGATGCTTTGGCCGATGCGACCCAGCAGGCGATTGGATGGAAGGACGGCATCGATATCGCCTTCGCCAATGCCGGGGTCTCTCAACGCAGCCGTGCGCTCAAGACCGACATGTCGGTCTATCGCGATCTCATCGCCATCGACCTCACCGCCCAGATCGCGTTTTCGCAAGGGCTGATCGGCCACATGACGCAGCGTGGCCGGAATGACCACAAACGAAGCGCGCTCGCTTTCGTGTCATCCATTGCGGGCAAGGTCGGCGTGCCGATGCGGACTGCCTATTGCGCGGTGAAATTCGGCCTGGCCGGATATGCCGATGCGTTGCGGGCGGAGCTGTCGCAGACCGGCGTCGATGTTCATGTGATCTATCCCGGATCGGTCGCGACCGACGTTGCGCGCAACGCGGTGCTGGCCGATGGCAGCAAGCGGGGACGCAGCGACAGGGCGATCGACGAAGGCATCCCGGCCCACGAAGCGGCAAGGGAGATGCTCGACGCGATGGCCAGAGGTGAGCGCGAGATCATCGTCGCGCGCGGGGCCGAAGCGCAGATGGGCGAGGTGCGCCGCACGCCCGAGGCGCTGTTCGACCAGATCGCGGGAATGGTGACCGACGGCTACATGGAACGGATGGAAGAGGGAGAATGAGCGGCATGGAACAAAAGCGCGTCGCTCTCGCCAACGGCATGCACCTCGACGTGGTGGACGAAGGGCCGGTCGATGCGCCGGTGCTGATTTTCCTTCACGGTTTTCCCGAAAGCCATCGCACTTGGCGGCATCAGATCGCGCATTTCAGCGATCGTTATCGCTGCATCGCGCCCGACCAGCGCGGCTATCGCGGATCATCCAAGCCGCAGGAGGTCGACGCCTATACGCCCGACAAGCTGATCGGCGACGTGTTCCTGCTCGCCGATGCGCTCGGCATCGGGAAATTCACTATCGTCGGCCATGACTGGGGCGGCGCGATCGCATGGGGCGTCGCCTTGAGCGGGCAGCATATGCGGGCCACGCGCGCGATCATCGCCAATGCGCCGCATCCGGCCATCTTTCAAAGGTTGCTCTACACAAATCCGCAGCAGCGCGAGGCGAGCCAGTACATTCGCGGCTTTCGCGATCCCGCCAACGACGCGCTGGTCAAGGATCAGGGGCTGACCGGCCTGCTGCTGAAAGAGGTGAAGTGGGACCGCCCCGATGCGATGGAGGCCGAGGAGCGAGACGCCCTGCTGCGCGACTGGCAGAACCGCGATGCCGCGTTCGGGATGCTCAATTACTACCGTGCAAGCCCGATCGACGTGCCGGAAATGGATGCGCCTTTCGAGGTGCCGACCGATTACACGCCGCCCGAATTGCCCAAGCTGACGATCCCCACGCTGGTGATCTGGGCGATGGACGATCTCGCCCTGCCGCCCGAGAACCTTGAAGGGCTGGACGACATGATCGATCCGCTGACCATCGAGCGCGTACCCGGTTGCGGCCATTTCGTGCCGTGGGAAGCGCCGGACAAGGTCAATGCGGCGATGGAGGAATTCCTTAAGGAATAAGCCACCGGGTGTTTGGGTCGCAGGCTCAGCCGCCGCTCCATTCGACCCATGCGCCGTGAGGGTGCGCATGCGCAAGCAGCCTTGGCTCGCCATCGCCATTGGCGCCGGACCAATATCGCACCGTCAATTCGTGGCGAAAGGTCGCCGGATCGGTTTCGAGTGCGATCCAGGCGAGCGGTCGTTCCGGTGTCGCCTGCTCCCCCGCCTGTTCGAAGAGCGACCTGATCGTGTCCTGCGTCGCGGGCGGCAGGTATTGCCACATGATCGAATGGAACATCGCGCGCGTTACACCCTCGCGCTGCGGCCGCACGAGAGCTTCGGCCACGAAATCGCCCGCATCCTGCGCCGATAGAACGGGCGGGTTGTCCTGGGCGAGCTGGATCGCGACATCGATGCGGGCCATGCGTTGCGGGGCATCGGGCCAGACATAGCTCTTTAACCGCAGCGCGCTTTCCGGATCGGTCAGGTCGACCGGATTGATGTCGCAGCCGCGAACCGACAGGATGGCAAAGGTTTCGGGGGCGGCGGGCGGCGATCCCGAACCGCGCCATTCGGGCTCGATCCGCATCGGTGACGCCTGCGGCCCGGTTTCGGTCTTGCCCAGCATGAACCGATAGCGATCGAGCATCGTGTTGACCCCGGCGCTCGCGCCCAGTTCGAACAGCTCGAAACGCGGCGTGACCCGCTGTGCGAGCCACAGCAACCCCGCCATGATGCTCGCCGACCGGCCAGCTTCGTTGGTCTGCGGCGGCCCGTCGAGCCACGGAAGCAGAAGTGTGTCGAACGTCTCGACCAGTTCACATACCAGCCGGTCGACCTGGCCCTGATCGGTGATCTGGCCGCTATAGACGCGGGCCGCCCGCGCATCCTCACCCGACAGGGCGAGATAATGCAGGCCGCCGGCAAGCCGCAGCGGCATCGCGTCCTTCAGCGTCAGTCCCTGCCAGTTCGCGATCCGCCGCCCCGTCGCGGTATCGGTTTCGCGGACCGCCTTCAGCGCGCGAACGATCCGCGCGGTGCACGGCGCACTATTGGTTTCGGCATGTTCGGCCTGCCATTCGATAGCTGCGTCGATGTCGGCGATGGCCATGACCGGGCCATCGTCATCGCCGACCTTTTCATCAGACCGTTCCATCGTGTCCGCTCCCACTTTTGCGCGCCCCATCGCGCACCTCGCCGTGCGCCATTGCCCTTTCGTCGCCCAGTGCCTAATTGCACCGCGATGACGAGCGACCCCCAACCCCTGACCTTCGCCGTGCCCAAGGGGCGCATCCTCGAAGAAGCGCTGCCGGTAATGGCAAGTGCCGGAGTGGTGCCCGAAGAGGGGTTTCACGACAAGGCCAACCGCTCGCTGTCATTCGACACGACGCGTTCGGACATGCGGCTGATCCGGGTGCGCGCATTCGATGTCGCGACCTTCGTGGCGCATGGCGCTGCGCAAGTCGGCATCGTCGGTTCCGACGTGATCGAGGAATTCGATTATGCCGACCTGTACGCACCCGTCGATCTAGATATCGGGCATTGTCGCCTGTCGGTCGCGCGGCTGGCGAACGACTCTTCCGAATCTAACAGCGCCAGCCATCTGCGTGTCGCCACCAAATATCCCAGTCTGACCGCCCGCCATTTCGAGGCTCAGGGCATCCAGGCCGAATGCGTCAAGCTGAACGGCGCGATGGAGCTTGCCCCCTCGCTCGGACTCGCGCGGCAGATCGTCGATCTCGTCTCCACCGGGCGAACGCTCGAACAGAACGGCCTTGTCGAAACCGCGCGGATCATGGACGTATCGGCCCGGCTGATCGTTAATCGCGCCGCGCTCAAGACCGATCGTCGCGTCGCCGAACTGGTCGATGCCTTTCGCGATCATGGCGAAAGCCACGGCGCTGCCGGTGCGAGGGCCGCCTGATGCTCACCCTTCGCAGCACCGATCCCGAATTCGAAAAGAACTTTGCGCGTGTCGTGGGATCGCGCCGCGAAACCGACAGCGACCTTGCGCTGACGGTCCGCGACATTCTTCGCGCCGTGCGCGGGAATGGCGACGGCGCACTGGTGAAATACACGCAGCGGTTCGACAGCTATTCGCTCGTCGAGGATGCCGACTGGAAAATAACGGCCGAACGTTGCGAACAGGCTTACGAGACGATCGAGCCCGATCTGCGCGACGCGCTCGAACTCGCGGCCAGCCGCATTCGTGCCTATCATGAAGCGCAATTGCCCGAAAACCGCGACTATACCGACGATGCCGGAGTGCGGCTGGGCGCGGTCTGGCACCCGGTCGAGGCGGCCGGCCTGTACGTTCCCGGCGGACGCGCGGCCTATCCCTCCTCGCTGCTGATGAACGCCATTCCCGCGCGCGTTGCCGGGGTGAAGCGACTGGTGGTCGTCACACCCACGCCGAAGGGACAGTCGAACGACCTGGTTCTCGCCGCGGCACACGTCGCCGGGATCGACGAGATCTGGCGCGTCGGCGGAGCGCAGGCAATCGGCGCACTTGCATACGGGACGGAGCGGATCGCTCCGGTCGATGTCGTCACCGGCCCGGGCAATGCCTATGTGGCGGAGGCCAAGCGGCAGGTTTTCGGCGTCGTCGGGATCGACATGGTCGCCGGGCCGAGCGAGATCCTCGTCGTCGCCGATGCCGACAACAATCCGGAATGGATCGCCACCGACCTGCTCAGCCAGGCGGAGCACGATCCCAGTTCGCAATCGATCCTGATCACCGATGACGAAAGCTTCGTCGCGATGGTCGACGATGCGATCGACCTGCAATTGATGAACCTTGCCACGGGCAAGGTCGCAAAGCAGAGTTGGGAGGACAACGGCGTCGTGATCCTGGTCCAGAACCTGCGCGAGGAAGCACCGGCCTTGATCAACCGGCTGGCTGCCGAACATGTCGAACTGGCGATCGATCGGCCCGAGGAGATGCTGTCGCAGATACGCCACGCGGGCAGCGTTTTTCTGGGCCGGATGACGCCCGAAGCGGTGGGCGATTATGTCGCCGGACCCAACCACGTTCTTCCCACCGGACGCCGCGCCCGGTTTTCCAGCGGGCTTTCGGTGCTCGACTTCATGAAACGCACGAGTTTCATCGGCCTGGACGAGGCCTCTTTCAGGGCCATCGGGCCGGCCGCGGCGAAGCTCGCCCGGGCCGAAGGTCTTCCCGCTCACGCCCAATCGATCGAGTTTCGCCTCAAATGAACACTTCCCCCCGCTCCAAGGCCCGCAGCGCCGCCCGCCTCGCCGCGGTTCAGGCACTGTACCAGCAGCACATGGAAAGCACCGCCGTGTCCAAGCTGCTGAATGAATTTCATCAGCACCGGCTTGGCCGCGAGGTCGATGACGAAGACAACGAGGGCGAAATCCTCGCCGATGCGGAAGTTGCGTTCTTCGACGATATCGTCAGCGGGGTCGCGGCGCGGCGCGACGAGATCGACGCGCTGGTGTCCGCGAAACTCGCCTCGGGCTGGACCACGGCCCGGCTGGACAAGACGATGCTGCAGATCCTGCACGCCGGCACTTACGAACTGATCGCCCGCGCCGACGTGCCGCGCGGCGCGGCAATCAGCGAATATGTCGATGTCGCGAAGGCGTTTTTCGACGACCGGGAAGCGAAATTCGTGAACGGCGTTCTCGATGCCGTTGCGCGCGACGTGCGGGAATAATATGCCCCGCGCGGTTGAAACCGCATTGCCGTTTGTCAGTGCCAATCGATAATATTGACTTGATGACAGAAACCGAATTTCTCGCGGCGCTTCGTACTCTTCCCCTGCATTCGGGCGCACGAAATCTGCTGGATGATTGCGCGCTGATCGAAATCGGCGGCGAAACGCTCGTCTTCAATCACGATACCATGACCGAGGACGTGCATTTCAGGCGCGAGGCCGACCTGTCGAATGTGGCCTGGAAACTGGTGGCGATCAATCTCTCCGACCTGGCAGGAAAAGGTGCCGAGCCGGTCGGAATGATCCTGGGCCATTCGCTCGGCGGAAACGATCTCGAATTCGTACAGGGCCTGCGCGAGGTTCTGGCCGTGTACGATTTCCCCCTGATGGGCGGAGACACGGTCGCCGCAACTGGCGCCACGACCTACAGCGTCACCGCGATCGGTCGGGCGACCTGTCATCCGGTGCCATCGCGAACGGGCGCGCAGGTCGGCGACGAGATTTTCGTGACCGGTACGCTGGGCCGCGCGATGCTCGGGTTCGAGGGTCATAGCGAGCATTTGCAGGCATTCGACCGGCCGGTACCACTGCTTGACGAAGGCCGCGCACTCGCCCCGCTGGTCACAGCGATGATGGACGTGTCGGACGGCCTGCTGCTCGATATTCACCGGATGGGCCGGGCCAGCCGCGTCACCATGGTGATCGACAGCGCCGCAGTTCCGGTCGCCCTTTCGTCTCGCCGGGGGGAATGCATGCGCTGGGGCGACGATTACGAATTGCTGTTCACCATGCCAAGCGGATCGGAGCCGCCGGTCCCCGCCACCCGGATCGGCACGGTGGAGCCGCGCGGCGAGGCCCCGCTCGTGCTGGACGGCAAGCAATTGGTGGCGGCGGACGGTCTGGGATATCACCACGGTTGAGTGCGTCCGCGCCTGCGCACAAGCGCTCGCTTGACCTTGCCCGGCCCCATCCGCATGAACCGCGCCATGGTGGATGACAGCGACAATCGAAAACTGGTCGACGGACTGGTGCGGCTACTCACGGTGGAAAAGCGCGCGGCCGACATATATTCGGGCTCGGCTCAGGAAAACGGGGTCGGGCGCGTATTCGGCGGGCAGGTGCTGGCGCAGGCGCTCCAGGCGGCGCAGGCCAGCATTACCGGCGACAAGACCGCGCATTCGCTGCACGCCTATTTCCTGCGCGGCGGACGCGAAGGCGCTGCAATCGAGTATCGCATCCAGCGCGATTTCGACGGACGCAGCTTTGCCAATCGGCGGGTCGTCGCAAGTCAGGAGGGCGAGGACGGGACCTCGGTGCCGATCCTCAACCTCACCGCCAGCTTCCAGGTTCCCGAGGACGGGCTCGAACACGAAGACAGCCCGATGCCCGAAGTCGAGGGGCCGGAGAATCTGCGCCCCGACATGGAGGTTCGCCGCGAAATGGCGGATCGCATGGGCGACCGGATGAACGACACGCAGCGCGCCCTGATGCTGCGTCCGCGTCCGATCGAGATGCGCACGGTCGACCGACTGCACTGGATGAACTCCGACCCAAAGCCGCCCCACGCCCATAGCTGGTTTCGTACCGCGGCGCCGCTGCCCGACGATCCCGCGCTGCACCGCGCGATCATCACCTATGCCAGCGATTACACACTGCTCGGCACGAGCGCGCTGCCGCACGGGCTTTCATGGATGCGCGGCGAGCTGGTCGGCGCGAGCCTCGATCACGCGATCTGGTTCCATTCGCCCAAGGACGAATATCCGCGCGCCGACGAGTGGCTGCTCTATGTCACCGATTCGCCATGGTCAGGCAGCGGGCGCGGTTTCAACCGGGGCCGTATCTTTACCCGCAATGGCCGATTGGTCGCCAGCGTCGCGCAGGAAGGCATGATGCGCAAACGCCGCTCGAAAAGCTGACCGGGCCAAACCATTCGACCGCCGATCAGTGAGCGAGAAAGATCGGCATTTGTGGATCGGTCAACGCCCGGCGCGTAACCCCGCCAAGCAGCATTTCAGCCAGCCGCGAATGGCCATATGCGCCCATGACCAGCATCGAGCAATTGCGCCGCTGGGCCGCTGAAAACAGCGTATCGGAAATTCTCGCATCGCCGCGCGGAATGTCGACGGTCTCGGCCTTGATACCGTGGCGATCGAGATATTTCGCCCCTTCGCTGGGGGAGAAATCGAACCGGTCGCGCTCCTTGTCCTCGGCGATGCTGGCGATCGTCACCATCCCGGCCCGCGCGAGCAGCGGGACCGACTGGCGCAGCGCGACGCAGCTTTCCGAAGAGCCGTTCCAGGCCACCAGAACCGGCGCATCCATGTCGAGCCGCTTCGTCTTTTCCGGCACGACCAGCACCGGAATCGGTGCTTTGAGGGCGAGTTGCCCCGCCATCGCCGAAGGACCGCGCGACCCCTCCTGACCGACATCGTGCGGCCCGACGATCACGATATCGTGAAGTGCCGATTGTTCCAGCAGCCGGCTTTCGGCCATGCCGTAAAGAAAACGCCATTCCCACGACACGTCCTCGTTCGCGAGATCGGTCTCGATCGTCTTGCGCAATTGCTCGGCCGCTTCCTTGATGCGCGGCATCGCGGCGGCCATCGCCGAACCGTAGAAGTCACCCGGCGCGAAAACCTCGAAACTTACCGCCTGCAGGCAGGTGATGTGTCCGTTATTGGCGCGGGCGATGTCCATCGCGACCTGCAGTCGCGCCTCCATGCCGCTGTCGCCGTCTATGTGAAGCAGAATCGATTTCATGGCGTCTCTCCCAAGCGTTGAGCATCACGATAGCTCAGATCCTCGCCCGATTCCTTGATCGAGGTCAATTTGCGCTTCGCAAGGCATGAGCTATCATGCCGGTCCAGGGAGAGAACGATGCAGCTTACACGCCAGCCGCCGATCCGGACAAGCCTCGGGCCGTCCAACCATCCCTATCTGTCGGGTCCCTGGACACCGGTTCACGAAGAAGTCGAGGTCGACGAACTCGAAGTGATCGAGGGAGAGGTGCCCATCGATATCGACGGCATCTACCTGCGCAACACGGAAAACCCGGTGCACCAGCCGCTCGGGCGTCACCACCCCTTCGATGGCGACGCGATGATCCACCAGGTCGACATCAGCGGCGGGCGTGCGAGCTATCGCAACCGTTTTGTCCGGACGCATTGTTTCGAGGCCGAGCAACACGCCGGCGGCGCTCTTTGGGGCGGGCTGATGGATCCCCCGGGAACCTCCAAACGGCCCGGCTTCGGCGCCCATGGCGGGCTGAAGGACACCGGCAGCACCGATATCACCGTCCATGCCGGGGTGGCCCTGGCCACGCTCTACCAATGCGGCGAGGCATGGCAGCTCGATCCGGTCACGCTCGACAATCTCGGCAAGGCGTCATGGGGCCCGCTCGACGGCGTTTCGGCGCATCCCAAGGTCGATGAAGCGACCGGCGAATTGATGTTCTTCAATTATTCGAAACACGCGCCCTACATGCATTACGGCGTGGTCGATCGCTCGGGAAAGCTCGTCCATTACGTACCGATCCCGCTTTCGGGACCGCGCCTGCCGCACGACATGGCGATCACGCCGAACTGGTCGATCCTGAACGACATGCCGCTGTTCTGGGATGCCGAACTGCTGAAACGCGATCTCCACGCAGCCCGCATCCACGAAGGTGTGCCGACCCGTTTCGCCCTGATCCCGCGTCGGGGTCAACAAGGCGACATTCGCTGGTTCGAGGCCTCGCCGACCTACGTCCTGCACTGGACGAACGCGTATGAGCAAGGCGACGAAATCGTGCTGGAAGGTTATTACCAGGACAAGCCGATGCCCGATCCGATCGAGGAGGCGGGCAAATACAGCCACATGATGGCCTATGTCGATGAACACTCGTTCCAGTCGCGCCTGCATCGCTGGCGCTTCGACCTGAAGACCGGCGAGTGCCGCGAAGAACGTCTGTCGGACCGGATCGTCGAATTCGGCATGATCAATCCGAGCTTCGCCATGAAGCCTCACCGCTACACGTGGTCGACCACTACCCGCCCCGGATGGTTCCTGTTCAATGGCTATGCCCGCTACGACAGCCAGACGGGGGAGGAACAGGTCTATCGCCTGCCAGATGGCATTTATGCAAGCGAGAGCCCTGTCATACCGCGCAAGCGGGAAGACGGCGGCACGGGCAAGGAGGACGATGCGTATCTCGTGACCTTCCTGATCGACGAGAATACCGGCACCTCGCAATGCGCGATCCTGGACGCGGCCGATATTTCACGCGGGCCGATCTGCCGATTGGCGCTGCCCCACAAGATTTCGAGCGGGGTCCACGCGACGTGGGTCGAACATTCGCAATTGCGCCGCGATCGTGAATTCAGGCGAGAGGCCCTCCACGCCGCGTAATTGCCGATCAGAGCAACCGCATGACCAATATTCCGCGAACCGTGGACATCGGCACACCGCCGAGCCTGCGCCTGCTGGCCGAACAACGCGAAATGCCGCGAAGATAGACCTTGCCCATCCGACCGACAGTCGAAACCTTGGAGATGACCACGCCGAATTCGGG
>JGI12210J13797_10341830_pt1 | contig 16741 bp, 16 predicted proteins | sample ElkSlonscriptome_3_FD_13797 | JGI IMG/M metagenome (IMG submission 13797)
GGTCACACCGACGGATGCCGCCCTCGCAAGTGCGGGGTCGAGCGACATGGGGATGTATTCGCCCCGCCGCCAGAGTTCGCCGAGATTGTCATAGTGGCGTGACAGCGGATGCCCCGACTGTCCTGTCGAGATGATGAAAACCGAGCTGTCAGGATCGGCGAAATCATAGACACCCCGAAACGCCCCGCCATGCACATTGCGGAACGGATGTGGTCCCTCGCCCGAGGTGCGGGCGCGGTTGAGGGTGTGATCGCCACCACTGGTGGATTGCCTGATATTGACCACCCATTCCAATCCGGGCACCTCGCCCAAGACCGGATGATCGTGCATTGCGATATGCGCATCGCCCCAGCGGACCGCCTCGATGGCCGAGCCGTGGTTCTCGGTGATCCAGATCAGGGCATCGTCGAGCGCCTGCCGTGCCAGTTCGGTGCAGGTTTCGACGGGGGCCGACTGAATGACGTCGCACCAGACGCTGGCCCCGTCCACATCGCGCAGCACCCGTTCGATGAACACAGGTTCGACATGCGTGAATTCGCTGGCCAACGGGCCGAGTTCATCGCGGATCAGACGATCCTGAAAGGCCCGCGCCCATGCCGCGTAGATCAGCGGCTCGGGCAGGTGTTCGTTCATCTCGCCGTTCCAGGCCGCCAGCAGGCTGAGCGCATCCTGCCTGCGCCGTTCGGGGGTACCTGCGGGGGCGGGATCGCCGGTGAACCACAGATCTGCGCCCATCAAGGCCGAAAGCGTGCGTGCAGCGGGGCTGACTGTATCCAGTTGCGCCTCGATGAAGCTGTCACGTGTATGCACCTCGCGCGCCTGCATCAGCCCGCGCCATCGCGCGATCCTCTGGGTGTCACCCCAGCGGTGGGTGATGTGAAAGGGGAAGGGGCGATCGGTGGTCTTGTTGTTGGTATTACCGATGATGCCGCCTTCGGGATCGAGGATCAGCGGATTGTCGTCATAGGGAATCCGCCCCTGCCACCGGTTTTCCGGCAGATAGCCGAAGGCGGGCAGGCGGCCCCGGCTCTGGTGGTCGGGGTCTCGGGCAGGGAGCGCACCGATGATCTTCATGCCCACGCGGTTGCGGTCGGCCAGGGTCAGGTTCTGGGCCGGGGCAAGGAAGCCCTCGCCGGCGGCGATCGCTTCTTCGATCGAGCGGGCGCGGTTGATCGCCATCGCGGCCGACAACGACGTGTCACGGTCCGACAAGGCGGTCCACGATACGGCGGCGACGTGACCCTGAGGGGTGATCGTGCCCAGATCATAGGTGTTGCGCGGCAGGACGGGGCCGTTGCTCGTCCAGCGCAGGCGCAGCGTGACGGCCGGCGCGTCCTTGACCGTGATGATGCTGTCGCGCGTCTCGAAGGGGGCCCAGCCGTTTGGCGTGCGGTATTCGTCGGGGTTGTCGGGGTTCACCTCTTCGATCATCACGTCCTGATCGTCCACATAGGCCGAGGTCAGCCCCCAGCCGACAAGATCGCTCCGGCCCGTGAGGATGACCGGCATGCCCGGAATGGTGCCGCCGATGATGCCGCCGCTTTCAAGTTCGAGCCGCGCCAGATACCAGATCGACGGTGCCGTCAGACCCAGATGCGGATCGTTGGCGAGCAGGGTCGAACCGGTGGCGGACCGCTGCGCCGTGGCGGCCCATGCGTTCGAGGCACCGCGCAATGCGGGAAGGCCGAAGGGCGACAACGCATCGTCGGCAAGGCGCATGTTGGGTGTATAGTCCGGCACGCCGGGGACCAAAGCTGCGTATTCGGGCAAAGCCACCACCGCGCTTGTCGGGTCGTCGGGCAGAATGTCGGACAGCCTTTCGTTGCTCAGCAGAAGCGAGGTGCGTGCGCGCAGGACCTCGCTTTCGACATTGGAGGTCAGATCGACCGCCATCAGTTTGAGGATCGCCAGCGAATCCGCCGGCTGCCAGGGTGCGATGGCATGGTTGAAAAGCCACATTTCGGGCGCGCCGCGGCCCAGAGCGCCCGTGTTGACCTCGGTCAGCCAGGCGTTCACGCCGGCGGAATAGGCGCGCAGCGCGTCTGTCGTCCTGTCGTCCTGCACGGCGACCGATGCCACCGCGGCATTGTAGAGATCGAAGCGGCGCAACACCTCGTCGATGCGCAGGGTCCGCTGGCCGAAAAGCTCTGACAGGCGGCCCTGTGCGGTACGGCGCAGCATGGTCATCTGCCACAACCGGTCCTGAGCGTGGGCGTAGCCGAGGGCGAAGTAGACATCCGTATCGGACTGTCCGAAAATATGCGGCACATTCGCATTGTCGCGCACGATCTCGACCGGGGCGGTAATCCCAGCCACGTCCCGCGTCGCGTCATAGTCGGGAAGCGACCGTGAGGCGAAGTAATAGACAAGTGCGACCGCCCCCACGACCAGCACCAGAAGCAGCGTGGTCAGGCGAACGAGCCAGCGAAACAAAGTGGCCATGAACCTGCGTGCCCCTCAGCGTTCCGGAATCAGGCCGCGCGGACTGAAGCGCAGCACCAGCAACAACACCAATCCCATCGTCAACAACCGCATATGCGCCGCGGAATCGAGAAGGTGGTCCTTGAGCGCACTGCCCTCCGACATGCCCGCGGTCAGGATATTGATCAGGCCGAGACCCAGCGGCTCTACCTGTACCCAGAGCCACCAGATCAGCATCCCGCCCAGGATCGCACCGAAATTGTTGCCCGATCCGCCCACGATCACCATGACCCAGACAAGGAAGGTGAAACGCAAGGGCTGGTAGCTGGCCGGTGTCAGCTGGCCGTCGAGTGTGGTCATCATCGCTCCGGCGACGCCGCAGATCGCCGAGCCGAGCACGAAAACCTGCAGGTGGCGGGCCGTCACGTCCTTGCCCATGGCTTCGGCCGCCGTTTCATTGTCGCGGATCGCGCGCATCATCCGGCCCCATGGGCTTTTCAGGGCCATCTGCGCCAGCCACAACAGGATCAGCAGGACGATCGTGAACAGGATCGCGTAGCCCATCTTGGTATAGAGGTTCGAGGCCGTCACCGGATCGAGACCCAGACCAGCCGCACGTTCGACGAACGAGGGGTCGTTCTGCAGATCGATTTCGTAAGGGACGGGACGGTCGAGGCCGATCACATTCTTCACGCCGCGCGCGAGCCAGTCCTCGTTCTTGAGCACGGCGATGACGATTTCGGCGATCCCCAGCGTCGCGATCGCCAGATAATCCGATCGCAGGCCGAGCGCCGTCTTGCCGATCACCCAGGCCGCGCCCGCCGCGAGCAGGCCGCCCGCGGGCCAGCTGAGCAGGATAGGCAGGTTCAGACCGCCCAGATTGCCCTGCAAGGCGGGGTTGATCGACTCGACCGCGTCCTTGCCGGGATCGAAGATCGCGCGGTAGATGAAAAAACCGCCCACCAGGATTGCGATGGTGGCGAGCGTCTTCATGCGTCCTTCAAGCTTTTTCTGTGCGATCACTGCCGCAACCACCGTCGCCGCGCCGAAGACCAGCCCGATCATGATGCGCACGCCACCGGCCTGCCATGCGCCGGGGACCGGTTCGGTCGAGACGAGGACGGCGGCGAGGCCGCCGAGGGCCACGAAACCCATCACGCCGATGTTGAAAAGCCCCGCAAAGCCCCATTGCAGGTTCACACCCATTGCCATGATCGCTGAAACCAGCCCCATGTTGAGGATCAACAGGGCCGAATTCCACCCCTGCACGATGCCCGTGCCGATCAGCAGCACGGCAACGACGCCGAAAAGCGCGGTATCTCTGACATTCGTGGTCATACGGATTGTCCCTTGAAGAGGCCGGTCGGTCGGAACAGAAGCACGATGATGAGGATCGAAAAGCTGACGGCGAACTTGTAATCGGTCGACAGAAGCTGCACCAGCCCATCGGGTTGCAGATTTTCGGGCAGCAGATAGCCCATCACCTTGCGCCATGCATAGGTGATCGTGATTTCGCTGAAGGCGATGACGAAGCCCCCTGCGATCGCCCCCACCGGACTGCCCAGCCCCCCGACGATGGCGGCCGCGAAGATCGGCAGCAGAAGCTGGAAGTAGGTGAAGGCCTTGAAGGATTTATCCAGCCCGTAAAGCACACCCGCCGTTGTCGCGAGCGCGGCCACGATCATCCAGGTGACCTTGACCACCCAATCGGGATTGATGCCGGAAAGCAGGGCGAGGTCTTCGTTGTCCGAAAACGCCCGCATGGATTTTCCGGTGCGTGTCTTGTTGAGAAACCAGAACAGCAGCGCCATGACCACGAAGGCCACCACGAGCGTGATCACCTGCGTGGTACGAATGGCGAGCCCTTCGTCCAGACCTGTCATTTCACGGAAATCGCGCGCCGAGATCACGAACCGTGTTCCGTCGGCAAAGTTGATATCCTCGACCCCGATGATGAAGCGGACGATGCCGTTCAGCACGAACATCACCCCCATGGACACGATGACAAGGATCACCGGCGAGGCCTTCTGCGCCCGGTAGAACTTGTAGACCCCCCAGTCGGTCGCCAGCAGCAGCCCCATGGTGACGGCGATCCCGATGGGCAGGGCCAGCAGGGCAGTGGGCAATGGCCCGAAAGAGACACCGGCCCCCACAAGTGCGGTCGTGAAGATGATCGTGATCGCCGTGCCGAAGGCCATCGTGTCGCCGTGGGCGAAATTGGAAAACCGCAGGATCCCGTAGATCAGGGTGACGCCCAGCGCCCCGATGGCCAGTTGCGCGCCGTAGGCCAGCCCCGGCACGATCACGAAGTTCGCCAATGCAACGATTGCGTTGAGAAAGTCCATTAAAGATCACCTTTCCAAGAGAGGCGGAATACCTGGGTCATTGGAGCACCTCGCAGCGGCCTGTCAGTTGCGCATCACCTGCCGGGTCGTCGTACACCGCATCACCATCCGACGCCATGAACAGCTTCCTTTCGCCGTCCTCTTCCAGAAAGCCGATTGTCGTGCCGATGATGAACGGCTCGGCCCGGAAGGTCGCGTCGTCCGCCGTCACTATCGTCAACTGGCGGCGCGGTGGTTCGTCGGGGCTGACGGGCGGGGCGAATTGGGTGCGGTCAAGCGTGAATTCCAGCGCCATGCCGGAAAAATCGCACGAGACGACATCGGCCATCGCCGGTCCCGCGAGGAGAGCGTATAAAGCCGCCTGCATCCTCATCCGCCCAGAAAGCTCCGCCTGACTTCGGGATCGGCCAGGAGTTCCCGACCGGTGCCGGTATGCGCGTTGCGGCCCTGCACCAGAACATAGCCCTTGTCCGCGATCTCGAGTGCCTGACGAGCATTTTGTTCGACCATGAGGATCGGGATGCCAGTGCGGGCGACCTCGATGATGCGGTCGAAAAGTTCGTCCATCACGATGGGCGAGACGCCCGCGGTCGGTTCATCCAGCATCAACAGTTTGGGCTGGGTCATCAACGCGCGGCCGACGGCCACCTGCTGGCGCTGACCGCCCGACAGCTCGCCCGCTGCCTGATGACGCTTTTCCTTGAGGATCGGGAAGAGGTCGTAAACCTGCGCCATGGTATCGTGAAAGTCGTCGCGCCGGATGAATGCCCCCATTTCGAGGTTTTCCTCGACTGTCATCGAGGTGAAGATATTGCGCACCTGCGGGACGAAACCCATGCCCCTGTTGACCCGCTCTTGCGGCGAAAGCGCAGTGATATCCTCGCCATCGAGCCGTACCGTGCCCGCATTGAGGCTGAGCATGCCGAAGATGGCCTTCATCGCCGTGGATTTGCCGGCACCGTTGGGGCCGACGATAACCGCGATCTCGCCCTTTTCGGCCGCGACGGTGCAATCGTGAAGGATGTCCGGGCCTTTGCCATAACCGCCGGTCATGGCCTCGCCGATCAGAAAGGGGTCGCTCACTGGGTCACGTACTCTTCGAGAAATGGCAGATAGGTCACCAGCGTGGTGCGCATCAGTTCCTGCTCGGCCACGTCGGCGTGGTTGACGTAGATGTAATAGAAGGTCGCGGCAGAGCCGAGGATGGCCCCGAATACGACGGTCAGAAAAAACTTCATGCATGTCTCCTTTCTGGCGCCGGACCGTGCTGGCCGTGACGCATGGGTGCAATCCGCTGCGCGATGCCGATTGCCTCTGCTGTGATCATGACTGCATCACGGTGTTCGCCCGCCGCCCGCATCAGCCGACCAGTTCCTTGTTTTTCAGTCCGGTGCCAAGATAGGCCTCGATCACTTGTTCGTTCGCCTTGATCTCGTCGAGTGTGCCTTCGGCCAACACGCGCCCCTCGGCCATGCAGATCACCGGATCGCAAAGACGCCCGATGAAATCCATATCGTGTTCGATGACGACGAAGGTGTAATTGCGCTCCTTGTTGAGCTGCAGGATGGCGTCGGCGATGGTATTGAGCAGCGTCCGGTTCACCCCCGCACCCACTTCATCGAGAAAGACGACCCGTGCATCGACCATCATCGTTCGTCCAAGCTCGAGCAGTTTCTTCTGTCCGCCCGAAAGATTGCCGGCCTTTTCCTCTTTCAGATGGTCGATTGTCAGAAACTCGATGACCTCATCGGCCTTGGCCATGAGCGCGCGTTCCTCGTCGGCGATCCGTTTGCGCCCGAACCACGTGTTCCACAGCTTCTCGCCGGATTGATCGCCCGGCACCATCATCAGGTTCTCGCGCACTGTCATGGACGAAAATTCATGTGCGATCTGAAAGGTGCGCAGCAAGCCCTTGTGAAACAGCGTATGCGGCGGCAGACCGGTGATATCCTCGCCAGCCATGGTAACTTTGCCCGAGGTTGGTGGAAGAACCCCCGCTATCACGTTGAAAAGGGTTGTTTTTCCGGCCCCATTCGGACCGATCAGACCGGTGATCGTGCCTTCTTCGATTGTGAGCGACGCGCCATCGACAGCACGGAAACCGCCGAATTGCTTCACCACGTTGTCAACAACGATCATCCCAATGTCCCCTTACGCGCAATCGATTTGCGTCTTCGTTTTGTAAAACGGCGCGAGGTTGTCCCCCCTCGCGCCGTCTTTCGTTTCAGGTTTTTCGCTTAACGGTAGCCGATCGTCGAGTAAACGCCGTCGGAGAACTCGATCTCCTGATAGTTACCAGCCGATTCACCGGGTCCGATCAGTTCGACAGCGGATGCGCCGACATAGTCGATGTCTTCGCCGGCAGCCAGCAGCTCAAGCCCCCGGGCGAGTTCGCCGGGCATGATCTCGACGCCGGGTGCGTTGGCGACATCAAAGACGTGATCCTTGAAGTCGGCCGACTCGGTCGAACCCGCGGCCTGCATGGCCAGCATGATGAGCGCTGCGGCGTCATAGCTTTCGGGGGCGAAGGCGCTTGTGCCGTCAAAGCCCGCAGCCTCGGCCATCTCGACGAACATGCCGGCACCGGCGTTGTCCGTGCCGGGGTAGGCACCGAACGAACCATTCAGTTCCTCGCCGAAGTTGTCGTTCAGCACAGAGCCGACCATGCCGTCCGGCAGATAGAACGTCTCGAACGCACCAGTGTCGAGGGCTGCACGGATCACGCCCGAACCGCCCTGGTCGACATAACCGGCAACGACAAGGACTTCACCCCCTGCAGAGGCCAGCGCGCCGACTTCGGCTGAGTAGTCTGCGCGGCCGTCTTCATGTGCCGCAGAGATCGTCACGGTGCCACCTGCTTCTTCGAAGGCTGCTTCGAACGCATCGGCCAGGCCCTTGCCGTAGTCGTTGTTGGTGTAGGTCACGGCCACTTCGCTGAAGCCGCGATCCTGCAGGATATCGGTGATGATGACGCCCTGACGCGCGTCCGAAGGTGCGGTGCGGAAGAACAATCCGTCATCCTCGGCGGTCGAAAGGCCCGGGGATGTCGCCGATGGCGAAATCATGACGACACCGTTGGACCGTGCGACGTTCTGGAGAATGGCGCCCGTCACACCCGAACAGTCGGCGCCCATGATCGCATCGACGTTTTCAGAGGTTACAAGGCGCTCGGCCGCGGCTGTCGCCGCGCCAGAGTCGATGCATGTGCTGTCGCCGCGCACCGAGGTGACGGTCGCACCGTCGAGAAGCGCGCCCGACTCGGTCACTTCGGCCATCGCCAGTTCCGCCCCTGCGCCCATGGCGGGGGTGATCGATTCAAGCGGGCCCGTGAAGCCGAGGATCACGCCGATCTTGACCTCTTGCGCCGAGGCACCGCCTGCCATCATCGCGGCAGCCGAGGTTGCCAAAAGTAGTTTTTTCATAGTGGTCTCCCATGTTGGATTTTTATCCTGACGGCGAATTTATCAGCCTGTTTCCAAAAGGAAAGACGCAACGGAGCACCTGTTATCCTTTTCAGCAGGACGCGGCGCTTGAAGGCACCCGACACAAGGTGCGTGCCCGGTAATCGCGCGGGTCACCGAAAAGGCCGGCGATGCGGCAACAGCAGCGGTCAAACCGACAAGCGCGCCCCGTGGCTGCCGCGTTCGCGGTAGGGGGTGGTGTCATAATGCGATCGGTAGCATTTGGAAAAGTGCGAGGGTGACGCGAAGCCGCAGGCCAGCGCGACATTGATCACCGTCATATCCGTCTGCAACAGCAGGTTGCGGGCCTTCTGCAGCCGCAATTCCATGTAATAGCGCTTGGGGCTGCGCGACAGATACCGCCGGAACAACCTCTCGAGCTGGCGGGTCGACATGCCGACCTCGCGGGCCAGGATCGCAGGGCTGATGGGTTCCTCTATGTTCTGCTCCATCATCTGGATCACCCGGCTCAGCTTGGGGTGGCGGACGCCGATGCGCGTGGGGATCGACAGGCGCTGCGTGTCCTGATCCGTGCGGATGGACGAATAGATCAGGATGTCGGCAACCGCATTGGCGAGGTCCTCGCCGTGATCGTCGGCGATGATCTTGATCATCAGGTCAATGGAAGATGTCCCGCCCGCCGTGGTCATGCGCGGGCCGTCGATCACGAACACCGACTTGGTCAGCGTCACATCCTCGAATTCCTCGGCGAAACTGTCCTGGTTCTCCCAGTGTATCGTCGCTTTCTTGTTTTCCAGCAGACCGGCCTTGGCCAGCGTATAACCCGCAGTACAGAGCCCGCCGATAATCGCACCGCGCCGTGCTTCGCGGCGCAGCCAGTTCAGGATGCGTTTGGTCGTCGCCTGCTGCACATCGATGCCGCTGCACATCAAGATCGTGTCGTCGCGGTCCATCTCGATCAATCCACCGTCGACGCGGAAGGAGCATCCGTTCGAGCACACGGCGTCCAGCCCGTCCTCTGACAGGATCGTCCAGGTATAAAGTCGCTTGCCCGATGTCCGGTTGGCGATGCGCAGGCTTTCAACCGCCGCTGCAAAGCTGAGCAGGGTGAAATTTTCCATCAGGACGAACACAAATCTTTTCGGTTTGCCCCGATGGTCAACCTCGACGATCTGTGGATCAGTGGTCATCTTTTGGTCTCGCCGCATCCCGTTGCGCGGACCTGACCAGTTTTGCCGAATGGCCGCAAGAGTGAAGTGCCCGCGCGTTCCTTGCGCTGACCTGTTTCACGGGCGTTTTTTGCATTGGCCCCGCACGGCCGGCGCGCTATACCGCAGCCCTGACAACGCTGACCCGATCCGATGATGGAGCAAGACGATGACCGATTGGCAAAAATCCGACTGGCGCAACAAGCCGCGGGTCCAGATGCCCGAGTATACGGACGCAGCCGCACTAGGGGCTGTCGAGTCCCGTCTTTCCAGCTATCCGCCTCTGGTTTTTGCGGGCGAGGCACGCAAGCTGACATCGCAACTGGCCGCGGTCAGCCGGGGCGAGGCCTTCCTGCTGCAGGGCGGTGATTGCGCCGAAAGCTTTGCCGAGTTTTCGGCCGATGGCATCCGCGATACCTTCAAGGTGATGTTGCAGATGGCGATGGTCCTGACCTATGGCGCCAAGGTGCCGGTGGTCAAGGTGGGCCGGATGGCGGGCCAGATGGCCAAGCCGCGCTCTGCGCCGACCGAAACCGTGGATGGTGTCGAATTGCCAAGCTATCGCGGTGATATCGTCAACGGGTTCGAGTTCACCCAAAGCAGTCGTGTGCCTGACCCCGAGCGTATGTTGCAGGCCTATCTGCAGGCCGCCGCGACGCTGAACCTGCTCCGCGCCTTTTCGACGGGCGGTTTCGCCGATGTGCACCAGGTGCACAAGTGGACGCTTGGCTTTACCGATTCCAACGAGGTCAAGAAATACAGCGATATCGCCAGCCGCATCAGCGACACGCTGGATTTCATGGAGGCCGCAGGCCTCAAGTCCGACACCAACCACGAATTGCAGACGGTTGATTTCTACACCAGCCACGAGGCCCTGCTGCTCGAATATGAAGAGGCGCTCTGCCGTCTCGATTCAACCTCGGGGAAATGGCTGGCCGGTTCGGGTCACATGATCTGGATCGGCGACCGCACGCGGCAGCCCGATGGCGCGCATGTGGAATTCTGCAAGGGTGTCCTGAACCCGATCGGGCTGAAATGCGGTCCCAGCATGACGAGCGGGCATCTCAAGTCGTTGATGTCCAAGTTGAACCCCCGGAACGAACCGGGCCGCCTGACGCTGATCGCGCGGTTCGGTGCCGGTTCAGTGGGCGAGCATCTGCCGCGTCTCATAAAGGCCGTGCAGGAGGAGGGCGCCAATGTCGTCTGGACCTGTGATGCAATGCACGGCAATACCATCAAGTCGTCGTCGGGTTACAAGACACGGCCGTTCGAAAGCGTGCTGCGCGAGGTCAAGGAGTTCTTCGCCATCCACAACGCCGAAGGCACCATCCCCGGCGGTGTGCATTTCGAGATGACAGGCAAGGATGTCACCGAATGCACGGGCGGGGTCCGCGCCGTCAAGGACGAGGATCTGTCGGACCGCTATCACACAGCCTGCGATCCACGTCTCAACGCGTCGCAATCGCTGGAACTGGCGTTTCTTGTCGCAGAAGAGCTGTCGGCGCGGCGCAACGCAATGGCGCAAGCAAAGGCCGGTTGATCAGCCGTTGTTCACAACCAGTCTGAGGGCCGGCCGCTTGGGGGTGTCCGGCCCTTTTTCCCTGGGCGGTTGCCGCGACATCAGCGGAACGAGTGCGGGGCCGGGCGTGGCAAGTCGCTCGTGACGGCTGCGGATATCCCGGCGGATCGCGAAACGGTGTGGTTTCAACGCGGGGTGATCCGGCGTGACCAAGGCCCCCAATAGCCGCGACGTATCACCGGCATTGTCGCGCATCGGCAGCATCAGAAGTGCCGCATCCAGCGCAGGCCGCACCAATCCGCCCGGCGCGCGCAGAGGCAAGCCGACGATGGCCGGATCCTGAAATGCGGATTCCAGCAGATGACGCAGGTCTTGATGATCCTCTGGCTGGAACAGCGTCGAGAACGGCATGCCGCGCGGGTCCATCTTCAGCAGGTCATGCACCCTCTGTCCGGCAACCCGAAAGCGGGCGGTGCCTGCTGCGACGCGTTGCAGAATGAAGGCGTAGGGAAGGACGGTTTCGATCTGCGCGGGGTTCAGATCGGTGCGGGCCGGTATCCCGCGGTCCGCACCAAGGCTGCGCCAGTAGGTTTCGAGCGCCTCGAGATGTGCATGGCCCAGTGTAACGGCAGCTCGGGGCGGGGTGGGATCTTGATCGGTGCTTTGCAAGGGGTCTCTCCGCTTCGGACCAGGCCGGCCGGCTTTGGGTTGATACATGCTTTAATCTATTTTTAGCAAAAGCTCTTCAGGCAATCACTTAACAAAGCGTTAAATGGTTAACAGCTTGCGCGCAGCCTTGCCCTGAGACGGGCTTTTCCAGTAGGTCCGGTGCAAGGCAGAGACAAGGGCCCGCCATGATCCATTCTATGACCGCATTCGCCAGCCGGACCGGTACCCTCGGTCCGGTCTCGTGGGCGTGGGAACTGCGCGGTGTGAACGCGCGCGGGCGCGATCTGCGCTTGCGCTTGCCCGAAGGTATTCGCGGTCTGGAAGACGCGCTGCGCGGCGCCCTGACCGCGGCGCTGGCGCGCGGCAATGTCACCGTGACCCTGCGATTGTCCCACGAGGATGCGGTGCAGCCGATGGTCGTCGATCCTGCGCAACTGGATGCGGTGCTGGCGGCCCTCGACCAGATCCAGGAACGCGCGTTCGCCATGGGCGTGACGCTTGCTCAGCCGACCGCCGCTGATGTTCTGGCGCAGCGCGGCGTGCTTGTTGCGGGCAAGGCCGACGACCGGTCGGAGGCTCTGGCGGCGGCGCTGCTCGCGGATATACCGCCGCTAGTGGATGCCTTCGTCGACATGCGCGCAGGCGAAGGCGCGGCGCTGTCCGCGGTGATCGATGGGCATCTGACCGAGATCGCCCGCCTGACCGAAGCCGCCGCGACCGCGGCCGCCGCGCGTGCGCCCCAGGTGCGGGACGCGCTGACTGCCGCCTTGCGCCGTATCCTCGAGGATGTCACCGAGGTCGATGAGGCACGCATCGCACAGGAACTGGCGGTGCTGGCGGTCAAATCGGATGTCACCGAAGAGATCGACAGACTGAAGGCTCATGTCGCGGCCGCGCGTGCCCTGCTTGACAGTGATCAGCCGGCGGGCCGTAAACTCGATTTTCTGGCACAGGAATTCAACCGCGAGGCCAATACGCTTTGCGCCAAGGCAGGCGCGGCGGCACTGACCGCGATCGGGCTGGATCTCAAGGCCGTGATCGATCAGATGCGTGAGCAGATACAGAACGTGGAGTAGGGCATGGTGCGGCGTGGACTTCTGATCATCCTGTCGTCGCCTTCGGGGGCGGGCAAATCGACACTGGCCAAGCGCCTGCGCGGCTGGGATGACACCTTGCAGTTCTCGGTATCCGCCACGACCCGCCCGGCCCGCGCGGGTGAGACGGACGGCAAGGACTATTACTTCGTCGGCAAGGACCGCTTTTCCGCGATGGTCGAAAACGGCGAGATGCTCGAACACGCCGAGGTTTTCGGTAATTTTTACGGATCACCGACGAAGCCGGTCCAGGATGCGGTCGAGGCAGGGCGTGATGTGCTTTTCGATATCGACTGGCAGGGTGCGCAGCAGATCAACAACTCGACCCTCGCCGACAATGTCCTGTCGATCTTCATCCTGCCGCCTTCGCTGACCGAGTTGCACCGGCGCCTTGTCAGTCGTGGACAGGACAGCGATGAGGTCATTGCGCGGCGGATGCAGAAAAGCATCGAGGAAATCCGCCACTGGGCCGAATATGATTATGTGCTGATCAATGATGATCTCGACGCGACCGCAGCAGATCTCATCAGGATCGTCAGCGCCGAGCGGTTGCGCCGCCAGCGCCAGCCGCATCTGATCGACCACGTCCAGCGTCTCGAGACACAAATGGGAGATTTGCAATGACCATCTACCGTCTGGGAAACCACATCCCTCAGGTCGACCCGACCGCCTGGGTCGCGCCGGGCTGTCATGTCATCGGCGATGTCGTGCTCGAGGAGAAAACATCGGTCTGGTTCGGCACGACGATCCGCGGTGATAACGAGCCCATTACCATCGGCGCCGGCAGCAATGTTCAGGAAAACGCGGTCCTGCACACGGATATGGGCTTTCCGATTACCATCGGCGCGGGATGCACGATCGGGCACAAGGCGATGCTGCATGGCTGCACCATCGGGGAAAACACGCTGATCGGAATGGGCGCGACGGTGTTGAACGGGGCCGTGATCGGAAAGAACTGTCTGATCGGTGCGGGGGCCCTGATCACCGAAGGCAAGGAAATACCCGACGGCGTGCTTGTGATGGGGGTGCCCGGCAAGGTCGTGCGTGAACTCGACGACGCGGCGATCGCGGCGCTACGTCTGTCCGCGCGCCATTATCAGGACAATGCGGCCCGTTTCGCGGCCGATCTCTCTGCTATCTGAGGGCGAGTATATCGAAGTCGAGCAAGGGTGCGACCAGCTTGACTTCATCCTTTATCACGTCTGTGTCCTGGAGCAGCGTCGTAAGCGCCCTGTAAGGCCCGCGATAATCAAGTTCCGCCAGCCTGACTGCGATGTCGACCGCATCGAAAGTGTCTGCCACGAGCGTGGAAAACACCATGGCTACATCCATATTTGCAAGGCTTTCCGCCGTCAGTTCATCGAAGGCCAGGAAGGTCACGGTGTCGAACGGTGCGACGTTTCGGCCTTCGGCGCGCCACCGGCACAGATCGCCGATAATAAGGGTGTAGGAGTATGGACTATTTTCCGAACGGAGCTGGGAAATACTGAGCTTGGACACCTGCATCGCACATCTTTTGCTACCCCCTGAGTTGATTAGCATAGTGTTACTTGACCGGAAATAGTTGTTGCGTTGGAAATTGACCGCTATGCGCATAAAAGTCCGGGCCGAATTGTCGCGGATGACACCGGAAAGCCCATAGCCCTGCAGGTTGACATGGTTGAAGAAAGAATCGCCTCTATCGTTCAGGCCTTGCCGGTCCCAATCGTGGTGATCGGACAGGATGAACGCGTGCGTGCGGCCAATGACGCGGTCTCTGTGATTCTCGGCCCCAATCTTGTCGGAAGGCATTACATTACGGCGCTCAGACAGCCGGCGGTTATCGCGGCCGTGGGTGAGGCACGCACGATGAAGCAACCTCGCACGGCACGCTATACAGGGCGCGACGGCGCGAAAGACATCAGCTATCTGGTCAGCGTCGCGGTCGCGGGCGAGGACGTCGTGCTGAGCTTCGAAGACCAGACCGCCGCGGAAGAGGCCGGACAGATGCGCCGCGATTTCGTCGCCAACGTGAGCCACGAGTTGCGCACGCCCCTCACGGCGCTGCTGGGCTTCATAGAGACTTTGGGCGGTGCGGCGCGTGACGACCCTGCGGCACGCGACAGGTTTCTTGACATCATGGCACGCGAGGCCAGCCGGATGACGCGGCTTGTCGATGATCTCTTGTCACTGAGCCGCGTGGAAGAGGAGGAACGCCTCCGGCCGCGCCAGCATGTCGATCTCGCCGCGCTGCTGTCTTCGGTGATCAAGGGCCTCGAACCGCAAGCACGCGCTGCGGGTGTGGATGTGACATTCGATATGCAGGCCAATGATGAAATGGTGCCGGGCGATGCCGGCCAGTTGGTCCAGGTCTTTACCAATCTTGTCGAGAACGGGATCAAGTATGGTGCATCTGGCGGCGAGATCACGGTACGGTTCCTGCCGCGCGCCATGAACAGGCGGCTGCGCGGCGAGGCGGTGCAGGTGATCGTTGCCGACAGGGGCGAGGGCATCGCGGATCATCATATCGCCCGGCTGACCGAACGATTTTACCGAGTCGATAATCACCGTTCGCGCGAGGTTGGTGGTACGGGACTCGGCCTTGCGATTGTAAAACACATCATAAACCGGCATCGCGGGCGCATGGTCATCAAAAGCGAAATTGGCCAAGGCACTGAAGTATCGGTGTTTTTGCCGATCTCCTGACTGTCATAAAACCTTTACATAAGTGTCACAAAAGGTTCGAAACCCGCGCCTAGACCCCGCAGCAAGACGGGTCGGCTCGCGGCCCGTCAAAATTGACTGACAGGAGCTTAACTGATGTCGATCATGAAACTGACCGCAACAACGGCGGCCATCGCACTGACTGCAACCACCGTCGCTGCCCGTGACAACGTGCAGGTCGCAGGTTCGTCCACCGTACTGCCATACGCATCCATTGTCGCCGAAGCCTTCGGCGAAAACTTCGACTTCCCGACACCCGTCGTCGAATCAGGCGGTTCCTCGGCTGGTCTGGCGCGCTTCTGCGAAGGCGTGGGCGAAAACACCATCGACATCGCGAACGCATCCCGTGCAATCCGCCCGGGCGAAATCGAGGAATGCGCTGCAAACGGCGTGACCGACATCATCGAGGTCCGGATCGGATACGACGGAATCGTCTTCGCCAGCCAGCTTGACGGCCCGGCTTTCAACGCATTCGAGCCCGCTGACATCTTCAACGCGCTGGCACCCATGGTCATGGTCGACGGCGAATTGGTCGAAAACCCGCACACCATGTGGTCGGACTTCAATTCCGATCTGCCCGACGCGGAGATCCTGGCCTTCATTCCCGGCACCCGTCACGGCACACGCGAAGTCTTTGAAGAGCAGGTGATCGCCGCCGGCTGCGAAGCCACGGGCGCGCATGATGCCATGATCGCAAGCGGCATGTCGGAGGATGAAGCCGAGGATGCCTGTCTCGATGTGCGCAGCGACGGCCTGTCGGTCGATATCGACGGTGACTATACCGAAACGCTGGCCCGTATCGACGCCAACCCCAATGGCATCGGCGTGTTCGGTCTCGCGTTTTATGAAAACAACACCGACACGCTGAAAGTAGCGACCATGTCGGGTGTCGCTCCCAACACGGACACGATCTCGACCGGAGAATACCCGGTATCGCGTCCGCTGTTCTTCTACATCAAGGCCGCCCACATCGGCGTGATCCCCGGTCTGAAGGAATTCGCGGAATTCTTCGTATCGGACCAGATCGCCGGGCCGAACGGTCCTCTGGCGAACTATGGCCTTGTTTCGGATCCGGCGCTGGACGAGACACAGGCGATGATCGCCGCCGAAGAGACCATGTAATCGAAACGAGGCTTGCGGCCCGGTATGCTGCCGGGCCGCAGCACCCATTTTGTCTTTGGTGGCGTCGTGACCCTGTCCGGCGCCGCCTTTTTGCCCCGCACTATCTGAGGTGAATAATGCCCAATCTTGTGATCATCGCGATCGTTCTGGGTCTTGGCGTTCTCGGCTATTTCATCGGTCGCCAGCGCGCTTTGGCTTCGGCGGGCGGGAATACGGTGCGATTGCATTCCCTTCCATC
>JGI12210J13797_10006832_pt1 | contig 16740 bp, 14 predicted proteins | sample ElkSlonscriptome_3_FD_13797 | JGI IMG/M metagenome (IMG submission 13797)
CGCTGATAGGGTAGATTTATTTTTTTATTTATGAACCTAACATTTTTACGATGAAAGACCTGAAAGATTTATTACAACACATGCTCAAGGATCTATGGAGTGCCGAAGATCAAATGCTTGAAGCATACGAGAAAATGGCTCAACGAGCTGACAGCAATAAGCTAAAGCAGTACTTTGAAGACCATATCGAAGAAACTAAGAAGCATAAAGAGACTGTAGAGAATATCTGCGACGAAATGGGCATTAAGCATACCGGGGAGAAATGCCACGGTATGGCTGGATTGGTAGAAGAAGCCCTTGGGTTTTTGAAAGAAGACAACATGGACAAAGACGTATTGGATGCGGGTATGATTGCCCAAGCGCAGCGTTTGGAACACTATGAAATTACTGGTTACGGCACGGCTCGCCGCTTTGCTGAAGAACTAAAACTAACTTCTGTAGAAGAAAAGCTGAAAGGCATTTTGGATGCAGAACACAACCAAGACGATGTTCTAACTGAGTTAGCCGAATCTCGCCTAAACCAGCAGGCGAAGTAGCTTTATTGTTAACAAGCTAGAAAAAAAAGGGCTAGGTTATCATGGTTGATAGCCTGGCCCTTTTACAAATATACCCGGTGTGGCTCCGGTGTGTTCCCCATCTTTTAACACTAAAGTACCGTTGACCATCACGTGCACCATTCCCTCTGAGTATTGGTGCGGTTTTTCAAAAGTAGCTTTATCCTGAATGGTAGCCGGATCAAAGATGGTGACATCCGCGTAGAAGCCAGGAGCTAGTTTTCCTCGTTCCTGAATGTTTAGTTTCTGAGCTGATAACTCGGTAAGCCGATGGATAGCCTCTTCCAGCGAAATAACCCGTTCTTCGCGGACGTACTTACCCAGCAAGCGGGCGAAATTGCCGTAGGTTCGAGGATGCGTGTTGCTTTCCAGATTCTTGCCTTCGGCAGCAATAGAGCGAGCATCCGAGCCGAAGGTCATGTACGGTAGTTTGATCTGTTTCTTGACATTATCTTCGTTCATCAGAAAGTAGACGGTGCCAATATCCCCTTCGTTCTGTACCACCAGATCTATAATCGTTTCGGCGGAGGAAGTGCCTCGCTTGTCGGCAATATCCGCTACGGTTTGCCCGACGTACTGCTTTAATGAATCCTGGTCGAACTCTACTAGTAAAATATTATCAGCATCTCCAGCTAGTTGTAGGAAGTTCTCCCACTCATTGGTATCCGATTCCATCTCAGCGATTACTTGCTGGCGAATAGACGGATTTTGTAGTCGCTCTACCCAAGCTTGAGTGCCACCTTCCTGCACCCAGGGGGGCATGGTAGCGTCTAGTCCGGTAGAGGCTGCCACGTAGTTATACATATTAGCACTTACGTCCATTCCAGCCTGACGAGCCGAATCAATCTTGGCCAATACCCGATCTAGCTTAGGCCAGTTACGCTCTCCGGCGGCCTTCAGGTGATATATTTCCGCTGCGATGTCGGCTTTTTGGGCAATCGTGAATAATTCGTTGACGGCTTGCTCAAAGTTATCGCCCTCGCTGCGGAGGTGGGAGATGTATTTGCCATTGTACTCAGCGGCTACTTCTGCTAAAGCAATGAGTTCTTCGATGCTGGCGTAGAAAGCCGGGGCGTAAATCAGTGACGAACCTAAACCCAGTGCTCCCTCCTTCATGGCCTGTCGTACCAAATTTTGCATTTGAGCCAGTTCGGTTTCAAGAGGTGAGCGATCTTCGTAGCCTAGTTCGTGTACCCGAATGGTGGTAGCTCCCACAAAGGAAGCCACGTTGGTAGATACTCCCCGATCAACCAAATGCTGAAGTCCCTCGCCAAAGGTCGTCCAGGCAATGGTATCGCCGTTTTCTAACGCCCGCTGTTTAGCCGCATCACTTACCGGACCGAGCGATGAACCTTCGCCAAATACCTCTAGCGTGACGCCCTGCTTGATGCCGCTCATAGAACGACCATCTTCCAGCAGCGGATAAGCCGCCCAACTCAGCATATTGATAAAACCAGGAGCGACGGCTAGTCCACTGGCGTTAATCACCGTTTGCGCTTCTGCTTGGGAGAGGTCGCCGATAGTATCAACCCTTTGGTCAGTTATGCCAATGTCGGCTACTTGCGGGGTGCTGCCCGTTCCATCGTAGACAGTGCCGTTTTGGATAATGACATCGTATTGAGCGGGTTCAGTACAGCCAAAAGTATACAGGAATAATAGGAAAGCTAGGGGTAATCGTATTGAGGTGAGGAACATAAGCGAGGTGGTTTTTGACTGAGAAAAAGCTAAGATAAGCCTTTCGTGCCAGGAAAAAATAACCTGACCTACGTACCAGTAAATTTAGACTAGGATGCCCGGTTATCTATTACTACCAAAAGGTAGAGCAGGGTGACCATGGAGCGGTAAAAACAAAATATCCGTTACTAATGCTGCGCGTAATGAAACCAGCGAGTTTTTGCTTGTATCCGAGACAACCAAAACCGGGTGTTCGGGCAATATGAAAAAAGCTATAACAAAGCTCTTACTTAATCCCTAGAAATTACGGTCGTATACCCTACTCTCACTTTATCAGAAAAAGATCGCGGTTTGCGTCATAATTTATATGCCTGCGCCATAGTTTCTATGTCTTCCGCAAATTTGATGCATTTGGCTGCATAGCTCATAGGTCTGGTAAAGGCACTTACCCGACTTTTGTATTAAACGAAAATAAAAGTCAAATGCTAAAAATTAAGATCATGAAAACACTAAAGATTAATCTCCTGAAAACCTTATTCAACCTTTCCCTCCTCGTCTTTTTGCTACCAGCCTGCACTGAGTTAAGCAGTAGTACGAATGAAACGTCAGTAGTAGACAGACCCGCAGTGGATATTCAGACGGCGGTAATATCCAGTAACCTAGAAGCGGTCAAACAGCATATCGAGGCAGGAGCTGACCTTAATGAGAAGGAACCGTTTAGTAGTTCCACCCCTTTAATCTCCGCCGCTACATTCAACAAACCAGAAATAGTTAAGGCACTGATTGACGCTGGTGCCAATCTATCCACGAAAAACAACGACGGATCAACCGCCCTGCATTCAGCAGCTTTCTTCGGCCGGGTAGAAATAGTACAAATGCTGATTGATGCGGAAGCTGATAAAACCCTACGAAACAACTTTGGGGCTACCGCCCGAGAATCGGTGATGGGGCCTTTTGCTGATGTTAAGCCTATCTACGAGATGCTGGAACAGCAACTGAGTCCAATGGGCTTACAGTTTGATATGAACGAGTTGGAAAAGACTCGTCCGGTGGTAGCAATGATGTTGCAGTAGTCACTCTCAAATTAATACTCCGATGATAACCGAAAGAAGATACGATATTGATTGGCTGCGTGTGATTGCTATTGGATTACTGCTGATCTATCATATAGCAATCATTTTCCAGCCGTGGGCCATGTTCGTTGGCTTTATCCGAAGCGACGAGCTGATGGAAAGTTTATGGAAACCAATAACTATGCTTAACATCTGGCGAATCCCTTTGCTGTTCTACGTTTCCGGCATGGGCGTTTATTTTGCTATCCGAAAAAGAAACTGGCGACAGTTACTCCTGGAGCGTAACCAGCGAATTCTTTTGCCATTTATTTTCGGTATCATTGCCATTGTTCCATTGCACCTATTTATTTTTCAGGGATATTATAATTTGCCCCTGGGCTATTATCCGCATCCTGGTCATTTGTGGTTCCTGGGAAATATTTTCACCTACGTGCTGTTACTGTCTCCGCTCTTCTTCTTTCTGAAGAAAAAAGAAGATAGTAGGTTTATGACAGTTTTGGTCTCCTTCATGAGCAATCCGCTGGGGCCTTTATCTTTATCAGTCTTTTTCGTGATGGAAGCTGTAATTGTCAGGCCCCAGACTTTTGAACTGTACGCACAGACGTGGCACAGCTTTTTCTTGGGGCTTCTGGCCTTCTTTTTCGGTTTTCTCTTCGTATACAGCGGGAAGGCGTTCTGGCAAACTGTTCTAACATGGAGGTGGATTTACCTGAGTTTAGCGATCGTTTTGTATATCATCCGATTAATAGTATTCGGTATGAAATCAACGGACTACCTCATGGCCATTGAGTCCAATCTGTGGATTTTGGGAGTCTTTGGGTTTGGTTACAAATATCTAAATAAGCCGAGTAGCACATTGAGCTACTTAAGTCAAGCCGCTTATCCGGTGTACATCATTCATATGTTTGTATTGTATGCTGGAGCCGCTATTATTTTGCCGTTGAAGATGCCGATCCTGCTAAAATTCATAGCGATCGTAGTGTTCACTGGCATTGGGTGTTATCTCATTTATGATTTTATCATTAGAAGGATTAGTTTTCTGAGGCCTTTGTTTGGATTGAAATGGAAATTCAACCGAGTGGCGAAAGCTAAAACTTTTATAAAAGCAGCTGCATCAATAAACTAGAGCTTACCCGCGAAGAATGATGATTTACAAATTGCCAGTCGCTAATATCAACAGACCTATGTTCCAGATAGAATCGTCTACTATCAGTTAATTGGGAAGTGATTGGCAAACGACCGATCATCTAATATCAGCACCCAATCGTTTCCCGCCCCTAGGTTGCCAGGAGGATCAAACGTATGCGCTTGTTCGTTCTTAGCCAATTTAGGATTGTTTTCTGCTTGATATTCGTTGCTGCGCGGATTATACCAGATAGCGGTTAGTGAAGACTTGGATAATGCGGATACATCTACCGAGTAAGCGGCATCGCTGGCGGAATATATCAGCACAAAACTATTATCGCTGGCTTTTGCCGCTTGAATGTGAGCGTCGTAATTATCAGAATTACCCGCTACGATAATGCTTTGGTCAGGGCGCAACTTCAGAAAGTCATCACCTAACTTGTGTAGAAAGTTACTTAGGTAACCAATCTCTCGAGCACCAGGGTAGTTAATAGCTGCTAGGGCGGTACTACTACAGCTATCAGAAGCAGTGAGGCCATCCCAGATTCCTCCGGCTCCGTAGGAATGTCCGAAGGCTCCGGCAAAAATAGTAAAGTAGGCCCGACGGCGTATATTGAACGGAGTGGTGCCACAGAAGTCTTTATTATTCTCATACCAAGCCTCAGAATCCAAGGTAGGCTTGGGCTTTCCGTCGTATAGTTGATTGTAGTCAAACGAAATCGCTTCCCATACCGTCCAGGCGCGCTTGTCTTTGCGGGGCAAGTCATCCAGGCAACACCACTGACTAGTTTGCCAATTGTTAAAATCACACAAATTGGTATCATCAGAAATGCTGGTGCTGCGTTTAAAGTCAGCGTGTACTGTGAGCAATTTATCTCCAGTATCGCCCTCTCGGATGCCCCGTACTAGTTCGCTCAGTTTTTCGTTGGGAATAGTATTTTTTCGGAGGTGCCCTCCGGCTTCACCCAGGGTGAGCCAGACGATATTATTATTATTTTTGTATCGGTCACCCACCCAGCGACCGTATTTATACAAGTCGTCCGCACTATTATTTCTGGTTTTGCCCCACCAGTCCAGCGTAATACCTGCATACATATTTCGCTGGGCGCATTTGGCAATGTATTCATCTAGGTATTTCCACCAAGCTTTGTTAGGATTATCAATGTCACCGGTACCTGCTCCGTTGTACAGCTTCTCTCGGCAACTTACCATCATAACAGTAAAACCCTGAGCACTGCGCTTATCTAAAATACTATCGATCGTTGCCGGCGGAAGCTTAGCGAAAAACCAATTTGTCTCTCCAATCCAGACAAACGGACTACCATCTTCTTTCACCAGAAACCGATGGTTATCCCCAACCCTAAGTTTTTGTATTTGGGCTACTGAAGAAGCAGAAACAAATAGCAGATTTGAAATTATAAAGCAGCGGCACAAAATGTATTTCCAGTGATCCATTACCGAGAACAGAACTTTAGCTTTGCGATTTTACTTTTAGCGCCCAGTCGCGCTTAGAGATATTTTCACCTTTAGGAAAGCTCTCAAGCAGCAGCTGGCCATCAGCATCAGTAGCTACTTCGGTAGAAGTTAGCCACTCTCCTGCAATAGTATCGAACCAAGTGATTTGATACGTAGCATTTTTATTCAGACCGTTGACGGACGGAATTTCAGCTTCGTTCTCAAAGTAGAGAAAAGCCAGGTTTTTGTCGGGATGCAGCAGCATAAAAGCCCAACCGTCTAATCCTTCTTCAGGTGCACCCGCCGCTTGGTGCGGGGTTAGTAGCTCCTTTTGGGGGACACACTGCTGATAAGCTTTGCCTTCGGAAAGTATAAATTTGGCCAGATGCGGAAGCTGGGCTCCCGCTGGATAATTCAGACCTTCCCAGATGTACGGTCGGTCACCTTCATTTTTAGGCTCTCCGGTGGTGTTGCCATCGTAAGCCCCCGTTCCGTAGATATGTCCGGCCAACCCGCCCGATAAAACACTGCCGTACATCTGCGCTCGCCCAAAATAGTTGTCCCGATCTGAGTTGGGAATGGGGCGCTCTCCGGCTACCAGATTATGAAATTCATTATCCCAGCCCGGATAGTAAGGCTCTAAGTTAGCCGCCGGGTAGGGTGGGTCTAGCTCGAACAGGGTTTCAATCATCGGATAAAAACCGTGGTTACGGGGAACATTGCCTACCGAATGCATGGTGAGCCAGGGAGCTGATTCATTGTGGCCAAATTCAGTGTAAGTAGAACCATCAATCAGTATGGTGTGGGGCTGACCGTAGGGCAACCCCCCGTATTTATTGTAATGATAGGTTAGTACCTCATTAAAGTCATCGGATGGTAAGCAGTAGTCTTCGTTAATCCAATCGAGGTGGATGCCACTAAAGATAATATTGTAAGCACCATAGCGCGACGCGATGTACTGTACATAACGAGCGTACGACTCCGGCCAATCAAAATAGCGCTTCCAACTGGGGCCATGGTCGCGGCGGACTGTCTCCAGAAATACTACAAATCCCTGATCAGACATGTATTGCATCTTTTTGTCCATATTTTTGAAATACTCTGGGTTAATTCGGTTGTAGTTGGCAATCACCGGCATTTCATCCCACGGCTCAAAGGGCATATTCCCCTCATCGTCGTGCATATCCTGCCCGGTATTGGTTCCGTTCTTCTCCCAGGCTTGCCGTACGCCAATAGAATCAGCATTTTTAAACGCAGCCGGATATTCATCAGCAATCCAGTTAGGAAAAGCGGCAATCATAGCGATAGTATTATACCCCTGATTCTTCCGAAAGTTGAGGGCTTGCTCCAGGCTGATGCCCTCAGCTGGTACGTAGTTATCTTCAGGCTCTACACCAGTAAGTGGATACCGCCAGGTAGCAGTCGACCACCAAGTGTCGCCCAGCATAAAGAACGAGCTGCCATCGGCGTACTCGAGTGCGCGTCCATTCGTAGTAGCCCGGACAAAGCCCCGTCGGTTGGGGTTCTCTTCAATTTCCGGTTCATTCCATCTGATAGCGGTGAATGATCCGCTATGATCGTTCAGCCCGGCATCTGGCTGATTAGAACCGCTTTTCCAACTCCACTCCCCGGGTTCGGTAGCTACCAACCGGAAAACAAATTCGTTATCGCCATTCCAAAAGCCGTAGATTCGCTCATCAAAATTAGGGCCGATAAGTTCTACCCAGCAGTCTACTTCAGCGTAGGGGTTTTCGTACTGATTCTCGGCATTTAGGGTTATTTCCTCAATTTCATAAACGTGAATATGCTTAGCGTTTGGGCTTTCAGGTTGGCAAGCGATAAACAGGGCAGTGAACAGTATAAGTAAGCTAAAATGACGGGTAATACTTATTGATAATGACATACGGTAGGTATCGAGGTTAGTTTATTGCTAAGATAATAAGCTGATCGGGAAAAGCTAAAAACTCTAAATTAGAATGGTTCTCCGTGGGTGTACTGCATGATACTGCGGGCAACAGACCGCCAACGCTTTACCAGTTGTACGCCAATTTCTGAACTAACCTTAGTACCAAACAGCTTTTGAGTGTTGCGGCCTACCCAGAGTCGGGCGGCGAATTGTTTTTTCCAGGTAGTAGTATATTCAGTTTCTAGCGCAATGCGGTCAAAACTGGTAGGAGAATAGTGTTGAAGAACTAAATCAGAAAGTATTTTAGCCGAGTGAATAGCCATCGCCATACCGTTACCGCAGAGCGGAGTGATCAGTCCGGCTGTGTCACCCGACATTAAAATATGATCGACTACTGGTTGTTTAGGGGCAAAGGAAATCTCGTTAATCACCTCTGGTTGGTCGAGCAGAAATTCAGCGTTGCTCCACAAATTCCGTAGGAACAGATTCTGGTGTAGTACCTTCGCTTCCATTGCTTCAATAGAGCCGTACTTTCGCAGTTGCGCTCGAGTGCCTAAGTAGCAAACATTGTAACGACCGTCTTCCACTCGAGAAATTCCGCAGTAGCCACCCGGAAAGTTGTGCAAAGCGATAACATCGTCAGGAAAATCAACCCGTACATGATACTTTACTCCAATATAAGGCGAGTGCTGCTGAATAAACGGACGACTCAACTGCTTATCTAACCGAGCACGTTTACCGTAAGCTCCGATGACTAATTTGGCTTCTACTAATCCATTCTGCGGTAGCGTAACCTGAAAATGATCTTCCACAAAATCTACTGATTGAACCGCCGTCTGCTGCCAAATTTCCGCTCCGACTTGTTTAGCTCGTTGATACAAAAACTGATCTAACGCGTAGCGACTCACTCCAAAACCGCCTAAATCAAGGGGCATACTGGCCGAAGCCCCAGAGCAGGCGGTCAGCGTGAACTCACGAATCGATGAAGGCTCTAACTCGTAGGGGAAAGCATTAATTGACTCTAAGAAGGGAACTACTTCGTTAGAAATATACTCACCGCAGACTCGGTGAAATGGATACGTTTTCTTTTCCAGCAGTAAAACATCCAGTCCGGCTTCGCCTAAGCGAATAGCGTTTATCAGCCCAGCGAGTCCGCCTCCGATGATGATTAGGTCTTTCAAAAGCTTGGGTATTGGGGATTAGGTTTTAGGAATTGATTTAAGCATAGTGATACACACAAGGCTACTAAAGTACAGCATTCTTTTCCAATACCTAATCCCCAATACCTAACTCCTATTTATAGGGCAACTTCTTTCACTTCGGGATTTTTCTCTTCAAAGCGAATAATTCGTTTAGCCATTCCGGGAAAAATAAAACCATGAAAAGGCCACACTGACCACCAGTACAATCGTCCGGCTAACCCCTGGGGGCGGTAGGTTGCTGTTTGCAATAGATAGCACTGCCCCTCCTCATCAATTACTTTAAACTCTAGCCAGGCATCGCCAGGAAGTTTCATTTCGGCGTAAAGCAACAGCCTTCCCTTCGCCTTATCGGCTACCAGTACACGCCAGAAGTCCAAAGCATCGCCAGGAACCAGCTCGCTATTGCTCCGTCTTCCTCGCCGTAAGCCTACCCCACCTATCATTTGATCAAGTACCCCCCGAATTTCCCAGAGAAATCCAAGATAATACCAGCCTCGCTCGCCGCCAATACTCCAAATATTTTCAATCACCTGTTCTTGGGGTTTGTTAAACGGAATTTTGCGAATATCACGATATACTCCGTGTCCAGGTACCTTAACGTAGTCAAACAAATTAATATCCATCTTACTACTATTTAGCGAGTCTTTCCAACTAGAAACCACTTCATTTTGAGCAATACGCTGAAATGCTCTACCCACGGCTTCTTTGTATGGAATTAAGTGGTTCAGTTGCACAATTTCGTCAATGCCTTTTTCCTTTACAATCACCTCATTCTTCATACTATCTACTAAGCTACGAGCCAGGTTGAACGAGGTGCTGGTAACGAAATATAGCCACAGTGACGAGAGGCGAGGTGATAGCACTGGTACCGAGATAATATGCCGGGTTAGTCCACGTACTTCAGCAAATTGTAGCATCATCTGCTTATACGTCAAGATATTAGGACCGCCAATATCAAAAATTTTGTTGTAGGCTTTCTCCTTGTTGAGTACTCCTTCCAGGTACTGTAGTACATTACGCAGAGCAATAGGTTGGCAGCGGGTGCTCACCCATTTAGGCGCAACCATCACGGGTAATTTCTCTACCAAATCGCGAATAATCTCAAAGGAAGCTCCTCCAGAACCAATGATGATAGCCGCTCGCAGTACTGTAGTCGGTACGCCGCTGTTGAGCAAAATATGTTCTACGTTTCTTCGTGAACGAAGATGTTTGGAAAGGTTATTATCGTTGACGATTCCACTGAGATAAATTATTTGCTGACATTGAGTTTTGGTAATCTGCGCCACGAAATTATCTGCCGCCTGTTGCTCCATTGCCTCAAAGTCGTTTGATCCACCTGACCCTCCCATCGAATGCACCAAGTAGTACGCTGCGTCGATATCGCTAGGAAGGTTAGTAAGTGTTTCGGGCTTTAACAAATCCGCTTCGTAAAACTCAACGCAGCCTGAATCAATCAGTGATTTTTCCACATTCATGCGGCGCTTATCGCGTACTAAGCATAATACATCGTGCCCGGCTCGTACCAGTACCGGTAACAATCTAACCCCAATGTAGCCATTAGCCCCTGTTAGCAGTATCTTCATAACTTTATGCGTTAATTTTCTTTATATTCTAAATAACTGAAAAGGTAGCGATGTGTTAGTAGACCTAAGAGAAACCCAATCGTTCCGGTGTACTATGTAAACACTCCAAATTGCCTTTTCTGAAAAATTGCGTAATATAAGTCCCAAATTCACACTTATGCTACGACAACTAAGCTCCCTTGTATTCATCTTGCTAACTCTTCTGGCGTGCTCTCCAACTGCCAATGATACTTCTTCTGAAACTACTGAAGAAAATCAGCCTTCTTACCCGACGGTTGGCTCCGTTGAACGCTCGGATGCGGAGTTGGATCAGGTGGTTCCTATTGATGCTCAACTTGAGCTATTAGCCGAAGGGTTCGATTGGTCGGAAGGTCCAGTTTGGGTGCCGGAAGGCGAGGGCTATTTGCTTTTCTCTGATATTCCGCCTAACCGGGTTTACAAATGGGCAGCAGGAGATAGTATTTCATTGTATCTAGAGCCAGCCGGTTTTTCAGGAGACGACTTTACCGGGAAAGAGCCCGGTTCCAATGGTTTGCTGATAGATAGTGACAGTCATTTAATTCTCTGCCAGCACGGTAATCGGCAGATGGCTCGAATGGATGCTCCGCTGGATAACCCGAAATCCGATTTTATCTCTATCGTAGGCGAGTACGAAGGGAAGCAGCTCAACAGTCCTAACGATGCGGTATTTCATAGCAATGGCGATCTGTACTTTACTGATCCTCCCTATGGCTTGCCGGGTGGAGCTGATAGCGAAGCCAAAGAGTTAGACTTCCAGGGAGTATATCGGTTTTCTTCTGTCGATAGTAGCCTAACTCTACTGACGCAAGAGATGAGTCGCCCTAACGGAATTGCTCTATCGCCTGATGAGAAAACGCTTTACGTCGCCAACTCTGATCCCAAGCGAGCCGTGTGGATGGCTTTTGATGTACTGGAGGACGGGAATGTGGATAATGGCCGGGTATTTTACGATGCCACTGACCGGGTGGGAGAAAAGAAGGGCTTACCCGATGGTATGGTTGTTCATAGTACAGGTTATATTTTTGCTACTGGCCCAGGCGGGGTGTGGATATTCAATGCCGAAGGCACACATCTGGGAACACTAAAAACCGGACAAGCCACCGCTAACTGTACTTTCAACGATGACGAGTCAGCGTTATATATCACTGCTGATATGTATCTGATGCGTTTACCGCTTACTTCATTGGGTAGCTAGCGTCTGCTCAATCTACTAATCTAAAACGAAACTTCTGATCAGAAACTATTGGCTAGCTCATCAATGAACGGGGGTACTTCTGGCTCTCCTTCAAAAAATTCGCCCTGTTTACCCTGAGTTAGTGCCCAACGATGAATCCAAGAGATGCCCGCTTTACCAGTAAAAGTATCAAGTTGGGAATGATAAGCGTCATCTTCTAGCGCCTCCGCTAATGAAACAAAAGAGTAACCACGCTCTCGGATCATTTCTGCCATTTTATTGAAAGTGTCCGCGTTGAGTGCATTAGCGTGTAATAATAATATTTGGGCAATTTCCTTCCCCAATAATTCCTGCGATTGCTGCTCGTAGTACGCAAAATAGTCTTCCATATACTCAAGATACGCTTCTCGAATGCGTTGCTGGACATCCGTGTTCTCATCGATAATTGCCCGCTCGTAAGCAGCAGCAAACAAGTAGTCAGCATTATCAATACTGACGGGGGCAACCTCATACCCGTGTTCATCTAGAAACTGAAGAAGCGAATCGCGCGTGGCAACACTTCGTCCGGTATGCAAAAACGGGTGGCGGAAGTAGACCGGAGCTTTCCCGAACGGTTCGCTAATCTCCTTAGTAATAATGTCACCCTCTAAAATTTCTTGTTGATAATTAGCGAGACTGATTTTATTGAGGCTCGGATGAGAGTAGGTGTGATTTCCTAGCTCTAGTCCGCCCTCCAGCCATAGTTGCAGCAGATTTACCCGCTTTGCGTCTAGTTTACCTCTACGATATAGCTTTCCTTCATTCACGAAGCCGATGGCAGGTACATTATTTTTTACTAAGCTACCAACTAACCGCTGCGTAATATCCAGTTTCACGGCCGGACTCGAACGGCGAGTTACTACGGGTAAATCATCAATCGTAATGGCTACTTTCCGTTGAGTAGTTCCTGATGATTGGGCAAAACTAAGTAGCCCAATTAGCTGAAGTAAAATAAAAAGGGCAACGTGTCTCATGGGTTAATATAAAGGAGCAGTAACTATTATTTGGGTACGCTTGGGTTTCTAGCACGAAGGTAAAGAGCCCCTACCTAGGTTACAAGCGCTGAGGAAGCCGTAGATTCTACTATTTTGGAATCGTGGGTAGCAGTTGCTAATCGTAAGCGTTTTCTTCAGCATCTGTGGCCATGAGTATAGTAAAATAAGCGGTAAGGAGAACTTTTCATCTTTGACAAATTGTATTAATTCTCTTTAAAACCTACTTTGCCATTACTACGTAACTATAGCAACTGTTCTTGGAAAACAAATTATGTTACCTGTCCACCATAGTCACTCATTGACCCTTCGTCCGTTCGTTTGGGAAGACCTGTCTGAAGTACTGGCATTGGTGCAGGATAAAGATGTGGCTGCCACTACCTTGAACATCCCTTACCCCTGTACTGAAGCCGAAATTAACGACTGGTTTCAGCTACAGCAGCGGGAATTAGAAGAGGGAAAAGGACTGCGCTGGGCAGTATGTATTACCGAAACCAAAGAGCTAGTGGGAGCTATAAAATTAGCAACTCACCCCGAGTATGAGTCAGCCGAGTTGGGCTATTGGATTGGTAAACCCTACTGGGGAAAGGGCTACGCCTCGGAAGCTACACATCTAGTGGTTAATTATGCCTTCGACACATTGGAGCTCAACCGCATAGAAGCCCACGCTATGGTGGAGAACATAGGCTCTATTCAGATACTGCGTAAACTGGGTATGCAGGAGGAGGGGTATCACCCTCAGCTCATTAAAAAATGGGGAGAATTTAAAGATGTAAAAACCTATGGTCTACTGCGTAGCCAGTGGTTAGCTACTTCCCATACTTCTGCAATTAATGAACGGCTCTCTAACTAATCGGCTTCAGCTGCTTTACGAGCGCATTCCGTTTAGAGTACTAAAATTACCTGAATCGGAATGGGTGGCTAAATCAGCTCCTGGTAAATGGTCTAAAAAGGAAATTCTAGGCCACTTGATCGACTCGGCTATTAATAACCACGCTCGGTTGGTTCGCGTACAGGTTGAACCTCAGCCGTTGGTTATTGAAAAATACGCTCAGGATGATTGGGTGCGATTGCACCAGTACCAAGAGTGGACTACCGAAGTACTCGTTCGTTGCTGGCAATCGCATCAGCACCAGATTATTATACTGATGGAAGTAGCCTCCGAAGAAGCGCTTTATAAACTCTGCGATATTGGTAACGGCGAGCTAAAAACTATGCAATGGCTGTACCAAGATTATGTAGCTCATCAAGAACACCACCTTCAGCAGATTGTAGATTATGATTTCTAGACTCTGGTGTTTATAGTTATTTGTGTTGCTGTGTTATAATGCATCTATGTATATTGTATATTTAAAACCTTAACACTACGCACTATAACACTATGAGCACTTTGTCTGACCGTATCACTCAGACGTTGGTTGATGAGGTACGACGACGTATTATTGAAGAGTCGGTACCGCGTATTAAAAAGTGTCTGCATCTGTTGAACGAACCGCAAATTTGGGATAGGCCGAATGAGCAAACCGTTAGCGTAGGGAATTTGGTATTGCACCTGATGGGTAACTTACGGCAGTGGGTGCTGAGTGGTATTGACGGTCAGACTGATCACCGTCAGCGTTCGCAGGAGTTTGCTGAAACCGAACCGATTCCTACTAAAAAGCTCATCCGTAACTTGGATAGTTTGATGACTGAAGTAGATCAGGCGTTAACCCGAATTACCCCAGAAGCTCTGACTGAAAAGCGTAATGTGCAGGATTTTGAGGAAAGCGTACTAGCTATTCTGGTTCACGTAACTGAGCATTTCTCCTATCATACCGGACAAATCACTTATTATACCAAATCCACCCTCAACGTAGACACGCAGTACTACGCCGGGGTGGATTTAGATAAGACTTCTTCTGATTAATTATGGAGAGGTCAGACTCTATTCTCCTACACAGAATGCCAGTTCGTCACGATCAAAAGCATCACTTCGTCGTCCGTAGCCAGAAGTTAATCGGTAACGGGTACTAAGCTTAAGAATATAGGCACAGGGAATAAGTCCGCTGTAGGTTTCAGTACCCGAAGCCTCTTCGTTACTATCAATAGTTAAATTAACGGGAGGCGGAACCGTATTACTAACTAACTGAAGGGTAGCTGACTCAATATACGGATGGTAACAAGTATAACGAGCATTTACCGTGCTACTGAGTTTCTTACAGCCTGAATCTGCCCCGATAAGTTCATCTAGATCCACCATGCAAACGCCTTTTAGAGTAAACAGTCCGCCTGCCCAATTAGGATGGCGGGTTTGGGCGAAACCACCGTTCCAAACCACGATCTTATCAAGGGTATTAATTGATGACAAGGTAGATGAACCTACTTCCCGGGCTTCAAAAATAATTCTGAACGTAGGATCAGGTCCAGCGAAGCGATCCGATGCATTCATGGTATTACCCGCTACGTGTACGGTAGGGTTATTCAGGTCAAACGACTCGTCAAACAATTGTTCGGTATCAATTACCGCCAATGATACTCCGCTACCAAATGATGCTTTAAATAGTCCGGTAGTTTCGGGGTTATTTAGTCGGGGCACTTTAATCCACCCATCCGTGTCAGGGTCTACATTGTGCGTAGCTCCCGGGTTTTTGAGATAATACGGAAACGTTCGGAAGTAACCAATACCAGGAATAGAATCAGCTACTGAAGGGTCATGAGGAAACACGCGCTGTACCGAACCAATCGTTGTCGTTTGTATCAGATTAATAACCTGAGCCGCACTTAGTTCGGTTGATGTATTAACGTTGATAACTCGAAAGCGATACTCCATTTCATTGCTGGCGTAGCCACCGGGCAAATCTCCGTTCAGCGGAATATTCTTGGTGAAGGCATTTTTCTGACTATCGTTGGTAAATCCGTCAGTATCAATCTGAGTCAGTATTTCATAAGCCCCCACATGAGTAAAGAGTGCTGGTTCATATTCGGTGGGCGGTGGCGGTGGTATTAGTTTGGGATCAATACAAAGATCAACGCAAAAACAGTTACCAATATCCTTCCGATCTGCTGCGCGACCATCCTGCCGTTCTTCTTCTAAAAATACGGTAGAAGGCGATCCGGTAGTTTCTACTTTGAAGTACACATCCGGCCCACTATTGAAGGGTGGAAACGGAGTCTCAACATTTACCACTGGCGATAAAAATGTTTGTTTGAAATCGTTGCTGGTATAATCAATTCTAAAATGTCCATTACCATCAGTAACGGCCGAACCTAAAACATCATCTTTAAGCCAGTCGGCATCGAAAGCAGTTACCTTCACATTCTCAATAGGTAGGTTATCGTTTTGGCAATCGAGAATTTTACCGCAGATAACCCAAGCATCGAAGAGGCTGCGGATACCGCACCAAAAACGAGCCGATAAACAGTTGTCCCAAACAGCTGCTAAGCCATTCTCTCGTTCGCGCCACTTAGGCTGCCAAACAGTAATTGTGAACTGCACGGGGTCGTGCTTCTTCTTTTGTTTTTTCTGGTTAGGAACTGCCTTGACCAGCACATCTATCTCAACAGCTTCACCGTTGTAATCTTGCCGGTCGCTATTTAATTTCAATGTAAAATTTCCTTTTTGGTCGGTAGGGGCTTCCGCTAGTAACCGTTTTTCCTTGGCTTTTATGGCCTTTTCATCCAGTATCTGGATAGTTTCTTTAGGGTCACTCGCGATACGGCGATTAGCGTCATCACTATATTTAACGCGGTACAAACGTACGGTAGCCGGAAATAAATCTTCCTGACAGTCATCGCAGAGATAGGCACAGAGGTGCCCCTGAATCGAATAATTCATATGTAAAATTGATTTGGTTGCTAAGAAATTGAGAGACGTCTCGGGAAGGCAGAAGAGCTAAAGAGCTAAAGAGCTAAAGAGCTAAAGAGCTAAAGAGCTAAAGAGCTAAAGAGAACTTAGTAGAGGAG